>Ga0099824_1007164_pt1 | contig 14915 bp, 10 predicted proteins | sample SiratrowhiteBW_FD_76837 | JGI IMG/M metagenome (GOLD analysis project Ga0099824, IMG submission 76837) | Root nodule microbial communities of legume samples collected from California, USA - Siratro white BW | ecosystem: Host-associated > Plants > Roots > Nodule | place: USA: California...
ATGAATAAAAGAAAGAGAAAATATTAGAAATAAACGGAAAATAATAGAAAAATGAAGGAAAAGAAGAGTTATTATATTTTTTTTCTTATAGGTTGTTTTTTTTTTTTTTTTTTTTTTTTTTTTTTTTTTTTTTGTTTCTTCATTCACAACTCCATTGATCCATTTTCCAACGTTGCTTACTCAGTCTTTTGACCTTTGACTTCACTTTTAATTGCAAAATTAGAAAAATTACGAACGACTGTCAAAACAGATGTTGTCACTCATAATTTTCTTTTTCTTTTCCTCAGAATTTTTGTTTTAATTATTTGTCTTCTCATGAATCTTTTGAATCATATATTGTCGTTAACGTTTGTTCCCTTCGTTTTAATATGTATATCACACTTTTCAGGACGTCGTTCAGTCGTTTTCACTGCGAAATGTCGAGGCTGTTTCTGAGATGGAAATCAGTAAGAGTATTGTTTGACCGAGATGAGAATAAGATTTTAAACCGTTTCATAAGTGGACAAATCAGGTATTAAAATAATTTGTTTCTTTTAATTTTGATTGATAACATCAAATATGTGAAATAAAGTATTGTGAATAAGGTGTATTTGAAAAAGATAATTATAATCTTTCTTCGTTGTTTAAATCTTAGTGACTTGTAGTTTACTCTAGGTGTATCTTTTTATTGTTGTTGAAAACTATACCAATATCTTATATTGCTAAGGATTCCTTAAGCATTTCTTAGGGTTTGACATTAAATTAACTAGATATCATACCCTACATATTAGAACAAAACTTGTAATTGTTTACACAGAAGACAATTTCAGTCATTAAATGTATATTAGTACCATATTCCATGTTTAGTTTAGATTTTGGGATATCAATTCATTTACCTGGTCCAAACTCATGAACCGTGTTTTAGCTCTCTTTTCACGCTAAACAAGGCATGACGTGACTTTTGCATATGCCCAGAAATGAACTATGAAATTAAAACTACTGTTGTGTTAGTTTTCATGTAAGTACACGGAGAGTACAACCTCTGTTCATTGATTTGTGATGATTTCTCTCTAATTGAGATGAAAGGAGAGAAAATACAGCATATTTGAGTAATATTACTCAATTACCTTTTTTCTAGTGTTCCCAAAAAAAATGTATTAAGTATGTTTAAAGGCTTAAGTCATAATTCATCACTTAGATAATTGATTATGTAGCATGATCAATTATATTAATGTTTTGAGGCCAAGTCTTCCACACAAATTATAAGAGACTTTAATAATTTCATCTAAATTGTAGATATCGTTTATGTATATATTGTGATGTTTATAATGTAAGCATTGTGGTTGTATTTCTTCCATAAGGACACCCCACAACTTATTTTAGTAAAAAATTTGAAAGATAGTTACATCAACTATTCTACCTATGATAAAAACAAATTATGCTCTTATTATAACCTTAAAAAATTAGCAAACATTATCTTTTATTAAAGGAGTTTGTGGTCCATATATCCCTTCAATATTTAAGAAGCAAGATAATAAGAGATGGATAAAACACAGTGAACAATTATCCTATGTGTTTTAATAGAAGTAAGGAAAAATAAATATTATGGCTAGTGCTCTTTTAAGAAGATACATTTTGCTTAATATCCTTGAAAAAACATTTTTTTCTTTGATCACATAAGAAAGTTGTATAAAAAAGATTATGACTTCCTAAAATATTTATGAAGCAAGATGAATTCCATTTTCCTGAGGGGTATATGAGAAGCTCATGAAAGAGAGTTAATAATAGACATTTTTGGGCTTTGAAAACATTAGCTATATTGCATAAACATTTTCGTTTTGCCACACATGAGAAAACATACTCAAATTTTTTGTGAAAAATGCTTTACGTGACCAAGTCTAAGGTTCAACCATGAACTTCCCCTCTTTCTAGAATATCTTCTTTAAGGAAGTAGTTAGGATGGATGAAATTCCTTAGAGTATAGATTATATTATAAATTCAAAGTTCTTAAGTCATTTCTAAATAATTTTACGAAGAAAACTTAGAACTAAACTCTTATTTTCTATAACTTGTCATTCATAGAAAGATTGTCATACAAAAGTAGTTAATAGAACTTTATCTTAATTATAGAGATATTTAATTTTCGAATATCTAAGATAATGGAAATAGCTTTTACCTCAAATAGAGTTTCAACATAATAGAGTGGTGGTGTGGCCAACTCTTTTGATTCTTTTATCCAGATTTTTGATGCATTCACTCCAATGATACCTCTTAACCTTATATCTCTTTCAAATATTGAATTTATGACGTCTAAGGATGGTTTTTGAAAAATCACAATTAAAGACTTGCGCAAAAGCCAAAAGGCACATATCTTTAAACCTAGAGATTAAGTTTGACTTTATTAAAAAAATATAGATTTCCTTTTTCAAAGGAAGTTTAAATTACAACCTAGAGGTGATACACCTTTTCAAGTCCTAAGAAAATAAATAATAATGTACCAATTATATTTACAACACTTATTTTTTAATTTAATGTGAATGATCTTACTCCTTTAATTAATCGACGAAGATAAAAAAAAAAAATAAGAGCAGAAATTTTAAGAAAGAAACACCACAAGACAAGATGTGTTTATTGTTTAAAAAAAATACTCTTTTATTTTCCTTATTTTTATATTTCTCGCAAAGAGGATATATTTTTCTTTTATGGTGTAAATAGTAAAGGCTTAATTGGGTTTTCTTAAGCCCAAATATAACTATAAGAGGACGAATTCTTCCTCCACCCCGATCCTGTACCTTCATAAAAAAAAATTAATTATCAAAATATTCATATTAAAATAATCAAAATGATCTTGAGTGTCATCCGGTTGTCATTTTGTTTTGCAAATGACAACCGGATAGCACCCCATCCGGTTCACATTTTGAAAAAAAAATATAAACCGGATGGGGTGTCATCCGATTGTCATTTTGTTTTGCAAATGACAACCGAATGGCACCCCCATCCGGTTTACAAGTTTTTTCAAAATGACAACCGAATGACATCTCATCTGGTTGTCAAACTCTCAAATCGCAAAAGTCGTCGTTCGCTGTCGACAGTCTCTCAATCACCAAATTAACTAATCTAATCAACAATATCACTCACAAATTACTAATAAACATTAATAATTGCTTACTTAGAACTTGTTTGAAGTTTTAATTTTAGATTTGGACGGCGCTGGTGACATGGTAGACGACAGATGAGAGTTATGGAGATGAAAGGAATAGAGAATAATATTAACTTTTTTAATTTTAAGATAAAAATATATGTGTAATTTCGTATTCACTATGGAGGTAGAGGAAGACAGTATGGGGGTGGAGGAAGAATTCGTCCTGAAAGAGGTGTATACAAAGAGGGCAAGAAGAAAAGAAGAGAGACACCAATTAAAGTCGATGATTGGAGCTCAATTCAAGCTTACAAATCTCAACAAATGGTGTTAGAAAAAAACACGCAAAACATGCTCTCAAGGTGGCAAGGAAAATATGAAAGAAGCATGGGTGATATTCGATCAATAGAGAATCTTCCTTTATTTTATTTTTTAAATTTAAAATCTTTGCCGTCATCTCTTTTTTAATTTTCGGTCATGTATAAGATGATTTTATATATCTCATTTACATATCATTAAAAGCACATTTGGTTGTCATTTTAGTTTAGGAAATTCAGACATCTGGAGATACACATCACACTCTCACTAATATTCTTGGCAGGTCATTGGACTACCTACAAGAATTTGTGGTCGATATAGTTCAATTCCGATCTCAATAATATTCCTTATAGGCCATTGGTGAACCTTTAAGGATAAGATAAACTGTTAACCCTACTTAATAGATGAATCCATATAATATTGCAAAGATATTTAAATCATTTTAATACAAATAATGAAATTATAGAAGGGTATATGTGACTAAATGTAATAAATAGAGGATAACAATAATGCATCATATGAATCAGGAAGAGAAATTAAATGAACAATCATTTAACTTAAGAGGAGTAGTGTTCAAAGAAAGAAATACATTGAATATTTTATTAATTAATCTTATTGATGTTATCTTAATAAACTTTGGTCTACGGAACATTGAGACAATCTTTGGAATGAAAGTAGAACTCTGAGTTTCATAATAAACATTACCTTTGATATAATTATCAACTCTAATGATATTATTTAATATCTATTACTATAACGTCCAATTAATGTGGAACTACATGATAATGAATATAGTTTGGAACTACATGATAATAAAATTTTTGTATTCCAAATCAACTCAAACTCTTGGGTGTCTTTTACTTTTGTTTCAGAAATGGATTCCTATTCTCCCTTGCGACAAAGAGATTGCGGACTCGATCTTGGACGTCAAACATTCCATACTTAATATAGTAATAACTGTGCTTACCAAGAAAATTCTGCAACTTTCCAATGAAGTTTCCATATGCTGGCAACAAGATGTTTTCTATGGATTTTATTATAATTTTTCTTAACTCTTCATCAAAGACAAACCAAGTAGAGTGAACATTGCATATCTCATCAAAGTGTTCGTTGAAGGAATTTAGCCTGTCTTTCAGTAACCCAACTGCAACACTAGTCTCTGATTCACTGATATCCACCTTCAGAAAGTCCACAATCTTATTCCACGAGCTTCTCAGATAGAGTTCAAGGTTTTGCTGGAATTTTGTTTTATTTTTCCGCAGCCAATCATGACCAAAAATAGGAACCAATTCATACAATTTTGCTTCGTGTTCTATGAAACTCAGATTGTTCATGACGAAAACATATCCCAGAGAAGGGTTATGGTAATTTTTGGACTCCACTTCCAAAATTCTCTCTAACAGAGCTGTTACTATTACCCTGGCTACATTCACACACGGTGAAAGCTTTCCTTCCTTATCAAGCATGGTGTATTTTTCTAACCTTTGCCAAGATCTATTATTCCCATTTGCGCAAACAAAACGAATTTTGTGCATCAATTCAGAGATATTAGGATGAAGCTCTCCACCCTCATAGTATGTAAATTTTTCACACTCCAGAAAAGTTGCTAAGTGATTGGCAATGCGAAGCAGACAAATATTCAATTCACTACAAACCACAGTGAAAACAAAATCCCCAGAGGAAGAGGCCCCTTTGAAGACGCGATCACAGAGTGTCCTTTCATTGGGAAGGAGTACACTATCAACAACATCCAAAGCCTTTGTTAACCAACTCTGAATCTTCTCCATCTTATCAATGTCCTCCATGCTTAGATCTTGCATTTGCAACCCAAATGTCCATAGACACTCTTTCAGAAACTCCCTTCGGCAATAATAGTATGCTCTGCAACAATCCTCCTCAAACCCTTCTGCCAACATCAGCCACGCGGTTTCATGAAGGTCGTTGATGATTCCTACCGGCAATGCATCCACCACTAAGTTCTTTTGGACTTCCACCACTGAAATCTTGTTGACCATATCAGCTTTAAGGTATCCATCTACATGCTTCGAAATTGTGTCGATAAGGGTCTCATTCTCCTTCTTAAGCACCTCTATACATTCCATGAATCGTGCCGTGATACTTTTGCTACTGTCATTTTTGCCTCGGGTGAATCTGAATCCTGAATCCTCATCTCCTTGAGGGACACCAACCTCTCGGGGCATGATGAGGGAATTACCAACACCACTGGTAACAGTTTGAGGTGAATCAACCTGTGAAAAATTACGGCTAGTTCCTTGAGAGTGTGAACCAATTTCAATGACTACGTGGTCATGGACATGGAGTCCAACATACCCAATTCTTGCTGAGGCATCCAAGATCGAACGAAGAATGAGGAGGGAATAACTGAAACTCCCTCCAACAACTACTAACCATAATTTTATTTTCATGAGTTGTACTGTGAGAAATCCACAGAAAAAGTATAGGAGATCAACCTCAAATCCAAAGTGACTCAGTCTTGACAAGCCTAGTGACATCATAGCAAACGCTGCACTAGAAACCAGACTATATGCATCTGCTTTCTCTGTCACTTCTTTATCGAAGAAAAAGGAGTATACGGAAGTTATCAGCAAAATCAAGAAGGCTGTGTGAGCTTCCAAACAGCGAGAGTTGGAGCACTCCCATGCCTTTGCAAACAAGGTGGAAAGGGAGACGAAAATGCTAAAACCAATATACAGAAAGATCTTCCACCAGTTCCAATCTCCACATAAATGATTGAACGAAGAGCTCAAAGCATAACAGACAAGTCCAACAATAGATGAAACAAAACACACATATCTCCATACCTTTGGCTGCAGCAGCCTACTCTGAATTTTGATGACCATTATCACTGAAGCAAGGTTTGCTTTCATGAACAAAGAAGATGTGGCATAAATTAATAACATTTCAATTATTGAAGGACTTAACTGGTATTTCTTATGCATAAAAAATCAGCATCGTTGACTTGGGTAAACCCTTTATTTTGTTATAGAAGTTTCAAGGTAAGATAATGAGTTTAATTAGAAAATGTTTTTGTACAATTGGCTGAAAACTAAAATTCTATTTAGAAGATGAAACATAACTGGACATTAAAAGTTAATTGGTAGTAAGTACTTGAAAGATCTTTCAGCTAGTTTCTTAAATTAGAAATGAGTTTGTGTTAATTTTTTTTTTCTGAGAAAAACACTTGTTAATATTTTTTTAAGCTTAAAAAATCAAAACAATTTGATAAGTTACTCAGACAAACTTACTGTTAATTTTTTATGATTTTTTGATACCAAACTTACCCATCGGTTTCTCATCTCAATGTAATGTACTTCACAATTTCTCATATATTAGTCTTTTGCGTACACTTCACTTCTGTGTAACACTCCTTTATTGTTTGTTTGGTTGAGGTCGTAGACTGTGAACAAAGATGGCAAGACGGGCATTTTTGTTTGGTTGGGGTGATCGATGCTGATTTGGAAGCGTGGAAAGACGGGATGATGAGATTCAACTCAATTCTTATTGTTTTCTTTTGCTTCATAAGCTCAAAATTACCTGAACACATGCCTTGGCATCAACATCCACAATGATTTCCCATATGAATATAACAACAATCACCAGTGAGAATTAAGTTCTTTACATAGAAGGTTTGTATAAATAAAACATGAGCATTTTATTTTCGTTTTAAATCCTCGTTAGTGTTTTTAGGCATTTTGTGATTGCTTTTCCTTAACTGATTATTCAGATTAGACAAAATGTCAAGATGCAAATCCTTGCAACTTGTTAGTTTGACAGATAATTTAGATTGTTCAATTGTACTTTAGGTTAATAATGTAGTTGACACAGATGTTATAGTCCAATACGACATGGATATGGATACGGATACGTAAAAGATGCAATTTTTTCTTGATATAGATATTGAATATATTAAGTTAAGCCAAGTACCACATTTCCTTCTCGTTTTATCTTGGTCTGTACTATATAGGAGTTAAACTGTGTGAACGTCTCTAAATATCAGCATTGTTTGGGAGCTGTTACATGGAAAAAAGTCAGCAGTAGAGAATGATGAAAATTGATACATGATAAAGCATGCTAACTGCGATCTTCTCAATTACGGTGACAAACATTTTTCTCTTTCTGCAAAATGAATTTTAAATTGTCATCGGTATTTAAAGGAGCTTGGAATACTCTTGGAATATTGTGGTTGTTCATTTTCTTTTTGTCTTCACAGTGATTGTAGTAACTTGGTTTCCCAAAGTAAGATCAACGCTTCCTGAAAGGACTTGCAATATATGCACCATGTATTTCAAGACCTTGAATTTGGCAGACCATAGAATTTGATGAATATCATTTTCATGTGTACCAAAAAACTTGAAACAGTGTAGGTAAGTATTTGAAAAAGAAACTCATTGCACAACAGAGCAGACCAATGACAGTTGACTTATAAATCCAGTAAGTATCCAAAAATAGCTTAAGTCTGTATACTAAATCTCACAAAGTTAGGTTTTATAACCAGAATTATGAAAATCTATCCAAACTTCAGTTTGAACCAAACCATCTAAAACACGGAAACTAAATAAAAAGAAAACACATTTTTGATTGTGTTGAAACATACAGTGGTATACAGGGCACAAATCCTTCGGAACTATGAGATAATAAATTTTTTTGTTCTCTAAATGTAATCTCAATTAACCTTTTCCTTTTCTTACAGAAACAGATTCATCTACTCCCTTACAAGAAACAATTTGTTGAGTTGATCTTGAACCTCAAACATTCCATACTTAATGTACTTGTAAGCATGCTTCCCAAGAAATTCCTCAAATCTCCCAAGGAAACTTCCATATGCTGGCAACAGGATGTTTTCTATGGATTTTATTATTTGCTCCCTTAGCTCCTCATCACAGACAGACCATGCAGACTGAATGTTGCATGTGTCATCAAAGTGTTCGTAGAATCTACAAAGGTTATCTTTCATCAACTCGACTGCAACACTAGGCTCTAGTTGATTGATGTCTAGCTTCAAAAGGTTCACAATCTTATTCCATGAGCTTCTTAGATAGAGTTTAAGGTTTTGTTTGAATATTGTTGTGTTTTTGTGGAGCCAGTCATCTCCAAAAATAGGTCCCAGTCGATTCAGTTTTGCCTGTACTCCTATGAATCTCCGGTTGTTGATGATGAAAACATAACCCAAGGTAGGGTTTTTGTAATTTTTGGAGTTGGCTTCCAAACTGCTCTCCAAAAGCTCTATCATCCTGTACATGTTAAACATTTCATCTTCTAAACCGTGTCTAAGTTGCTTTTCCCTACTTAGGTATAGAGTTTCAATGTAGTGACTCACTTCAAGCTGATTACCATTTTTTGGACTTAGCTTCCAAACTACTATCTAACAGAATGCTCACTCTGGTAGTGTACACAGAGGGTGGAATCTTTCTCTCCTCTAAATCTTGTCTAAGTTTACTAATTTTCCTATATTTGTGAACAGAATAAATATAGTACATCACTTCAAGGGTAATAGGATGAATCCCGCCATCGGGAACGAGTGATACATCTTCCAAAGCCTCATAAATGTACAATGTCTGCCTTATCAGGAGCACTAGAATATTTCCGAATGTTGTACATGATTCAAACTCTTGTATCAACTCCTGCAATGTGTTGCGCATGCAATGGCTCCAAGTTGCCAAAACAAGGGAAGAGTTTAGCAGACTAGTAGCCCATTCCGTGCAAATTTCCCTGAAATGAAAGTCACAAGAAGAAGGGGGGCCGCTAAAGACACGATTGAAGAGTCTCTTCTCATTGGGAAAGAGTATCCTCGCAGCTATGTTCATAGCTTTTATGACGCTCTCAATCTTCTCCTTCTTGTTAACGTCCTCCATGTTGAGCTCTTGATCTGGCAACCCTAATGTCCGTAGACTCTCTTTCAGAAACTCCCTCCGCCAATTACTGTACACGTGCAAGCATTCCTTCTCAAATCCTTCTGACACCATCTTCTTTACACTTTCACGAAGCTTGCTGATCATTCCTGACGGCAATGAATCCACCAACATGTTGTCATCTCCATGCAATTCCGGCACTGAAATCTGGTCCTCACTGAGAACATTAGCTTTAAGGTATTTGTCTACGTGCATGGAAATTGTACTGATAACGCTCCCATTCTCCTTCTTAAGAGCCTCTATACAACCCATGAAGGATGCCTTGGTACCATCAAGTTTTTCTCGAGGGGCACCACCAGCACCACCCTCTTGAGGTGAAACTATTTGAGAAGCACAACGTGTTGTTCCTCTTCTTGAAGGCCAAACCATATCAATGACTGGGTGTGGTGGTTGTGAACAAGCATTATCGGAACCAGTGACAATTGTTTGGGCTGAATCCACTTGAGTAACGCTATGACTGGTCCCTTGTGGTTGTGAATGCGAACCAATTTCAACCACTACATGATCTTGGTGTTGAAGTCCACGATACACACTTCTTTGTTGAGGATCCAAATTGGAACGAAGAAGGATGAGGGAATAACTGAAAGCTCCTCCAACAATGACTAACCATAGTTTTATTTTCATGAGTTGTACAGTGAGAAGTCCAGTGAAAAAATAGAGGAGATCAACCTCAAATCCTAAGTGACTCAACCTTGACAGGCCTAGAGACATGATAGCAAATGCAACACACGAAATCAGACTATATGCATCTGATTTCCCTTTCACATCTTTATCAAGGAAAAAGGAGTATACAGAAGTTATCATCAAAATGGAAAATGCTGTGTGAGCTTTCAAACAGCGAGAGTTGGAGTACTCCCATGTCTTTGCAAACAAGGTGGAAAGGGAGATTAAGAAACTGAAAACAATATAGAGAAAGATCTTCCACCAGGTCCAATATCCAAGTAAATGGTTGAAAGAGGAGCTGAAAGCATAACAGACAAGTCCAACAATAGATGAAGCAAAACACACAAATCTCCATACCTTTGGCTGATGCAGCCAAGTCTGAATTTTGATGAGCTTGAGTACAGTGTTGTTTCTGAAGCACAGATGTCAACCACCGTGTTGTGGGGGTTTATCTTTTGTAGAAATTTGAAAGGAAGGTACTGGGAAAAAACCATAAGTCTTCCAGTTGTTGACTTAAAACAAGGATTTTTTTTGGTCCCTTTATTTCTTTCAGAGTCCCAAATACACCCAACCAAATAATTGGAATGCTAGTTGAAATAATGACCGTCATGCAATCAGAAAAACAATTGAATCCCGAAAATGAATCAAACACAAATTCAATTAATTCAAAACATCAATACTCACCAAAGACTATAATTTATTTTATATTTTTATTGTGAATTCTATATTTTTCATATATCACTGTATCACACAAATTTTATAACAAACTTTATAATAAACTTAAATATAAATATTTATATTTTGAAATATACTTTTCTATTGTAGATTAAATAGAAATATCTTTGTATATTTACAAAATATAAAAAACTAATAAAATAAAGTTTATCTAACAATTTATTGAAAAGTCATCTATTCAGGGTAATACTCTATCATTACATACTTTAAAAGTACAACAACAAAGATTATGCCAGAGATCTTTTAAAATATATAATCATAAATTAAATTTATATTTAATCAAACTACAATACATTATATTTTTATAATTCATCTCATACATTACATATTATTATTAACACATCATATAATTCATCTGTAATAAAATAATAAATAATTATTATATGATAATGATTCTGGTAATAAATAATTATAATGAGATAATCATTAAAGAGTGTTATTAATAAATAATAGAGAAAGTAGAGCAAAAGTCATGTTATTGCATGATATGTTATCCGAGATGACAGTATAATATATATATATATATATATATATATGACCGGTATAATAATCAGAAAATTAGAATTTGTCAAAACCTAAGAAAGAAAAAACCAAGGACACACAATCTACATTTTGGATAGTCTATCCTAAAACACATAAAGATTAAGTATAGACAATCATGCTGGACGGTATATCCTAAAATACAAACTAGACGGTTATTTTAGACAAAATCGTCTATCCCACAACAAATACTACATGATTTAACAGTAACACTAAACCTCTAACAAACATTATACCTGTCTAAGACGGTCTAGTAAAATTTTAAGATGCATGTTGAGCTCTTGCATTTGCAATCCAAATTTCCACAGACATTCTTTCAGAAACTCCCTTCGGCAACAATCCTCCTCAAACCCTTCGGCCAACATCAGCCACGCGGTTTTATGAAGGTCGTTGATGATTCCTACCGGCAATGCATCCAACACTAAGTTCTTTTGGACTTCCACCACTGGAATCTTGTTGACCACATCAGCTCTAAGGTATCCATCTACATGCTTCGAAATTGTGTCGATAAGAGTCTCATTCTCCTTCTTAAGCACCTCTATACATTCCATGAATCGTGCCATGATACTTTTGCTACTGTCATTTTTGCCTCGGGTGAATCTGAATCCTGAATCCTCATCTCCTTGAGGAACACCAACCTCTTGTAGCATCATGAGGGAATCACCAACACCACTGGTAACAGTTTGAGGTGAATCAACCTGTGAAAAATTACGGCTAGTTCCTTGAGAGTTTGAACCAATTTCAATGACTACGTGGTCATGGACATGGAGTCCAACATACCCAATTCTTGCTGAAGCATCCAAGATCGAACGAAGAATGAGGAGGGAATAACTGAAACTCCCTCCAACAACTACTAACCATAATTTTATTTTCATGAGTTGTACTGTGAGAAATCCACAGAAAAGGTATAGGAGATCAACCTCAAATCCAAAGTGACTCAGTCTTGACAAGCCTAGTGACATCATAGCAAACGCTGCACAAGAAACCAGACTATATGCATCTGCTTTCTCTGTCATTTCTGTATCGAAGAAAAAGGAGTATACAGAAGTTATCAGCATTGGCTTTTTTTCCTGTTGGTGTAGTTTTCAAATTTTAATTTCTAAAATGGAAAGAAAAAAATTTATTTATTAAAATAGATAAACTAAAAGTGACATGTTGACGATTTCAATTAATGATATTAATTAAAATTATTTCTTCTTCTACAATCATTTTTTAATTATTTGATATTATGATCCTTAAATTTAACAATTAATAAAAAAATAATAATCATTATATAATAATAATTAACAAATAATTTTTTAATTATTTAGCACTATATTTATTACTTTAACAATTAATAAAAAAATTAATAATAATAATTAACAAAACTGTAATAAAAAAAATTAAGACATACAAATTTATTTTAAATTAAAACAAAATAACATAATCATAATAATTCATAATAATAATAATTATTATTTTTAAATTAAAATAAAATAACATAATAATAATAATAATAATAATTATTAATAATAAGTGAATTCAATAATAATAATAATTATTTTTTAAATTAAATTTGTATGAAATTATTTTTATTATTATTATTATTTAAATTAAATTCATATAAATTTAATTAAAATTATTTTTATTATTATTATTATCATTATATTATTTTATTTTAATTTAAAATAAATTTGTATTTCTTAATATTTATATTATAGTTTTGTTAATTATTATTATATAATTATTATTATTATTTATTTTATTAATTGTTAAACTTAAGGATCACAGTATCAAATAATTAAAGAATGATTGAATAGAGAGAGAAAATTGAAATTATCATTAATATTTATCTAGCTGGCACAATTTATCTATTTTAGTAAATAAATTTTTTTCTATCCATTTTTGTGAATTAAAATTAAAAACTATATCAAAATAAAAAAAAAAAAAAGCCGCAAAATCAAGAAGGCTGTGTGAGCTTCCAAACAGCGAGAGTTGGAGCACTCCCATGCCTTTGCAAACAAGGTGGAAAGGGAGATGAAAATGCTGAAACCAATATACAAAAAGATCTTCCACCAGGTCCAATCTCAATGAAGAGCTCAAAGCATAACAGACAAGTCCAACAATAGATGAAACGAAACACACAAATCTCGATACCTTTGACTGCAGCAGCCTTATCTCAATTTTGATTACCATTATCACTGTATAACAAGGTTTGCTTTCAGGAACAAAGAAGATGTTGATCAATAAATTATAACATTTCAATTATTCAAGGACTTAACTGGTATTTCTTATGCATAAAATAACCACCATCGTTGACTTGGCTGTACCCTTTATTTGTTATAGAAGTTTCAAGAGAGGATAATGAGTTTCATTAGAATATGTTTTGGTAAAATTAGCTGAAAACTAAAAGTCTAGTTAGAAGATGAAAAATAGCTGGAATTTATAAGTTAATTGGTAGTAAATACTTGAAAGTTCTTCGGCTAGTTTCTTAAATTACGAATGAGTTTGTGTTGATTTTTTTTTTTTTGTGAAAAAGCATTTATTTTGATTAGAAAAACACTTATTGTTAATTTTTATTTGTTTTTTAAGCTTAAAAAATCAAAACAACTTATTTTGATAAGTTACTCAAAGTATTGTTAATTTTTTGAGTTTTCATACCAAAATTACCCTTCCTTTTACTAGTACTTTTCATATATTAGTCTTTCGCGTAGTGCACTACTTCTCTTCAAGTGTAACACCCCTTTACACATCATGTTTCTTCACTCTCAATTAAACACTCATTTTGTTGTACTTTCAACTTGAGCCGATTTGGTTCGGGCTCTAGGTGTATTTTTATTCTTTTACAATCATAACTATTTTGTTTTCATTCTTTTATGACCCTCCTTATATTTTAACTCTCATTGAGGGTTAATCTTGAATGAAATCCCTTATTTGTTTGATATGGTAACTTAGAGTTGTTGGTTCTTTTGAATTTTTAATACAATTTTGTTAAGTTGTTATCATTTAATTTAATTTTTTCTTGTGTATCTAAAATTTTGTTTTTGGACACTTAGTCTTACTGATCATAATAAGATTCGTGCTTATTTTTTAATAAATATATTTTTATTTGAACAAATGAAATCAATTAAATTGGAGTAATTATTTTAATATCAAATATCATGTTCTTAATATTGGTACAATAATGATATGTTGAGATATTTTGTTATTTTTTCTTATTATCATAATTTTTTATCATATTCTTCTTGATAGTTGGGATATAGAAATTAAGTTGTTCAAAATATATGATATTTACTTATATTTTTAATTATAATTTGAATGTCTTTTTCTTCTATATATGAAAAATTCGTCTTTTTCAAGTTTTCATTGTCATTAAAGTGACAACGTCAGGGTTATTTTTTTAAGTTGTACTTCACTTATTTCTTTTTTAATTTTGATATATTGATAAGTGCCAAATTTTGGTATTCTTAGACATGAGAAGATCGGAATTTGTGAGTGTTTAAGTATTTTTAAGGAAATATTTAACCCCAAATATAGAGTTTTTGGAATCGCATGTAAAAACTAATTCATGAGTAGAAAGAATCCAATTAACTGCAGTTGTTGTGGCTTTCAGGAAGAAGAATATGAAGACA
>Ga0099824_1007167_pt1 | contig 14914 bp, 6 predicted proteins | sample SiratrowhiteBW_FD_76837 | JGI IMG/M metagenome (GOLD analysis project Ga0099824, IMG submission 76837) | Root nodule microbial communities of legume samples collected from California, USA - Siratro white BW | ecosystem: Host-associated > Plants > Roots > Nodule | place: USA: California...
TGTTTTTTTTTTTTTTTTTTTTTTCAGATATGAACCCTAAACACCCTAATTTGCATCACCAGACTTCCAAATCATATCAGAGTGGTAGTATTGTATCATTCCAGTGTGATACTAACTACCATGGTGTTATCACAAATAAATTTAAATGGAGACCCCACAATCACAACTTATACACTGAACAAAATACAGATAGGTTAAAACATTATAGTTTAAGCAAATCATTCATAAATTTCTATAAAAATATACATTTAGACATGATACCTACAGGATTTGTCAAATACTTGTCATACTCCTCATCTGTGTATTTGATCACATCAACTGCCTGCACCACAGCATGTAAACTAACATTCAATCATACAAATATTGACCAAAACCAAATTCAAAAGCAAAGCAGCGCAAAGCATTTACCTTATTATACTTGGCAAAAGAATAGTCCCTCGTAGGAGGAACACCATTGACAACTCGTACCTGATTTACAAGTCAAATTGCAATTACTCTTGTGCTCATAATCATGAATAGGGTTAAGTTTTTTGTTTAGCCCTTGTGCTTGTCTCAATTTTATGTGTTATGTATACAAGATAACTAGAAGCCTGGTTCCTAGACAATTTTTTGCAACAGTTTATCAACACGACGAAAGATTTTTCGTAACAGTATTATACCACCAAAAATATTTCTCCAGTGTTAACACCAGGAACATAGCTCAACTTTTATGTATGTGTGTGTGCCATTCAGGAACTAAAACTTAAAATGGAAACAAATATAGGAAATAATTTAATATTTTAACCCACAGAGTATACAAAATTATACTGAGACTATATCTGACCCAGTGGTAAAGTTGAAGATTATCTTTACGAGCAGAGTTGGTGAAAGGAAGCCACTGCCAAGTGATCTGAAGAAGCAGAAAAAGGTGAAAATACTCAATAAAATTAAATCACTAAACTAATTGAGCATTGCCAAAACAAAAATAAAAGGAAAAAAGAGCGAGAAGAAGAAGAAGCACCTTTTCGAGAGGAGGAGTCTTTTTCTTCAATTGAGAAGCTTCAATTGCAGGCATAAGAGGGGCCAATCCACCTGTGAGAGCGTACACCTACAAATAAATTTCGATCGAATTGAATACAGTGTCCATGAACAAAATCTATAATACAGCATTGTTATTGTTGAAATTGACAAAGATACCTCGCGCGAAATGCCATCTGGTTTTCGTTGAGACTCTTTGGGAGGTCGTGACTTCTTCTCAAGAGGGGGGAATGAGTATTTGGGCAATCCCAGAATATCTTTGGCATTCATGATTCACAATTATACGCACAGTTAGGGACTAGTTAGGGTTTCAGGATCAAGTTTGGAATTTGGGGGAATTAAACAGTTTTGTTCTTCCCGTTTCAGTTTTCCCTCTCACTTTCTTCACTGATATTAAAATTTTAGAATGGACATAGCAACGACGTCGTATTAGCGTATTAGTTTCCTTGACATTACTAGATTTCTCTATTTTCCAATGAGAACTATACTATGACATTTTTCTCCAACAAATGTTATGTTATATTAGTACTAGTAAAAAACAAATACATATATTTATTAAATTATTAATTCAACATCTTTGAAATAGTTATGTGATAAAAAAATTGAAAAGTAAAATACAAGTATTGTAATATATGTGTATTATTGAAATATATATATATATATATATATATATTGATATATCTAATCATGCTAATTTCATGAAATCGTGACAAATAAAATTGTTTTATCTATTTATCACAATTTCTGAGAATAAATTATTGAACTCAGCATTTAGTTATTTTTATCATTCATTGTTTGATAATCATGAAAGGGTCTTTTCTTGTCTTTACTATACAATTATTCTTTATATTATTTTTTCTTATGTTATAAAATTTATATGTTCATGTGTTTTCTTAGAAATTTCATTAAGGTGTACTGTATTTTGTTCATTTTTTAAATCCATCTAGATGTGAATACTAATGGGTGAATATATATATATATATATATATATATATATATATATTGATTAAAAAACTCGTACAATTAATACCTGTGCCGTAATTTTAATATTGTATTATATAACTATACAAAAAAAATATTAAATGAAAAACTAATTTGATTAACAAATTTGTTTTCTTTTTATCTGATATCGTCTATCATAGTTGGCTAAGAAAAAAATTGTTTATTTACTTTCGTGAAAAAATTGTTCAACCCTATGCACGTATATTTTTTTATTTAGAAAATGACACATAAGAAAAATATTTATTTTTGTATGTAATTAGATATGTTAAGTATATATTATTATGATAAAATAAACTTAATTTTTTATTAGACAAAAACTTTTTTTTAAATCATTTTTTATTCTATAATTACATTTTTATTTCGTGAATATATTGTACTATTTGAAATAAATAGTTAGTGAAAATACAAAATTTTCAAGCTTCTAAGAATTATTTGTAAGACACTTACAATTATAAGTGTAGAAAATAATAATTAAACATCTTAGTTTAGTGAGAATATTGATAAAGGATAATCAGAATAAATTGTGTACTTATATTTTGATGAATGATTTGTGTTTTTATGTTTTTTTTAGTGACTTCTGTATTTTATTTGTAATTAATATTTTATTACAACTGAACTCTTTGGAAAATTCTAAAAAAATAATTCAAATTAGTTTCGTGTCTTTATTATTTTCTACACAATATATTATTAAGAATTTAATGTTCACAAGAAAATATCATGTTCTACTAAACTCTCTCTTTTAAAGTTTTAATTATTTGTTTATTTGAAGTGGTTGAATATGACCAACTATTTCAGTAAGTGATTCACATTTAATGTAGAGAGACCAATAAGGTTTCATACTAAGTTTGCATGAGAGATATAACATTGAGTTTATTTTATTAACAGAGATTGAGTTCTTCTGTTTGGTTATTTTCTTACTTCAGACATAATTTTTATCATCAATTATTTTTAGTACTTATCTATATTTTTTTGGTTATTTTCTTACTTCAGACATAATTTTTATCATCAATTATTTTTAGTACTTATCTATATTTTTTTAAAAAAATAATAAAAACATGTCGACATGATATTTAAATCTCTTCATCTTATAACTCAATATTATATAATTATGTATTATGATGTAAAAACCTATTCATCTCATAACTCATAATTGAAAAATTGTATAAGGTTAGAAATTTACCTCATATATTAAGTTTTTTTCATCTTATTAAGGAATTGTATACCAATTAGAAGATAATCCTATATATATATATAAGTCAAATTTAAGATTATGTTTTTAACAGTTTTGTAAGTATTAAGATGCTAACTAATAAGTAACTTGTGTCTTATTATATGTCTATCATGCAAAGAGTTAGAAAACTATTTATCATAATATATATGTATGTTACAAAAGAAGTAAAGACATAATTATAACAATTTACATGTTCATAAATTGACTCTGATCTCTACTATTGAAATTTTAGTTAGAACAAATATATATTAGTAACTGATTTTTTTTATTTTATTTTGATAACTCGGTGTTTTTTTGTTACTGATTATATTAAAATATAGACACACAATTTTACAATGTTTCACTAATTATATATATGTATATGTATAAACATAAATATAAACGATTAAGGGTGTTTTTTTTTTTTTTTTTTAACTTTAAAAGATGTGAGCTTTTGTTGTTTTTAACCATTCACGGTGTTCATCCATCACTTGAATTTTTTTTATTGTTTTTGTTATTAAATTATTTTCATATATAACAAAGTTTTCGTAAAATTTAATTTTCACAATTTAATTTAAAATTTAATAAATGAAGAAATATTTAATTTTTCCCTTTTTCTTTTCTTTTAGAAAAAATAAATTATATTTGTATAGATATTTATGACAATTAAAGGGTCATAAATAAATTCAATTTGTTATAGATAACAATTTGGGTAGCATGAGTGATGATAGTCTGAGGAAGTTTGGTAGTAGGGTTGATTCAGTGTTGAAAAGTATTTAGAAAACTTTAATAACATGGATGTTGAGATATTAAAGGAAGGTTGTTCTCATTTTCGTTGTATTTGATTCAATTTCATAGTATTCTGTGTAGAGTGCTTACCTTATAGTTCAATAGTTTCAATAGTTGTATCTTATAAGTAACAACAACAAAATTCATCTACTCACATTTAAATTTTAGTATTTTTACTTTTATAAGGAAGAGTGTTTGATAAGAAAAATAAGAGAAACTGTTAATAAAAATTTCTAAAAATGTGGTGTTTATAAACAATAAAGATTACTTTCAAACATTTTTAAAGAAGAACCTTATACCTAAACCTTAAATAATAAACGAATTTAATTTAAAAATAAAAATAAAAATTCGTTAGTCCTCCCCCAACAAGATATGGGTCCTGCATACTAAAAAGTAAACCTAAAATATGGGTCCTTCTTTATTTATTTATTTTTCTTTTTGAGTGAATCTTTGAATCTAAGAAGGTCCACAAAATCTGCAACTTTTTTTTACATGTGTTTGAAGAGGACGATGGAAGCGAAGGCAATGGATCGTGTTCAATGTTTCCGGTTCACGCACTCCATTATTTCAGTTTCCCTCCCAACTAGTTTCAACAACTAATTCTTCAAAAATTATCAATGTCCTTTCCATTTGGGTGGACAGTGACAGAAAAAAAGAGAAAAAATAAATTTAAAAAATAATATATACAACAGGCGATCAGATAATATAAAGAAAATAAAAATATATAAATATTTAACACTCACAAATTACAAACCCCAAAACCTTTTATTTTTCTCTTCCTCATACGTCAAATCATCTATCATGATACACTTTTCTATCATTTTTCTCATGTTTCTAGATTTTGACAACCAAAGGCTGTCCAAAAGCATTGTCCACCGCTACGAATGCAGTGGTACGTGATGAACCAAAAGTGTAGAAAAATATGAAAAAGGAAAATGTTTTATTGTTCCCATAAAAAGTGAAGCAGCTTTTATTATTCCGATTCATTTTGAAAAGCACATCCACAAACAAAAAAAATAAAAAAATCAATAATAATAATATACATTTTGTTAATATTAGTTATATTGCATGAATGTATCTTAATTTTAATCCTTGGATTATATATACACACACATAAGAGCAGCTTTATGAAGAAGACGACCTAGTCTATATCTATAGTCTAAACCCTGCAAAGCTAGGTGTTGTCCATCGATCAAATCAAAGGAGATATTTTCTCTTATATACTACACTCACAGCAATGGTTGTTCCTGCTCCAACACCCACCAAGAAAACTTGCAATAAAACAAAGGCAATGAGAATCCCAACCATTGACCTATCCATGGAAAGGTCACAGTTATCGCAAAGTGTGGTGAAAGCCTGCGAGGAATACGGTTTCTTCAGAGTCGTTAACCACAATGTGCCGAAGGAGGTTATTGCAAGATTGGAAGAGGAGGGTGCAGAGTTTTTCTCAAAGCCCACCCACGAGAAGCTTCGGGCTGGGCCCGCAAGCCCATTCGGTTACGGCTTCACCAACATTGGGCCCAATGGAGATATGGGTGACCTCGAGTACCTTCTACTTCATGCTAACCCTCTCTCCATCGCCCAGAGATCCAAAACCATCGCTAACGACTCCACCAAATTCAGGTTCCTTCCACTTTCTTTCTCATTCTTCCCTTACGCCTCAAAACGACATAAACTAACCAAACAAAACGTTTTATTTTCATACACGCTCAAACTTCCAGAGAATAAAATTAATTTCATTTTTTATCTCTCTCTCTCTCTCTACAAATCTATATAATTTTAGTATTTTTGTTTATTAATAGTCAATTTGATTTCTTTTTATCAGACTTAAAATATTAACCTGAATAATTTTAAATACTTGAAAGGATGAAATGTTATTTTTTTTGGTTGATTGGCCATTACAATAACTTTATCTTTTTTTATAAATGTCAAATAAGTATACCTAACAAATAGTTGAAAGAAAGACTACCGTAGACCAGAATAAAATTAATTACTCACATTTTAAATATAGATGTAATTAGGTTATGAATCTTTAAAATAGTTCATCTGTTATAATTGATTTTGACTACAACATAGTTTCAATACAATATATGATAAATAATATATTTGAATTTTTTCATGTAACAAATAAAATCTCATAAAATAAAACTAATATAATATGTAAAAAGTTATAATGGAGCATGGTAAAAAATGTCAACAGTGTCAATTACACCTGTTTTTCGACCTGTATATATTACTGGAGTGTAATATAAATAGCTATTAATAGCTATCACTATTTTTTAACGTGGAATCTCCCAACTCGACACACCAATAATTTTTTTTTTAAAAAAAAACTTTATTCTACAGTGGATTAAACAAACTAACTTACCTATTTTAAAAAAATAACTTATAAGTTTTGTATGTGTTTCTTTTTCAATATATTTTTCTTTTAAACGGTAGTCAACTTAGTTCAATTCACTTATCACTAAGTTTAAGTTTAGAAATAACAAACTTTGATTAAGTTCAACCACTTAAATCAACCAACTCACTTATTTTTTTATTTTTATTTTTAAAATATAACTTTTAGTTTTATGTTTTTTTTTCTTCAATAACTGAAATAAATTTAAATTATTACATTAATATGTACATAATACATTATAATATATAAAATAATACATATAAATTATAATTCTAAATATTATATTAATATGTATATCAAAAGCAAACACTAGCTTACAATGTGCGGGTGAATTAATAGATTTTGATTTTGAGAGAAAATAAATAAGGCAAAAGAAGAGTGGAAAAGAAGGAGACGCGTGAACAGTGTAAATTTTTTTTTGTCTTCTTGGAGTTTGTTTTTGCTTTCCCTTATAGGTTGGTGAGGTAATCCAACTTACTACAAGTTAAACTTAAATGAATATAGTTTTTAGTAAGTCAGGTTTAACTTGAGTACATACCATAATTTGCAATTTTAGTGTATCCAATTTTTGCCTAATAAACTAAGTTCATTCTTAGGAGAGTCTATCTATTTCACAACTCTACTCTCAGGTTTTAAACTCTCTAATTTCAGTAAGGAAACAATAATCCAAATGTATCAAAAAAGTAATGGAAATGATTCTAAAGCACCATTTATGTGGGCATGTGTTACATTCACTTGATTCAAAATGACTGTATTAAAAGGTTTATTTTATTGTATTTTATCGTTTTTAAAGTAGTATAAAAGTGATACCATAAATGCACTGAACACATAACTCATTAAATTGTATTATCATTCTAGTTTATGACCACGTCCTAATTTAGTGCAAAAAATCGTCCCCTTTATGTAATTACTTTTATAATGGTTGGCTTGCAACATATTAGCTCCTTCAATTCATTTATTCACTAAACTTTTACATTACTAACAGATAATGTGTTATATTAACCAATGTAGACCAAATTGAAATGTAAGCAGCAATTTGTAGCTTATATATGTAATTAGTCTAACATGTTAGAGAGATAAGAGGCAAATAAAAACTGAAAATGATTTTGATTGAACAGGGCTAGTTGCGAGCCAGGGTGGGCCCAATGGCCCATCACATGAAAGAAAAGTAAATTGTACGACAACCATGTTACTCTTTCACAGTTCATGAACCTTCGTTAGAAAGGACAACAAATTCAAGTTATTTGTGCTACCATAACTTGCATCGGTTTCTCTTCGTACAATCTCGCGAGCGTGACCATGTTGTCCTTTTGTTTCCCCACAATAGACCAAATCTTAGATCACTAACAATTTAGTAACTGACAAAACCCAAACAAAGATATCTTTTCCTAAACCATTTCTCTTCCCCTTTTATTCTATGGTAATGAGATGTTATTGGTAGTCCTAAACCATGTTCCTGTGTTTGTGTTTGGTAGTGTTATTGTGAAGGAATACGTGGAAGTAGTGAAAGAAGTAACGTGCGAGATTCTAGATCTGGTGGTTGAAGGGTTAAGGGTCTCAGACAAGTTTGGTCTTAGCAGGCTTATCAGAGATTTTCATAGTGATTCTGTTCTGAGGATTAATCACTACCCTCCACTGAAGGTGAAGTCGAAGGGTGGTAACAAGAACAGCATCGGTTTTGGGGCGCATTCTGACCCTCAGATGTTGACCATCATGCGCTCCAACGATGTGGGTGGCCTTCAAATTTTCACCCGTGAGGGGCTGTGGCTTCCTGTCCCTCCCGACCCCACCAATTTCTTTGTCATGGTTGGCGATGTCTTGCAGGTTCCTCACTTTTACTATTATCTAACATCACTCTAATATTCCAAGGTTCATTTCTAAACACACATGATTATGCAGTGATAAAATTTGTTTGACATGAATGAAGGTTATGACAAATGGAAAGTTCATGAGCGTGAGGCACAGGGCATTGACCAACACGTTGGAGGCAAGGATGTCAATGATGTACTTTGCAGCACCACCACTTGACTGGTGGATCGGTCCTCTACCAGAGATGGTGTCACCACCACAAAATCAAAGTCTATATAAGCCCTTCACATGGGCCCAGTACAAGCAAGCAACATATTCTTCACGCCTTGGAGATTCCAGACTTGATCTCTTCAAGGCCCAGCTAGATACCCATCACAGTTTCAGTCATGGCTTGGGAGGAGTAAGGACTGGGTAGTTTTTTTTTTTTTTTCTTGAGTCTTTTTTTGGTTTGGAACATTTTTATATTCTTTGAAAAGCTCTTAGGATTTCTTTATTTACAATTTAAAAATGTCCGTTGAAGTGGTAGTGCTGTGAAAAATATGACACCACTGAAGTCCAATTTTAATTCGCGGTATTTCTGATATGATGGTAATCATCACACTATCGGATTTTTCAATGTAAAATGTTGTACTATTATTACAAAGAAGGACTTTATTAGTGATTGAAGGTCTTTAAATTAAAAGATAAGCTGATGATTTATTAAAATTAATTAAATCCGGAATCTCAATTTAAGTTATTCTCAAACTGATTTTAAATTATATTATTTATTAACACAATTTCACCCGTGTAAAAAATTTGTATCAGATCTTTTACATTTCTTTGTTGTTCAAATGTTGCTAGAAAAAATACTTATTTTTCATGTCAGTCATGTGGTATTCCACCACTAATTTAATCCCACAATATGATAACTTTTGCCTTTTCTTAGTTGCTCCTGCGGTAAGCCCCTTTGTTTTACGCTTAAGCGCTTATAACAATTATGCTCTGTTTTTTCGCTTATAAGTATTATTATAGCACTCGTGTTTTAACTGTTAGCTTTTCGCATGCAATGTATTGCTTCTTTTTCTTATCTCTCGAGTTTTGTTCTGCTTTTTGCATAGTTTTTCTTCCTTCATCTACTTTTCGTTCACGTGAAATATTGAACAATAATCATGGGTGCATTCTTTCTTTAAACAGAGTAGTGTATCATATACCATTTTATTACAATACATTACTCCCGCTCAAAATAGAATATTAATTAATATTTGTGGATAATTCAACTCGGTTAACAAACCTTGTTAAGATCGATAGTAAACTTTAAACTTGATTTAATCTTATAAAATAGATTTGTATACGATGAGATTCATATGTATTTATATATTATGATTTAATCTTTAGTTTTTGAGATGTATATATGTTTCTTATCTTAAGATCTACAACAATGAATAAAAAACTAATTAAAAGAATTATAGGAACACAACATTTTGGCTCAGCTGTGCAGTGACCACGCATCGTCGGAAGAATGTAAGAAAAGCGAAGAAAGTTGACACTTCAGTTAAGTGTGAACAACTCACAAAAAGAAGAATTTAGAAGTCAGTTTCAAAGGTTGCGGCCATGAGTGCCTCAGCTCCAACGACAAAGTCATCGAATTTAAATAATATTATAATGAATATCCCAAATTAAATCATTTAATGTCAAACAAAGCTCGCTTCTTCTAGATAACACAAGTGTATAGGCCGTAACTTCCAAGTTACTCCTACTTTCCCGATTAATTTTCCATTCCTTTCCCTAATAATCAAACCCAACTTTTAATCTCAAAATTATAAGAACTTATATCTTCTACTAGGATCCTTTTGTCATTAATTCTATAATCAATCACGTCTCTCTCTTTCAAACATTCTAGCGTAGATCTGTGATAAACAAAATGCTAAACTACACGAACATGAATTGCACCAACGGAGATACATTCTTATGATTGATCAACTTTTTATATTTATTATCTCCTTTCTTTAAGTATTTCAGTTAAAAATTTACATCTTCATTCATTAGCGCTTGTTCACGCCTGGGAATAGCAATGAGAGACATATGAAAGATTCCAATCGTGGTTATCATGTTTGAGTATAGGGGTGTGTAAGGAATTAGCTCTATTTACTGTGTATAGCCTCTACCATAAAGAATGAAAATAGAGAAACTCACATAATATAGGGAATAGAAGGTAAACACTGAAGGAAGAACAAGAAAGAATTATATATATAAATTAATCTAGTTTGATTGAAGTGTTAATGAACTTTAATATATATTTGTACTAAATTTACTAGATTTAGAGGGTATAACTTTAAGTTTCTCTCATAGAGTAAACTTAAACTATAACTTCTTATAATACAAATGTCTTTTCTATATAGTAATATCATTATCACTTACTCATCTGAAACATATCTTAAACTAATGAGAAAGACACGTTAATAATGATTCTTATTATTAAAGGTTTCAATAAATGTCTATGTTTTAATAGATACTAAAAGACTAGATAATTTATTGAGATTATCTACTAAATTTCACAGAAGTTACATGTTAAACATGATTAAACGATAAAATTTCGCTGAATCAATCTTCATAAAATGTTGAATAAAATTGTTTTCGTCTTAAACACTTCAAATACTATAACATGTGAACTACTATACGTCTCCTAATATCTCATTACATCTCTATAATTTGATTTTTGTTTGTTTGTCTTGTTGAATACGAGAGAGACCATAGTAAAATTTGTAAAAGACTGAGAAACTATAGTATCTTCAAAATAACACCTTGCTGTTATTCTCTCAAATTTTGATTGATTGACAAGTGGTCAAGAATTTGATTGATTCACTTCATTCTCCATTTTCTTTTCATAGTAGACTAACCTTACAGTGAGTCTTATTTTTGCATTTGCTACTCGATCTCTGATCCAAACAATCTATATATGTTCAAACACTGAGCTTGAATGGTGTTAGTGTGTAAAATAGTCATCTTGTCAACCTTTTAACCGGAGGAGTGCCACATAATTTCTGCAAACGATTTTACTACCAATTACAGTTTCATTTGTGTGTAAGTAGACTTTTATCATCCATGAAAAGTACTCGTGGCCCAGTACAAATCACGCTCAATAAACAAATGCCACTTCTCTTGAAATTATTAAAGTTTACATTACAATCATGTTGATAGATTAAAATTAATGTAACCCAACTTTAAAAAACATGTTTAACGCGTATTACAGTTGATGAATAACGAGGAGCTTGCAGTTTCAACTTAGAAACAACGTGGTGTGAGTTATGGAATAACATGTTAAATTGAAAACTGTTAATTCGTCAGAAGTCATCAGCGAGCTGCTGCTGCAAGAACCAAATATTCTCGTCCGTCCAAATGTCAACCCCACCAAAACGTGCCATCTCCGAGTAACCTTCTTCTGCACCATACGATGACCAACTTCCACAACCCATTAAACTGTAAGAGGCACAGGAATCAGAGAGACACGGCTCGTGGACATCAACCGCCGATGAAGCCTCTGACAGAAAGCCCGGGTTACTGGAGGTGGCAGTGGCAGTGGCGGCGGCGGTGGCCCCTCCACAAGGGTCGCTGTGGGCTTGAACGTTGGAGATTAAGGTGGTTTGCACTTGGCCCGATGATGAAGCCTGAGCCTGAATCCGCTCCAGCATGCGTGGCATCCACACAAAACGCAACGTGTCTCTGAATTGTTTGCTGTTCACATCGCATTTCAGTTGCTTGGCCTGCTTTACCACTCTCGTTCTCCAGTAGTTCTTAATCTCGTTGTCTGTTCTCCCCGGCAAATGTTCAGCTATTTTCGACCACCTAAACAAATAGCACAACACCCCTTTAACGTGTTCTATCCCAAACGCATGAAAAGTTCTCTACTTTATCATGTTCGAGAATAAACACAAATGATGATGATGATATATATAGTACTACCTGTTGCCCCATCGGGAATGGAGGTCAAGAATCATGAGCTGTTCTTGGAGGGTTATGTTCCCACGTCTAACGTTAGGGCGCAAGTAGTTCAACCATCGTAGTCTGCAGCTTTTGCCCGTTCGTTTTAGACCTGAAGTTCAAAACAAGAGTTTGATTTGATTAATATTGATGAATCATGAGTGCTTATACGTATAAAGAAATATCTTTGCATGCCTGTGTTGCGAGCGACAGAGTTCCAGTGACCTTCTCCGTGGACAGTGATGTAATCGAAGAGAACTGAATCCTCTTCCTCTGTCCATGGACCTTTCGTTATTGACATCTCCTCTTCACTGCTTCCATATGTTCCTGAAGACCCATTTTCTGATAAACTTCTCTCCATCTCACAAATTACCAACTTAATTCGTGTGATATTTCTTTTCTGTGTTAGTGTTATGCGTGAGAGATAGAGAGAGAAAGAGTAGTTTTTGGTTGAAAATTTGGTTTTGGCTAATTCGGTTAAGTAAAAATGGCAGTGAAGGTGAGTGTATATAAAGAGATTTGAGACCAAACTCATGTGTCGTTGAATTTAGGAGGATCTGCACTTTTGGTATGAAGTAATTTTCTATTCCAGAACCGTTTTAGTGGGCTGCTAAATTGTACACCAACTATGAATTATTAATTGGTGAATAGATATGAAAGTAGTTTTTATTCCTTAGCTTTTTGTGTTTTATAAAATTTGACCTGGGATCTAGCGTTGACTATTTGACTTCTGGACACGTTTATGGGAGAAGTGGACCTTAAAATATAAGCTTTGAACATTGCGAGTCAAATACACAGTGGGTTTTGGTCAGCATTCTGACTCCCAGAGGAGAAAAATGGAGGGGTCTTGTATCTGGCCAATTTTTCTTGCTCAAGAAATTTCATACGTCTGTTTCAGTAAATTCGAGTTGACACGTTCTACGCGATTTTGCAAAACGTGCTTATGTCAAAATTTCGTTTTCTGGACGAAAATATTTGGGTTTGCTATCAGCGGCTTATATTAATATCAGACTGAAAATGTTTTATTAAAGAAGCAGTGAATAATTTTTAGAATAAATATACTTTGACACTATTTACAAAACTTACACCATTTTACTCCTGCTTTTTATAATAAAATATAATATCTTAATAAAATATTATTATTTTTCAATGTTAAATAAAAGTAAATTACTGTTTGCATTGTCAAAATATGACTGACCTAATTTTTATACAACAAATACTTTCCCTATCAGCAATCGTGAAAATCAGTGCAAGTAAAGTCATTAATATTATAAGTAATTATTTTTAACTTTAATTTTAGCATATAATTAATAACTGTATTAAATAACTAAAAAATTTGCTGTTAATAATAATTTTAATTGACTTAAACAACGTGATTATGTAAAGGTCGTTGTTCCTTATATTTGAAGTAATGCATTTACAACAATAGAATATTATATTAGCTTTCAAGTATTAGTGGGTGATTTTTTATTTAAATGTTAAAAAGTGTAAAATATTTTTTAAGTAATTTAATTACTAATAACAAAGTTGGCCTAGTTAATTCTAAGTCAATACTAATAACTTTTAATTTTTTTAATAAATAAATATTTATATTAATATCATATTATAGTTGGTTAAGCCTACCTTTATATTCAACATTAATGGAGTTGATTAAGATGATTATAAGATAACTGATATTTTTAATTTTTTTAATAGTAGAAAATATTTATGTTTGTAGCATATTAAAATTGGTCCAGGTAACCTTAATTTTATTTATTTTTAATGTTTATATTTTTTTAAAGTTATATTTAACTTAACATCGATTAAGTTAATGTTAATATGTTTTATTTAAATTAGTCATGTTATGAAATTGTCTCGTTTATGACAATGAATAGGAATAGTAGATTATTTTTAATCGAGAAGTCTATATTTGATGAAAGTAAATTATTTAAATCTCATTGTTTATGATTTATTTTTTCCTAAAATCTATATAAATCTTCTCACATTATCTCTTTAATTAATATTCATTTCTTTTATTTACAAGTATTTTTTTTTTATCTACGCTTTTTTTTTCATCTTTTTTTTATCAATGTTCGTTCCTTAATCTACAAATATTTCTTTCATCCACACATATCTTTTTTATTCATACTTTTTTCTTTATCTCTTTTATAAATTAATAAAAATATCAATGTTAAAAGATGACTCAATATTCAAATATGATAGAATCATGTAATATTATTCTTCATTTTGTACCTTATATTGTGTGAAGTCATCAAATATGTGTTATTTTGTCATTATGTTAGTTTTTAGATGAGGCATCTTCTTTACATGAATTAAATTGACCTGAAAAATCTAATAATCTAATCCTTCTTATATGATTAGTCTTTCTTTCGTTTTTGAAAATATATTTCTCTTTAATTTTTAGTGTATTCGTAAAAACACTTCTATATTTTTTGAACAATTTATTAAATTAAGGTCTTAATATTCAAGACATAGATTAAAATACTAAAACAGATTAAAAAACTAGAAGTTAGACACCTCTTCTACAACCACTATCTACACAGTTGTTAGATTATCTCTAACTCTTCTCACCTTAAGAATAAAACAAATGTACTAAATTAAAGAAAAAAAAATTAAGTAAACTAAATTACTCAAAATAATACCGAATTTTGGACTGGTTTTAAAAAAGAAAATTATCTTTATCTCTATATTTTATCTACTCATTTTTAAGTTTTCAAAAAAAAAAAAAAAAA
>Ga0099824_1007168_pt1 | contig 14914 bp, 8 predicted proteins | sample SiratrowhiteBW_FD_76837 | JGI IMG/M metagenome (GOLD analysis project Ga0099824, IMG submission 76837) | Root nodule microbial communities of legume samples collected from California, USA - Siratro white BW | ecosystem: Host-associated > Plants > Roots > Nodule | place: USA: California...
AAAAAAAAAAAAAAAAAAAAAAAAAAAAAAAAAATTAATTAATAAAAATTAAAAAAAATTAAATAAAAATTTAAAAAAAATAAAAAAAATTTTTTTTTTTTTTTTTTTTTTTTAAAAAGTGCTTATTAAACTAAGCACATTTGGCTTTTTTATGTGTTTCTCTAACATTTTTATTTTTAAAATAAACAATTTTTTATTCATTTTAACAACAAATTTATCTCTGTCTTTAAAATAAAATTACTATTTAAAAATACTTATTTTTAAAAAAATTATGTTTACACAAACTCGTCATTTTTAATTTATATTCTGACAACATTTAAATGCCTTTTTATCCCGTTGTCTATTTATTATATTTAATTGTTTTCTCACTATTAAAAAATGATTAAATTTAATTCCCTAATTTCAAATCGATGCAATTGAATTCCTTATTTTTTAAAATTAATATAATTTTGTACCTTACATTTAGCACTATTAATCCATGTTAGTAACAATGTCACTAAAAAAAATTATTACCACTAACTAACAACGACTTTTCTTAAGTTAATTTTGATGAATTAAGTAAATTAGATCAATTTAAAAAATAAATTGGAAATATATATATATATATATAGTAAAACTGAAAAGGTAAGTCTAGGTTTATTCACGTTTATTTATAACAAATTATACTATAATAAGGACAAGTGGTTGAACACGCTTTAAAACTATATATTTTTCTTTTTTTGAGACTAGCCCTTAGTTAAACTCGATTTGTTATTTTCACCTAATTAAGAGCCATATCAATTCTAGTATTCCTATACAGAGATTTTGAAATCCCTTATATACCTGCTAATGATGTGTAAATTTTAAGTTATTATTCATCAGATAATTAACAACCTAGGAATAGGTTATTAAAGTAGGGTTACGAACCAGTAATTTATCCCTGTTAACTTAAAGGTGCATGGGAAGCATAAAATCGTAATTAGGTGTACAATAAACACTCCCCAATGCTACCGTGAATCTGCTACACTTCTATCAAACTTGGTTTTCGAATTCGAAAGTCTAATAAGCATAGGTTAAATCATTGATAACGCCATATATGTACACAAACATTAATTCTATAGGATGCTAAACGATCAAGATTCAGCCTTTGAAGCACTGTTTTTCTAATTGCACAACAAAGCACTAAAATTAACTACAAATGAAAAAAGCACAGTTGAATCCGAAAATAAAAGTCTAACTCCCACACCGAGCCATTTGTTTCTGAGAGGAAGGGAAAGACGGAATATGAAATAAGGAATATGGAATATGGAATATGGCTGGTATGCTGCTGCATGCGGTTTGAAATAGTTGATGACCCTAGCTATAGCTAACTCAATATCTCTAAATTCTAACACATACCATATGGGTTTAATTTCCATATATCATCTACTTCACAATGAGGTTTTAAACTGGTTCTGTAATGATTACAGAAGACATGGATATTTGTCCAGAAGCTATATTTAGCATATGCTGGGCATGTTGTTCCAGCAAGTTCCCAGAGTCCAAGCATACTCTTGATCAGCGGGGTCAGGTGGTGAAGCATTGGGCTGGTTTTCAAGTCCCAATGACTGACTTTCCCCTCTACGGTACCACTCAGGCATTGGCATTTCTAAGGGAAACTGGTTCAGCAGACTAAACAAGTCATCGTCCATCGAGTTCATCTCTTCCATCGGATCCTCCCCCATCACTTTCTTCCCTGTAATAAACATCACTTCAGGTTAGGGAATCATCACACCTTCCACCATGCAAATATTTTATACAGAATCAGTAAAAATATATACAGCCCTAAATATACTTTGTTTTCATAATACATTTTTAGCATATTATTTTTACATGGTTTAGAAATAAAATTAATTATATTTGACAGGAATAATAAAAAACAAAATTGTTATATTTAGAAAGATGTAAAACGTGTTCCTAACAATGAATTCAGACAGAAACCAAAAAAGGTGGCAATGAACCTTACTGAATAAAAAACCAAAAAAGTAATTTTACAAACAAAAATTGCATAACATATTTAAATCAAATAGGAGGAGTGACAGAAATATATTTGTTTACACACTCACCTTTTGATCGAGATTTATTTATGAAAGATCTAAAGTTCGGATCAATTTAAAAAGAGAGTGCATGCATATTACTAACATTTCCCAGCCAAATATATATATATATATATATATATATATATATATATATATATATATATATATTTGTTAGAAATAAGAGAAAGAAATTTATGAAAAAAGAGAAGAGTGAAAAAGTTTCACCTTTTGACAATTGAGAGGAGCTATTATCATCATCCCTCTGGTTTTCAGTAGTAGTACTGTTGCTACTGTTCTTCTTCATGGCTGACACCATAGGCGGAGTGCCTCCCTCCTCTGCATATTCCAAGTTCTTTCTCTTACAAGATAGCTTCCCAGCAAGGGTTGGGTCCTCCTCATTCTTGGACTTGTCATTGTGAGAAAGTCCTTGAGCCTCCATCACTAGAGCATCCAGCAGGCCACTGTTTCCTGGAGGAGACAATGGTGCAACTTCATAGTAGTCATTATTGTTATTATTATTATTATTATTAACCATGCTTGAAGATCCCATCAGGCCATCAACACCACTAGCATAGGATGAAGCAGGGGTTGGTGTTTGGTTGGAAGAGATGTCTGGGGTGGTGGAGCCCGGCACCATGGGAAAGGGTTCATACGGGGATCCTGCCATGAAGCCATGATCACCAAAACTGTGGTTAAGAAGGGTGGAGGATGATGATCCATACGGAGAAAGAGGAGATAATGGCAAAGCAAGATTTGTTTTTCCACCGTTTTCATTGGAAAACTTGAAGCGCTTCTGGCTTGGATTGATGTAACAGTTGGCAGAATCAGGTTGGTTTTGCAGCGGATTGGGATTGGAACTATTGGTTTGGGTAGGGTCATTGAGCTTCTTGGGGTAACAAGAAGATAGGAGTAAGGCAAATGATGCAGATGAATGAGGTTGGGGTTCCAAGTAGCGGTGTTGTAGATGGTATGCAGTGGCTTCTGCATGCACCTCAGGAGGATAAATGGGCAACCCTGCTCTCTGACGCCTTTTCATTCTGGTGTTCCAAAAGTTCTTTATTTCGTTGTCGGTTCTGCCTGGTAACTGAAACCAGAAACATGATAAGAATAGTGAGAGAAACAAGTTGTGCAGGAACCAAATCACGTAAAGGCTTGAAAAAGTTCAGGGTTTAGCCTCGGCAAGGAAAAAACTCGAGTGGGTCCTGATGAAAGTAAATTGTTGAAAGAAATAAACAAAGATGCCAATTTCATTTATTCAGACAAAAGGACCGAGGTCAGATCATAGAAAATCCAAAATCTGACAATATGCATGAAACTGTAATTAATTAAAACGAAAAGGTTCTTAGCCATCGATGAATAGCTTTCAAATCAAATTTATCAGATCTCAACCAGATCCAAATCAGGAAAGTAAAAAAGCAAAAAAAAAAAAAAAAAAAAAAGAAAAAAAAAAAAAAAAAAAAAAAAAAAAAAAAGGGGGTAGAAGCAAAAAACATGCAAATCATGTAGAAAAAGATCCACGCCAGAAGACAACACGCTTAAATCACAGATGTAACAAATTACAAACCAATGACTGCACTAACTATAAACAAAGGAATTAAGCACAAAGCAGAAGAGAAACGATGATGACATGAACGTAAGCCAAAAAAAAACGAACAACCGAAAAAAGCATAACTTTAAGTAAGCATTTTTATGTAAAGATGTAGATATACCTGTGCGGCCATTCGGGCCCATTTGTTTCCAAGCTTGGCATGAAGGTCGATGATGATTTGTTCTTCCTCAGGAGAGAATGCACCTTTCTTGAGATTAGGCCTGAGATGGTTGGCCCAGCGAAGTCTGCAACTTTTGCCGCACCTGAACAACCCAGAATTCTTGTGCACGGAGTTCCAATTCCCTTCACCGTGCTTCTTCACGTACTCTACAAGGATCGCGTCTTCCGCTGGGGTCCACGGCCCCTTCCTGACGCGACCTTTGACCTCGCTCTCGTCCTTCGTTGTGGCATTGCTGTCGTCGCCTGTTTCATCGTTGGTGCTGTCGTTGTTGGAGACTGTTCTCGCCATAACAGCAACAGAATGCGAGGTCGGGGGTTACAGGAGAAGGTGGTGTGTATGAGAATGTTTGTTTTCTTCGTATATGGGAATGAGACACAGTTGTTGCTTCTGCTGATGCTGGTGCTGTAGTTGTTGTTGTTGTTGTCTCTCTCCTCTCACGAGAATGAATGGAAAAGGGTGAACGGGAGAGAAAGAGAGAGAGAGAGAGGAGAGAAGAAATGGTGGTGAAGAATGAAGAAGAGACAGAGAGATGTAAAGGGAACAAGCCCTTCTGCCCTTTGTCTTCTCTTTGCTTCGGTTTGGTTTTGTTTTGTTTGGATTTGATGTTGAGACAGAGATAGTGGGTTTTATGGGAGAAGAAGAAACTGGGAGATACAGAGAGAGAAAGAAAGAAGGGCGTGTGGGGCCCAGGCCAAATGCAAAGGTAGCGTTGCTAAGGTTAATTTGGTGTTTCAAAACAGAGAAAAAAGAAAGAAAGAGAGACAAAGGGTGAAATATGTCACTAGAGGTGTGACCTATAATTTCGCTCCGATTTGCATGCTCTGTGCTACGTTCTTTTTCCTGCGTATTATTTTCACCTTTTTTTTAACTCCTATAATGCCTTAAAATATTATCAATATTAGGTATTTTAATTTATTTTATAAATAGTTATTTTAATAATGTCTTTATAAGTTTTTTTTCCTATAAATAAGACAAATTTGAGGCTTTATTTAAAGATTTAATTTTAGATAATTATTTAATTAAAAATAAAAATGTAACATAAGTTTAGAAATTTCAGCATAAAATTTTATTAGGTTGAATAATGTGTTGTGTAATGATTTATGTTTATTTTAAATGGAAGGATAATAATTCACTTGAAAATATGAGGAAAGTAAAGAAACAAAGAGTGTAGGAGAAGGCTGGGAGAAAAAAGGTGATGGCTTCACATTTTCCGTGAATTTTGTGTGTGTTTGTCTTGTGAAGACTTCTAGGTATTTTTTTATATGTCCCAAAATTTCAATAATTAAAATTATTAAACCTTTATGGAAATATTTTCACCATTTTCAGTTCATTAATACATATGGGATTTCAATGAAATTTCAATACATGCACTGGTAATTAAAAATAAATTAGCTGTCCTAATCTTGCGTAAATATTAAGTTATACACCCAGTTTCAAATTGTAATTAAAAGTCACACTTCCAATCATAATTATCTACATGCATTATCATTGTTTTAAATAATTATTTTTTCATTAGAAAATATAAATCATATTTGTATTAGTTGTCTCACTTTTGACTTTGATTTATAACAATATTTTTGATTATTTCAATAGTTAATGCCTTTTTCATTATATGTAATACATTTTGACTGTATTAATAATTCATAAAAAAATTATATCTCTTTATAATTAATATTTCAATAATATATAAGAATGTGTGTTCAAGTTCAAGTCAGGTAATGGAAATGTGAAAGATTGATTTTATTGATCAAGTCTATATATTTCTGAATTGTAAATTAAATTAAATCAACACAAAGTAATTAGTCAAGCTGGCATGAATGGAGCAAACTTGACTCAGTTTATTTTAAATCATAAATATTTGAAAAATATACAATTATCTAAAGGAAAAGACCTAAATCAATAATTAGTCTCAAAATCTTTGAAATCCAGTTACAAATAATATATACCTAAAATAATAGTGAAATGTTCTAGGAGACCAACCCAAAAATATTCAGAAAAAAAAAAAATCTAAAAGAGCTCTCAAATATTGTGGATCACTACCCTGCTTCGTCCTAAGCTTCTAGTTCTTCTAAAAAATATACAATGTCAATCAATAATTAATTACCATGTTTGTTTTTTAATTGTTCTAATAATTATTTTAAAGTCATACTAAGATGTTATTTAATCGGTTTAAAATACATCAAAATAAAAAATTTTAGATATTAAGTATGAAACCATTTAATGTCATTAATATTGATTAATAATCATTATTTGATAAAAAAATTATATAAATATGTGTACTAAATTTGATTATTGACTAAATTTAATTAATATATATCATATGTATAAGGATAAAATTAATAAGTGTTGACTGTAGCATTGTATGAAAAAAAAAATCAATTTATCTAAACTTTGATATGCATAATTATTGAACTATCAAAATATATAATGGTTGAATTAATAAAAAAAAAGTTATTGTATAAGGTAATCTTATCAAGAATTATTTTAGAATAATCTAATCCCTCTTTAAATATTTGTGAGTAGAAGTGTTTCATATATGTTATGAATATAGCATTAATATTAACAGTCATTCATTTAAATCATAAAATACAATTAAGTTTGAATATTTAAAACTATTTTTAAATTTATAAAAGGTAAAAGGCACTGAATGAAAATTCTACGATTTTTTTGTCATAAAAATATTATTATAACACAATAAAATAATTTAAACATTAATTTTACTTTTTAAATCATTTATTAAAAATTATATGCTAATATTAAATTATATAGATATTCATTTAGGAACCCATTATTCATTTGTGAAAGTTTGAATGAATTTATTATTATATTTTTTACATTATAGCCATTTTCAACATTTAATCTATATTTAATGCACTTTTATTAAACATTTTCACTCTATTTATTAAAGAAAATTGAAACCAATATTAATGCCATTATTGATTACTAATCATTATTTAAAAATTATTAAATTTAATGGCATTATATATAGATCATTACATAATTTTTTCAAATGAATAACACTTTTATACACAGATGAGGATTATCATAAATTTTAAAATAAAAGTATATATATAAGAGTTCCCACGTTACCTCGGTTTATTTATAAATCATTTTATGACACTCAAGATTAAAAGAAAAGTTTTAAAAATATATTTTATCTAAAATTTAAAATAAGACAACGTAGATTAAAAGTGCATTTTATTTTTCTTCTTTCATTTACTTTTTTTACTCAAGTTTTTTTTATCAGTGGGAAACAAAAACAACAAAACCAGCATAACCTAAAATCTTAAGGAAGATTTCCCAGAACATCAGCTTAGTAAAAGTTGTCGTGATGAACTTGGCAGGTACAAGTAACCATAGAAGATGTGGAAGAAGAACACTGTCTATCAAACCAATAAGCCCATTAAATTTATTACACAATAATTATAGTTTTTCTAGAATGATCAGACAGTAAAATTAAGTTAGAAGTCTTGACTAAACAATTTAATGGCTAAACTTTTTAACATTAACTTGTGTATTCAAAGGGTTAAAATCCACTACATCTTCGATTAATTAAATAATTAATACACTTTAAATAGGGCACTAAATACAATAACATTTGGAAAACATGCAGAGATTTCGGATGACGTTTATTAAGAAAAAAAAAAAAAAGAGTTTAACTGCTACATTAAACTTTAGATAAAGTGTTATGCCTTTTTTAAAACTACATCATCAATATTGATATTACTCACTTAAAGAAGTGTTACGGTTTTTGTTTATATAACTATTTTATTTCTTATACAGATAGCACTTTATATGAAAACACTATTCAGTTGCTTTGTTTAAATGTCTGTTCACAACACTTACAACAATTGCTTCCTCTCAATTCCTTTACTCGCTGGTTTAATTATTGTTTCAGTCTTTCCTTTCTGTAAAATTTTGAGATCAGGGTTTAAAGTCATTTTCAAATTTCATGTCTTTTTCCTATTTTATCTCCTTTCTACATTGTTTTTCTTGTTTTCCTAATGGATTGAATAACCTTTTAGACGAAATTAGAACAACGTTAAGTTTGATTGGTGGAATAAGTACTTTTTCATATCAGTTATGACATAACTGATATAAATTTAGAAATCACCGTGTTTTATTAGAAATAAAGTGTTGACACCTTTATCGATATGCCAATAGAGACAAGACAATGTGTAACTTCTAACATGAGAATGATGATGAGAAATTGAATTTTTTTAAAACCTGTAACATTTAAAAATTTATAATATAATATTTTTAATACAATATATTAAAATTATATTATTTATAAGTATTTATGGATATTTAGAAATTTAATTATATTATTTATAAGTATTATGAAGAAAATATATTTGTAAATATATAAAAAGAAAATAATAATATTATTATTATCAATAAAAAATTGAAAATGAAAATTAAAAAGAAAATTTAAAAAATAAAAAAAAACAAACTGGATAAGAGACTAATAAAGAGATAAACATAGTAAATAGAAATCTTCTCGCAATTAATGCATTACATAAGAGAAAAAAAAAAAAAAACACGAGATATTTGGGTGGGTATAAAATGGGTTACAGGGGCGAGGAAAAAGAAAACGGATAGAGAAAGAAGAAAAGAAAAGAGAAAGAAAAAAAGAGAGAGGGAAAACGGATAGAAAGAGAGAGAAAAATATTTTTAGGTATATTTTAGCGCCATAAGGAAAAAACATATTTATTATCTTATTTATTCGTTTGATTTATAAAATTACTTTTTCATTTAAGTGTCTTTAATTTCATTATTTTCTTTATTTTTATTATTTAATTTAATTTTTTTCACGTATTATTCTATTTTATTTATTTATATTCTTTATTTTATTTCCTGATTTAATTTATTTATTTATATTATTTAATTTATTTTTAATCACATATTGATTTATTTTATTTATTTAGATTATTTAATTTATTTAACTATATATAAATTACATATAAGTATGTACGTGTGTCTTGTATTATTCATTTTTTGTCATAATCCAATAAAAGATAATTACCTTTCAAAATATAAATATATTAATAATTTTTTTATTAATAAAAAAAAACGTTACAGAACTAGTGAAAAAAGAAGATAAAATCTAAAAAAAAGAAAGATAAAGGAAAAAAACCTACTATCGAGGATAAAGGAAAGTAGTGAGAGATAAACAACAGAGAAAAGATAAACATAGGAAAACTTGTAGATTATACACACAGTTATACATACACACCAGGAAAAACCCTAAATAAAAGGACAACCAAGCCGATAAAACAGAAAAAAGTTAAATGGGCCACAAAAAACAAACAGGTTCAAACAGAAAAAGGTGTGGTACAAATAGGAAGGCAACAAAGAGACCTAAACGGACTAAGCTTGGGCTAAACAAACAGTTTATCAAGTCCTTCAATGAACATTCAGAATGGAAAACGAAATAAAAACCATGGAAATCTATGTAACAAGGTCTAATGGAATTTACAATACAGGATACAGAGGTAAGTGATGAGTATAGCATAAATTCTGTTAATGATATATCTATGTTAACACTAATTATTAAGAGAATAAATTTAATTTTTCCTTAACAACAATTCAATGACAAATTGGACATTTCTCCTATATGTTTATCACCTTATACATCTTTGATCAAACTCCTCTTCATAAATCATTGTTCACATTGCCGGGGTAACAAACTAGTTTGCACATTGATTTCTATTTACTCAATTTCTTTTACAGTAAAAACATGAAAAATTTGTAAGGTTAAGCCTTTTCAGACACTTGCTTTGTTCCATATGAATGCAGAGGTATATAAATGTCTACATTATATGACAAATTACCTTCAAAATGCATTTAAATGAATTTTATTTAAAAATGAAATAAATAAATTTGAAAAATAATCAAAGCAGTTTATAAAACTTAAAACGAAAATAGCACTAAGTATGATTAGTTGTATTGTTATAGAAGTTGCGAATTCCAATCAAAATAAAATTTATCGCCTAATATAGTTTTACATTGTTAGACCAACAAAAATTTTTAAGAATTAAACTTATACTAACATTTTGGATAATTTTTTTTTTTATAAAGAAGAATGCTTAGGCGTCATTATACTAAAAAAATTAACTAGATTCACAACAATATTATATATCATCCATAACATCCAAAACTTATTAAATAAAGAGAAAGATTACGGAATATTTAAAAGGAGAAAATACCAAACTCAAAACTGCGAATAAGCAAATAAACTATCTATTCCTAAAAGTGGAAGTTTCCCACCAAATGGAACCTCTATTTAATAGCAAAGAAAACATGTTTATCTTGTGTACAACAGCTTCATTTCCTAGAAAATATGGGAAACATAAAAATAATCCTATTTATGAAATGTGCTCCATTATAATGGAAACAACACACAAATACTATGGTGTATTAATATTTTACTCATATTTTCATGAAAATTATTGTGATATAACATCTAGAAAAAAAAAAAAAAAGCTTTTGATGAACAAGGATATGTGTCATACCAGTCTATGCTAACAAAAGGTGAGTACTAAAAGGATTGAGAAAAATAAAAGCTTCCTTTTGAGATAGCTCAACAGAACTAATTTGCTCTATTTCTTTGTATCCATGTTAGATTAAAGTCCATGTTAATTAAGAAGAAACTTAAAAAAACTAAAGAAAGACATGAAAGAGTGGAACAGAAAGGTGTGTGGAAGATAAACTAAGGTAAACAAAAGATAGTATATATGATTAGTGCTTTAACCAAGAAGGATGAAAAAAGTGGTTTAGAAGAAGAGGAAAGAAGAGAGAGAAAAAAACTCTTTGTTGAACTATCACATGTTAAATGACTCAAGTTAGGTGACCTAAAACTGCTGACTTTCATCCGATGTTAAAATGGAAAAGAATAAAAAAAAAATCACAATTAAAGTGGTAAGATTCAAGAACAGTGGTTTGAGAAACCAACAAAGGGTTAAAAAAAAAATCAAATACTTTTTTAGAAATTTCAAAAATTTTATAATTTAGAAATTAATGTATCAAAATGTATATTATAGAATATAGTTTTGAGTTGAGCATAAAATATATTCTACAATGTAATTTTAAATTGAGTATACAATATTACCGAAAAAAATAAGTTGGTCATTTTTTATACTATAAGAGAAGAAATTATGGAATTGCCATAAAGAAAAATACAACTATTCAATTTAATTCAAGACATATAAATAAAAGGTGTTGAGTAAATCGAGGAGACAAAACTAGAAAAATCTCACAAGAATGAGAATAAGGGAATAACACCACCTTTAACCCAAAACCTTTAAGACATTAGGTTTGTGGGTCTTCTTTCTTATATGTTGCTCAACTTTCTCATTCATTATCAATGTGAGACTTAGACTCACACTTAGATACCTAACAAAAGGGAAACATAATCTTATATTGTGAGACACTGATAAATAATCCTAAACCTTATATAAATTTGAAAGTTGAAAATAAATTTAAGAACATATAATATCTTTTTTTTATAATGATTTCTTTATTGTGTAATATTTAATGTAAAATGTTTATTCCAGAATTACAAGACTACAATAGAGATAGAGATAATGTTATTAAAATTTATTACCGTTTTTAATTTTATCTGGATTATTTTTTTTACTGGTATAACATTGTCTTTTTGAGCTTACAACTTCTCAAAGTTAAACAGAAGTGCACAGTACTAAGAGACTGTTACGGTATTCAGTCAAAGCCCACATCGGAAAAACAGTTCTATAGAAGGGGTAATGAATCAAGCAACTTCTCTTATACGCTCCTAAGGCTTCCTGTCACAATTAAGTCACACACAAAACATTAAACAATTTTGTTGTTATGATATGAGATCATACATGACTAAGAGTCATAATTCAAAAATAAAGATTTGAGAAGTACTTGTTGGGGCCAATCACCATCTTCTAACTGAGAATTAATGAGTAACTTTGCAGCACGATGAAGGGGAGTTGGATCTCTCTCAGCCTATATACAAAATTTAGAAAAAGAATAGAAAAACACTTACTTTGAATGCAATAATAAACCATAGGTGTTGAAATAGATACAATGAAATGGACTCTTAGTTTATCACGTGAGGAGAAAACCTGGCCAGCAAGAATCAAAGCCATTAGAGCCCAAGCTGTTTGACCAACATTTGATCGATTCCCTTTAAGAGGCACATATGTCTTTGTTGCACATACATTCATTAATATTTATAAGTAATGACATTTAAGCTAATGAAAATTGTAATCACAAATAGTCATTTAACTACAAACCTTCATAGGACATGAAAGATAACTTTCTCCCCATCCACCATCCTCATTTTGTATTGAAAGTAGAAAATTTACAGCTTTACGAATGGCAACACAGTTAGTGTAAGACTTTCCAGCAGCAGCTAAACCACCAATTGCAAACCAGGAACTGTAAGTGAAGCAAACTCCCCAATTCCTATGCCAAGTTCCATTTGGTAGTTGTTCATCTTCAATGAATTGTGTTGCTTTGATAATGAAATTATCTATCTCTTCCCTTCTATGTTTTGGATATAGTCTTTTGAACAATACTAAAGCTTGAAGTGTTGTTCCAGTACACTCAATATACTCGTGCTCAATTACTATGTCAGCGAGAAATTCCGCAGGATTCAGATGCTACGAGTTAATAAAAAAAATCACATATATATATATATATATATATATATTGGATAATAAATTTATACATAGTATATAAACAATTAATTAAAACTTACTTCCAACCACTTTTGAGCTCTTCCTGGTTCCCACACAGTTACACCTCCATTTTTACTCTACGATAATTGAACTTGTAGTAGTTCAGTAAAAAAATTCATATATCACAAACTTAAATGTATAAAAACTTCAATAAAAATATTAAAAAAAATAAATTACAAAAATACATGTGTACAATAAAAAATCATTAAAATTTAAATGGAAAGAACCTAGAATTGTACATATTTAATAAATTGGATTACAATCATTAAAGTTTGTTTTGATTAGAGAATATATTTGAAAGAGTAGATTTCAATTGATTTGAGAAAAAAGTATACCAAAAGTTGAATTGTTTGGATTAAAAGAAAGATAGTAAGATTTAAGAGAAAATTAGTAAAAATTTATAAATAATGTGATAGGTATAATAAATATTTTCATATTTTTAATATATAAAATTATAAAATTACACATTTATTCTTATAATTAAAAATAAAATATAATTAATTTATTTAATGTAATTGATATATTTCAAAAAAATTGATGAGAATATTAAATTACATTTAAAATGAAATTTAATTTATTATAAAAATATTAATTTATTTATTGAGACTGATTAATTATTAGAATGTTTTAGAATAATCTTAATATTAAATTTAAATATTATTATTATTTTATAATAATAAAAACGTATTATTATATAATTTATTTATTTTAAATATTTATATTAATTTTTATTAAATTATGGTTATATTTATATTATCATTAATTATTTTACTAATGATTTATATAATATTCTTATTATAAAATTTTATATAATGTTTATTATTTTTACTTTTAAATTTTATTTATTATAATTTTATATAACAAATTAGTATATATATATATATATATATATTAATATCTTATCGTATAATTGATTATTAATATTGAAAATCGATTATACGTATAAAAATATAATAAATTCTTGTTATTATTTTTATTATATTATATTATACAATAATTATATTTATTTAATTATAATATAAATAAAAATATTAACAAATTATTTATAAAAATAAATTAAATAAAAAAATATTATAAATGTTTTTAACTTTTTTTGTAATATTTATAATTATACGAAGAAAGAAAAGTGTGAATGTTCTGTTTCGTTTTGCGATTTTTATTAATATTTTAATTTTTGATTTTCTAGTTTTTTTTTTCAAATTTTCTAGTTATGATTTTGTTTTATAGCAGCAGAAAAAAAGGAAATGATTTTACTTTTGATAATTAGTATTTTATGTTTTAAATTATGTAGATGGATTGCTGGTGTGCTTTACGCAACCTTTTTCTAAGTTTCCATTTTCACAAGAATTAAGACAACAGACAATCGATTACCAAATTACTCATATAAAATTGAAAAGTGTGCTAACACAAATTTGATATAATACACACCTGAAATGACAACATAAGATTGACTGAATCATATAACCTTTCAGGTTCCAATTTTTCTCCCACAATCTCTTCTGGCAATATGGATAAAAGTAAACAACACTGAAACATGGATGATGAGTTTGTTAGAACTATATAAAACATATATTTTCTTATCCATTAAGTTATTTAACAAACTAAAATGTTTTGTAACCTAATACCTTCAGACATTCTGCAGTGCCATCAGAAAGTTGTAATGCATGGTCTCTGTCAGCAAAGGTCCACGTCCCTTTAGAAATGTGATGAAACATACTCTTAAAATCTCCTGGACGATTTTCTACTACCTATAATATTACAATATCAAATCATTATTGCCTAATAAAACTAATGAATATCTAGTTATCAATATATTGAAAATTAGTTAAAAATGGTGTTTCTTAGTAGGCTGAACTACTTTTTTTCTTTTAAATTAATTCTTATTTAAATTTGGTATCTTCAATTTCTTTTAATATTTTTATTACATAATATGCTGATTTTGTTTCGACAATTATTATAGTATTTCTTTTAAACTAGTAGTGTCGACGAGTTTTAATCAAATATTTATAATTACTTTAATATATGAAACTATCAAGATTAGCACGTTAACCGTACTAATTCAAAAATGGCATAATAACTCTCCGAACCAAAATAACATATTTATTAATGAGATCTAAATTTTGGATATAAAAAATTTATTTAATTCTAATCAACGTATAGTTTATTTTTTGAAAAGTAATTAGTTACTAGACTTCATTATGTAGTTGCTTAAGTAATTCTATATATGAGAACTATCCGTCCAATATAATTTTGTTAGATGAATTATATAATTTGGAGAGGTTACTTCACACAAGAGTTTATATATATATATATATATATATATATATATATATATATATATATATATATATATATATAT
>Ga0099824_1007169_pt1 | contig 14912 bp, 9 predicted proteins | sample SiratrowhiteBW_FD_76837 | JGI IMG/M metagenome (GOLD analysis project Ga0099824, IMG submission 76837) | Root nodule microbial communities of legume samples collected from California, USA - Siratro white BW | ecosystem: Host-associated > Plants > Roots > Nodule | place: USA: California...
GTGGATTGATGGCGGAGGACGGCGGTGGTGGACTTTTTTTTTACTGTTAAATTGTTCTACGGTTTGTAGAAAATGTAAGTAATTCAAAATTTCTGTTCTGCGGTTTGTACAAACCGTAGAACAGTAGAAATTTTTTTCTGTTCTGCGGTTTGTACAAACCGTAGAAGAGAAAAAAAAAATTCTACTATTATACGGTTTGTACAAACCGTATAAGAGAAAAAAAATTTCTACTGTTCTACGGTTTGTACAAACCGCAGAACAAAACAATTTTCTACTGTTTTACGGTTTGTATAAACCGCAGAAGAGAAAAAAAATTTGATATGCGGTTTCTACAATTTGTAGACTTCTGTCATACACCTATGCACCTTCGGGTTGTATAAACCGTAAGCTCTTATAAATGTTGATTTAACTACAGTTTCTACAATCCATTAGTGTCTAATATCCTGATTTTAAACCTACGACTTATAGAAACAATAAATATAAAATTCTTACGGTTTCTACAATCCGTAAAAAACCAAAATCTGGGATACCAAATACCTCGACGACGACGACTCTCATTGTTTTTCAGCCACCCACTCCGACCAACGGCCACCCAAAGCGTCTTCAATCTGCCACGCCAACACCATCGGAACCTTCCACCACTGTCACACTTTCCACCTCCGTTCAAAATTGCACTGCTCCTCTTCCGTTCAAAACCTTATTTTCCAGCAGCAGAGATAATTTTATAATTTACCCATGTCTATTCTGGAATTTTAAAAATTATGGAGGTGCAGGAAGATGATATGGTAGTGCAGGAAGAAGCAGTCAAGTCGAATACATCTTGCTTTCTCCCATTATGGGCCAAGGCCCTGTCTATCTCATGCACAAACATTTTTTTAATATATATATGTACCCTTAATGATGAATGTTATTAGGATGAAATGTGTGGGTCCATTTAAAAGCTATGTAGTAAACAATTTGCCTTTAATGTCTCCTAAATGGAGCTGGTTACTTGGACGAGTCATTTAAATCTGCGCCCGTATAAATCCGCCTTGTAAGAATCTGTATGCATAGTTCGTATTTTAAATTGATTTTAACTTTTATAAATAGGATATATTCTACAAAACTCAAAGGTTAAACAGGTTCACCACTCATAAAAATATATGGAGATTTTTTAGCATTATATAGAACCAATAGAAGTAAGCAATATTGAATTTAGGTTAAATAGGATAAAGTCCTTAAATATATTCATTTAACCCACAAATTATACAGACCAAATATGAAAAAATCATAATAAAATTTTACCAAAAAATTCAAATTCATACTCTTACATTTGAGCTACCAAGTCAACTATAAATTAGATTACAAAAGTGGTTTGTGCACTTCTGCGAAATACTTAGTTCTACTCTAATGCATGAATATGCCAAATATGAAGAAGTTGATGTCAAATGTCGTGAATCTTGAGGTTTAGCACGAGTCTCATCTTGAATGAATGTTTTTATATTGGACATGAATAATTTAGTATAGTTTGTTCGTTAGGTGGGGTTAAGACGGTTTGTGTCTGTTGTTGATATTTGATTGTGTCTGAATTTATTTGATTCTTTAAACTTGTCAATGCTACACAGTTACAAGCCCAGTCAACATTACAGATTATATTTTTAATGATGTTATTACTATAAAATATTTATTTTTGTTACTAACATTATATATCAATAAAAATGTTTTTGTTTATAATTTTTTATCGGCAATAATAAATAATTTTTTTTTTCTCTATGTAGTGATGAAAGATAGAAAAATACTTGGTCCCTCTCCTCACGAGACTCTTTCGATGCAAGCAATCCATCTTCATGCACTTCCACAAATTCACGTCACATGTTTCAGTTCTATTCTTTTATTCCACACGTTTTTCTTTCAATATAAATAATCATTTGTTTTACCACTCGCTTTTGCCAAGTTCATTTTTACACTTTTAAATACTATATAATTTATAAATTTTCAGTTTTTTGTATTATCATCTAAGTTACCCTTTACAAATATGTTTGTATAATGTTTTTAATCTACCTGTACGAAAAAGTAGCCGGGGTTATAACTTATAAAGTTACTTTGAACTTAATCAAAATTAGACTTACTCAATCAAGTACTTGTTATAATATTTACTATAATTGGTACTTTTTAAAAATACACGTGCTTCCTTTAAAAATGCAAATAAGTTTTATTAAAAGTAAAATGTATTTATAACAAAATATAATATTTAATGAAAAGAGTATGCGACAAAATTCAAAGAGATAAATAGAAATTCAATATTGTGACTTATCAAATGTAATACTTTATTTAAACAAAGAGATCAAAATGTAATACTTTAGTATCTTGCATCCTCAATCAATCACTTGGGACTAACATTTAATGCTAATAGTAAATATATTTATAGTGATTTTAATAGTTTTTTCCATTGATTTAATTTACATTAAAGGTGTTTAAAATTAAATAAAAACAATTTTAAACCACAAAACTAGTAAGAAAAGATAAAAATCAATTAAATTAAAAAAAATAATTGTACTTTCTGTCGTGAGAATTTGTTATTGAAAATAATGTTGTGTATCATGTATAAACAATTTCTTTTTTTTTTAAAGTCAAACTAAATTACATAAAATCATATTTGAATTCGATATTGTATTTAAAATAAAATAAATCGAACCACCTATGTATTAAACTGCATCAGTAACATCCGATATCTAAAATAAGAGAGTGCATTAAAGAAAATAAAATGTACTAATAATTATCAATTGAAAATCATAAGTTAAACTTATAAGGAAAAACAGTACATATATACTAACTTCTGAAGTTAGTTACTACAAATAATTGATTTTATAATTAAATAGTCTCCTCTTTTTTCTTTTTTTTTATTTTAAAGTAGTCAAACATATTTTTTATACACTAATTATTTAATCAACATTTTAAAGTGCCCATTAATAGAACTCTTCCCTTTAAAGGATATATATAATTCAAAACATTATTACTTATAATTAAAGCAATAAATATCTTTAAGTATAAATTATTCTTTTATCTGTGAGGAATTTTTTTATATCAATTTGTACATCTTGGCAACTGCCATACTCTTGATTAAATTAATATTTTTTAAAATTTAAGTCAAAAACATATTTTGTAGAAATCAATTTTGTTCAAATTAAAATCTTACACAATATAAAACGTGTAAAATTTGAATCATGTTTTTTAATAGTCAATATTTTATAAATAGGAATAAAATAAAAATTTAAAAATTTTACATACCATCATTATTCAATAAAAAATTTAACATAATAATCATCCAAAGATTTGACTTTTTTTTTTTTTTTCATTTTAGTCTGTACAAATTTTATATAAGAATTTTTGTAAGAAAAAAAATTGTACTTTTAACAATTCAAATAAAAAATTGTTTTTTCTTCCACAATTTTCTCTGCTTACAAGTTCAAAAAGTTGAAGTGAATCTAAGCTATATTCTAAACTCATTCTTAAAGATCAATCTTATATTAATCTATTGTTATTTTGAAATCCTTAGCTGCATAAAACCCCATCCTTTTCAACCTTTCCATAACCCTTCTTCTATGATTCTCTCCAAAATGGGCTCAGAAATCGAGAATCCAACAACCACTCAACAACCCCATAACCAACACAATCCTAATGTCCCTTCAACCCAAAATCACGTTAACGGTTACGAAACTGTTACCAACAATAACAACAAAATTGAAACCACTTACCGTTGTGACGGTGACGACGTCCACAGTGACAGCCGAGTAACGTTAGTCCACCCTCACTCCCTCCTTCCCATGCCAGTCCCGCCGCAGAATTTCCAATCAAACCAAAACGACGTCGCTCTGCTGAGCTTCTCCGTCGGAAGCTTCCTCCGCCAGCGGAGCAGCGACCTCTCCGCCGCGATCGTGAAGCGCGTCTCCTCGCTCCGCCAGTCCATGGAGGAGGACGGCGAGAAACGCGAAGTGACGGAGTTCAGCCTCTCCGGCGTGAAGGTTGTGGTGACGGCGAAGCCGGAGGAGGAGGAAGAGGCGTCGTTGAGAGGACGCATCAGCTTCTTCTCGCGCTCCGATTGCCGAGACTGCACCGCGGTGCGGAGGTTCTTCAGGGAGAAAGGACTGAGGTTCGTGGAGATAAACGTGGACGTTTTCACCGAGAGGGAGAGGGAGCTGCGGGAGAGGACGGGGACCGGTTCGGTGCCGCAGATTTTCTTCAACGAGAAGCTAATCGGAGGGCTGGTGGCGTTGAACTCGCTGCGGAACAGCGGGGAGTTCGACCGGAGAGTGGCGGAGATGCTCGGCGGGAAGGCGGCTGATGGAAACGCGCCATGGCCGCCGTCGTACGGGTTCGATTGCGCGGAGGAGGATCGCGCGGACGAGATGGTTGGAGTGGTTAGGGTTCTGCGGCTGAGGTTGCCGGTTCAGGATCGGTTGCGGAGGATGAAGATGGTCAAAAACTGCTTCGAAGGGAATGAGTTGGTGGAGGCGCTGATTCAGCACTTCCACTGCGCACGTAACGAGGTACGTTTTTCCTTCCTACACCGTATGCCTACGTATTTTTTTGTATTTTTCCATTGTATACGTATACGATTGTATGTTATGAATATTTAACGGTTATGAATATTTTTTTCATTTTGTATTTTGATTGAATTGTTAACCAACACATTCTTGGTAGATGAACGCATTTATTAAGTACTATTTTAGACAACATAAAATTTAATATATAAAAAAATAATAAAATCTGATGAAATTCATATTTTGTTTAAATGATTTTCGATCACAGTTTTATATTTTATAATAAGCTTTAAGTAATAGATATATTTAATAAAAAAATGTAATAAAAAACACATATTTTCTATTAAATTAAATTAAATCATTAGTGAAAATTGATGTTATTAGTAGGTTAATATATAAATAAAATTATATAATTACAAAAAATTCTTGAAAAAAAAAAGTGAAATTGAGAAAGTAAGTGCAGATAAGGGAAGGAGATTGTGAGCATTAAATTTTTCACTTATTAAAGAATGAGGCTTTTGATGGTGTTTGGGGTAGAAGCTTTTGGATATGGCAAAGAAACGTAGCCTGTAATAATGACACACATTTGGGAGTACGATCATAACAATGCTCGTGATTTGGAAGGTTATGATTTGGTTTTCAAAATGATGAGGCCAAACCAAACCAAGTATAAATGTATAATATTTTATTCAGACATAGGTTCAAAACGGCTCTAGTGCCTATCACATCTAATGGAACAGTCAAAGAAACTCACCTTACATATTTTGAAATTTTCAATCCCATCTTCAATTTTTTCTTTTATTTTTCAGCTGCTAGTCTGTGGTATGGCACGGGATGTTTTATCGTTAAATAAAATATTAACCAGTGTCATTTATAAATAAAATGAAGTATTCACTTTTAGTTTCATACAAAGTCATGCTTGGCTCGTTCGGCACGCCACTTTGATAACCAGCCACTTGGGTTGCGTCAATGGCTAAAATTCTCTTGGATTTTTTCCATTATATAAATAAACAAATATTCAACGGCTTTTAATTCATTTGGGAGTAGTGCATTTAAACTCATGATAACACAAGGTGGTAGTGGGAAAATTAGACAATCATTTATCCTACTTGAAAGCAATTACGTGCGCAACATTTAGAAAATTCAACCACAAACGAGTGTGATATTATCGCAGTTTTTATTATTTTGTGGTTTTTTTAACAATTTTTTTAATTGTGGTGAAGGATTGCCACGCCACTTGGTTGAATATGATATTTTATGTCCCACTTTCAAATATCTCTGTTTCGGTTACTTTTGATCTGCCGTCCTACAAATATTGATTATAAATTTTCAATAAAATGTATTAAAAAATTATTAGAACATCTAATGTGTGGAATTTTGTTTATAATCAATTCATAAGGGAAGTGTGGTGTTACTTGACGTGTGTAGCGGTACTTTTTAAACATAGTGATTTTTAGAAATGTAAGAAATGGATTATTAGTGTTTATTCATGAAATGATTTAGAAATTATTCACACCGCAGTAAATACAGGTGGTCCTAGCGAAGAAAATAGTTACCTCAAGTAATTGAGGGAAGTCATGTACCTAACAAAAAGATATGTGTGGGATAATCTTATATGAATTTTATTGAACAAAACAAACGTTATTATTCCTTGTAGCTAAAGAACCCAGGTTTGTAGGGTGATAGAAAGGTTTTTAAAATTTTCTCAATAAAACAATCTTTTAACTAAGATAATGAATATTTGTTAAGGTGCTTTCATGAACATAGACAAGAAATGTCAAACTGTATTCATCCATGTATTTTCATTGTATTCTCTTTGACGTACGTTGTTTGTGGTGTATTCCCAACTTTTATCCCTATTGTGCATGGTTTATCTCCCAACACCCTGAAATTAAAATGTTTGTATTTCAAAATAATATTTAGGCCGTTGACATCGGACAGCAATTATCCAAGAAGCACTTCATCCATCATGTTTTCGGGTAAGGAAAGAGCTTTTGGGCCTAATAAGCCTCAACTCATTTCAATATGAATCGTAATCTTGTTATAATTTTCTTACTGGCACTGATAACTTTATTCTGCAGGGAAAGAGATTTTGAGGAGGGAAATCACTTATATCGTTTCCTTGAGCATGAACCTTTTATCCCCAGATGTTTTAATTTCCGTGGTAACACAAATGATAGGGAACCAAAGACTGCAGCTGCAGCATGCACTAGGCTTGCCAAGACTATGTCTGCCATTCTTGAGTCTTATGCTTCTGATGACAGGAAACATGTTGATTATGAGGCCATTAGCAAAAGCGAAGAATTTCGTAGGTATGGTAACACCATGTAGAGTTCTTATATTTTATTGTTTTTGTTTTTGCATATGGTGTCTGCAAATATGTTTTTGCGTATTGTTTGTTTTGCTGCGGTCCCATCTATTGTTTGTCAAGTTTTTTTTTTTTTCCTTCTAACTGCAGGTATGTAAATATGACTCAGGATCTGCAGCGAGTGAATCTCTTGGAACTATCAGAAAACGAGAAATTTGCTTTCTTCTTAAATTTATATAATGCTATGGTCATCCATGCTGTTATTAGCGTAGGATGTCCAGAAGGTGTAATTGATAGGAGATTCTTCTTCAGTGATTTCCAGTATCTGGTTGGAGGGCACCCTTATTCTCTTAACAGTATTAAAAATGGTATCCTCAGATGCAATCGGAGGTCACCGTATTCCTTAGTAAAGCCCTTTAGCACAGGAGACAAGCGGTTAGAGGTAAAAATAACTTTTTTCTTTTCAGTTATGCATTATGCTTATGATGCCATTTTGAAAACATGTATGTTTTATTTTTCAGGAAGTTTTTTTTCATGAAATGCAATCTTAACTTTTCTGAATTAGTTTTTTATTCGTCCTTTTATCCTAACATTAAATTTCTATAGCCTATGTTAACAAGTACTTCCTACCTACAATTTATAGTTACTATGATTTGCTATGAATATGAATATAGTTAACCTGTTCCTGACAAATTGCAGGTTGCTCTGGTCAAGTTGAATCCGTTATTACACTTTGGACTTTGTAATGGTGCAAAATCCAGCCCAAAAGTTAGATTCTTCTCACCTCATAGAGTTGTAGACGAGTTAAGAGGTGCTGTTAGAGAGTTCTTTGAGAATGATGGAATTGACGTGGACCTGGAGAAGAGAACTGTTTATCTAACTCGGATTTTCAAATGGTAATTAAGTAGTCCGAACTTTCCTACAGTATTAGTTCTGACTTCATTAAATTTCTAGCTCCCTTCTTATGACTCTGTCTTACACTTTGGCAGGTACAGTGGAGATTTTGGACCAGATAAAGAAATATTAAAGTGGATACTTAATTACTTGGAGCCAAATAAAGCCGGTCTTGTGACACATCTATTGGGAGATGGTGGACCAGTTCATATCTCTCACCAGAATTTTGATTGGTCAATAAATTCTTGAGTAGTATGCCATTGAATTTCTGCCACTTGACTATAGGGTATGCTTAATGGAGGTGTACCAGATTCTGGTATCTTAGGAGACAAGGACTGAAACAAATAATTGTAGATTTGAAATCATTTTTGCACGCCAGATCTGCAGGAACAGTTATATGTAGAAAATCTAGATCATACATAGTTTGAATTGAGATTTTTCCGCAGAAAAAAAAAAAAAAAAAGTTGTGGGTATTGATTAATAAATACAAATTCTTAAGTAGGAACAGGTTCTACAGAGAATTGGCTAGGATAACACTGGAAAGCGCTTTGGAGTTGTAGAATATGGTCCTGTAGTTGTTTCATCAGCAGGTATTAAGTCAGCCCTGTAAATATTATTGAGCTTGTGTGGTGTCATGAAGGTTGTGATCTGTTAATGTTAATTATATTATTACAAAAACTTTTATGATAACTTGTTTATGTATTGAGGTGCCGATCATTCTCTTAGAAAGTACGAATGCAAAAGAAGACATGGATGTGAGAAGACACATAGTCGTTATTCATAGAAAAAAAATACATTTTTTAAATTATAGAATATGACATCATAATACAATAAATAAAATTAATTTAAATTAAATTAACATATATGCAACATTTAAAACTATTCAAAGTTGGAAAGATGAGCCATTATACTCACAAAAATAATACAATCTAGGTATTGTAAGTTTATGTAACTTAGGGTAGTAAAATGGATGAAATCCATTGGGTTAAATTTCTTATGACAATAAGTATGGGTGAAAGTACCATCTTTTTAAATTTTAGTTAAACTGAAATACGTTAATATTATTTTATAATTTTCCTTCATGTTTTGATTTTGTTATAAATAATTTAGACGATAAATGATACTTACGTGAATGCATGTTAAGTGTTTATTTTTGAATCATTATTTTAGTATGTTAACCACCTAACTCATTTGTTTGCTCGCTTTTGGCGGATTAATTTCTTAACCCACATAAAAAGGTAGATTGAAATTTCGAACACCCGATAGTGAATTAAAAAGAAATGACATAACAATTTATAAAAACAAAACTACTTTATTATCCTTTTAGTACATGATAAGTTTGTAAATTATATAATAATTATTTTATAAGTTTTAATAATAATACATTTTAATTGATTTGTAGGCACGAGAGAGGTGACTGAATGAAATATTTTACTATCATGGATCAATTTCCTCCCAAAATTTCACAACGTTTACTTCAAGGTTATATTGTTATTTTTTATTATTATTTAAATTCATATTATATACATTATTATAAAGTTTGACATCTCATTTAGATTAACACTTCAAAAATCAATAATTATTTTTATTGTTATTCTTTTCTGTCTCTTTTCTTATAACTTGTGAATTGTAATGTATAATTTAGTCTTTAATTTCTATTTCTTTAATGTTTTTGACTCCTTATAAATGTCATTTTCTTAAATCGCTGTCATTTGAATACAGGCCTTTCTAAAAATATTTATAAGTTAGAAATATTTTTATATAACAATTCAATTACTACAACACCTTCCTTTCAATCATCTGTCAAAGTTAACAATGACAATTTCAAAATATGAATGCAGGAAGCAAATGTGGGGTGCAGGAAGCAGTTGCCCTAAGGAAAATATGTTAACGAGAGGCCCAAGCCCAGAGAGAAAAGAATAGGGAATGCTCGGGTGTATTCGAACTGTAGTGCATTTGTACTCATCAGCATAAACCCTCTGTAAAACATTGAGCAGAAGAAGAGGAGGAAAGGAAGAGGAAAAGAAAAACAGAGAGAAAGAGAAATGAGCGACGGAGGAAAACGACAAGGTGGAAGAGCGTTGCCTCCGCCTCCACGCGGACCTCCTCCACCTCCTCCCTCTCGACCTCGCCTCGAACCCGTCGATCGCGAAAAGGTACTCTTCCTTCATCATTTCTTTCTTCTTATATTTTTTCTCTCTCACTTCATCACTCTCTTTCGTTATCAACCTTCAGACATGTCCGTTGCTGCTGCGAGTGTTCACCAAGATCGGAGGTCACCACTCGATGGAAGACTTCGCCGTCAGAGGCAAAGAGCCCAAGGACGAAGTCCAGATTTACACCTGGAAGGACGCTACTCTCCGAGAACTCACCGATCTTGTAATTGCAATTTCCATTCTCATTCAAACCGTTTCTCTACTCAATTGCCTAATTTTTCCCTTTCTGCTTCAGCTTCAGCTTCAGCTTAATTCACTCTCTGTCTTCCGCAGGTTAAAGAAGTAGCGCCCGCTGCGAGGAGAAGAAACGCCAAGCTCTCCTTCGCCTTTGTGTTTCCAGATAAGAACGGCCGGTTCAAAGTTCAAGAGGTAATTCAATCTTCTCTATCTGCTTAGGGTTTATTGCTATTGCTTTTTTTTTTCTATTTTTTCTATTTTTTCCATGCTTTTACTATGATTCTGCCCCTAAGTTTGAGGATGAATGTGTATGGCTTTGATTGTAAAGTAACTACATAATGGACATCTGAGGCGTTTGTTGATGAGTTTGGACAATGTACGTAAATAGTGAAAATTGCTAGAAAATGATGTCACAACTGTGTACGCCCCAAAATCATTGCAGAGTATAGCCGGAGATGTCAAATAGACTTATAAAGATAATTTAGAAAAAATACAGAAATATAATTGTAATGCAAAAAATAATGAAAAAGACAACCATTAGTAATAATAATATTATGTCTAGAAATTTAAATAACAATCACATCAAATTAAAAGCACTAGAAATTTCAACTTCAAAACTTAAAAATAACAACAAAACATAAAATAAGTGTCTTAAATTTCTAATCATGTGTGGTCTTCCATATTATTCAATATCCTTCCTCCTCTTCGAAAAAAACTCTTGTCAAAGTTAAGTAATTTTTCAAATTCTGAATCATACTTAGCTCCAATTTGAATCTTTCCTATGTCGCTTCTTGTTGGGGTTGAAGTTGCACCTCGAGCATTCTTAGAAGCATGGAAAGATCCAATAACAATAGTACCACTTGAAGGTTGCTTTTTATTTTTGTCGATGGCTTGTCTCCTTGTATAAATTATTGGTTCTCCAACACCATAAACTTCATAAGCATTTGTCCAATTAAGAGTGAGGTCATAGTAAAAAAAACAACTCATTCCCCCTCTTCAATATCATTGTCCCACTAATCACTTACTACACTCATCAATGTCATTCAAATTGGGTCTATTTCATCCCTAATACTGCATGTTTGAGCAAGTTTGAGCAAGTCGTTGATTATAATTTATGTAAATCAAATAATGAAACCTTTCGTGGTCCTACCTTTTCCTTCGTCTTTTAATTAATCTGCATTATGAATAAGTAAAATGTAAATTAATTTCTTTCTAACTTCTAACGAAAAGATAATGAAATAAGTCATGTCATGAACAAGAACAATAATTATTACTTTCTCAAATACACTAATTGCGCTCACATCTCGATGAACTACATGTCAAACTTAAAATCTTGATTGCTAGCTTTTTTAAGTTCGGAGTTGCATACCCATAATTCTTCCATCAAAGTCATCACCAAAGAGTCTACTCCCACTCTTATAAAGAGGCAATTGAGTTAAAAATAAAAATTGTTGCATATCTTTGCTTGGCACCAATCTCTTGATGCAAGCATACAATCCATTTGTAACATCCAAATCATATCTGTTTTCGGGTCAGAATAATAGAACTCTAGGTTCAAAAGTGACCAATCGCATGCAAGGGTTGATGAAGTTGACATGTCCATAGTTGCTTTTATTTTCCCATCCACTAGACAAAGTACATGAACAAAAGAAGCCATGACTTTGAGAGTAAATATGATATGATTTCAAAATGAAGGCATAAGAACAATTTTTGTAGCTTTGCTTCCCTTTGCTTCCTTAGATATCTTGTTCCATTCATCTGAGGTGAACATCTTTCTCAATTTTTCCTTCTCTAGATGCAATCTTTATAATGATAAATAAGAGGTAGCAAACTTTGTAACCGCTTGTCTTACCAATTACCTCTTATTTGAAATTTTCTTAACAAATTCAAGGAACTATATAATGGCTATAGATAAAGCCAACAAGATTAACTCCTCTTTGAATTGTTTTCTTTATCAAAGGAAGCTTTCCAATGTTTTCATGCATCAAATCTTTACAATGGGCAACACAATGAGTCTAATAGAGATGACATCTTTTCTCTTCCAATAATTAACCAGCCAACACATAATTGCTTCCATTATCATTGATAACTTGAATAACATTTTCATCTCCAATCTCCTCCACAAGGGTATCAAGCATCTCAAAGAGCTTTTTCCCTGTCTTCACAAATTTAGAACTATAAATGGACTTGACAAACATTGTCTATGCAAGAGAGCTTACCAAAAAGTTAATCAAACATTGCTGCTTCCGGTTAGTCAATGCATATGATATAATAGAACAACCATGTTTGTTCCAAAGCACTTTATAATCTTTCAACAACTTTTCAATGTAGTCAACCTCCTTGTTGAGAAGTAGAACTCTAATTTCATGATAAGTAGGAGCTGACTAATTAGGTCCATAAGTACCTATAGCATCAAGACTAATTAGGTCCATAAGTACCTATAGCATCAATCATATCTTGAAAATTCTTCAATCATACAAGGTTGAATGATAAGCCTACTTGGTACCAAAATCGAGCAATATATTGAAGAATTGATATCTTTAAATTTGTCACATACTTCTTTGATATTAGCTTGCCTTAGTTTTTCTTTTCTTCTCTTCTCTATTGCAGCAACTGAATTTCTATAAAACATATCCGTTGGTCCTTTTTTCCACTAGTTCTCCCCTTATCATTACTAGTTGTGGAAATTTCAATTTCATCTTCAATTTCATAAGTTATTTCTCTCACATTTTTTGGAGTCTTGGTATGACTAACAACAACATTGTCCTTTTCCATCAGATGGTCTTTGGCTCTAGTAATTCCTCCTTTCATAACTTTCCCGCAATAATTACAAACAGTTGTTTGTAAGTTTGATTCATATATTGGATGATAATGTTGGGTTAATATAGGTCCAAATATGTCATAAAGTGGGTTTGAACTTTACAAGTCTTCCGTGGAATAGGTATAGAGCAAATGTGTCGTCTATGCTTAATATATCATTTCAACACAGGCAAGTTGTAATATATGTGTGGAATTAATTGTCTTAGATCTGATTTAGGCTTGGTGAAAATGAACGAAAACCCTTAGCAAATGATTGAGTTTGTGAACTTCATTATTGCTTGTTTGTGTGTTTTCATAGGCACTGTAGGGATCCCTTTGTGGTTCAGTTTGGGCAACCCATGCATGTTTTTTGCATATGTGAAGAAAAAACTTTGAAAGTTCACTTTTGATAACTATGAATGCTAAAGGAATAAAATAAAATAGTTAGAATGTTTAAAGAATGACTATACAAAATAGTAAATATTTCCGTTTTTACTGTATTTTAATGCCTTTATTTTGTTAGGCATTCTCTTTTGGACACCTCTCACATCAAAGCTTGAACCCCCCTAGTGGTGCCTTTGATCAATACAATCTAAACAACTGTTATAAGTCTTTAATGCAAAGAGATTGTCATATTTTCCTATAGGCTATTTAGTTCTTCCCTTCTCATAGGTTATGTTCGGACAATGAAATTGTAGTCATAGGCGGTTGGCCTAGTTTTGGGAAAAAGTGATCCCAATCGATAAATGGGATTGTGATTTACCTATTGGAGAACCAAACACTTGTATACTCCACCGAGCATCGCATACTATCTGACGTAGGACTTAGGCTCAATCCCAGATGTTAAACAAGCACTTATAACCATGGCATCGGTACGGATTATTGACTTAAACAATGACTAATAATGATGTTGAGGACCTTGAGCGTAAATAATGTGGATATTTCACTTTGAATACAAAATAAATATGTTGGAAGAGGATTACCCACCTTTTATGTGCTTAAGGTCCCCATCAATATTAATTGTTACTTTTGGCAGTGATTAATCAGTACCAATGTCGTGATCAGCAGAAAAATGTTGACTGTTGATATTATGAGTTGGAGCTTTCATGTTGAATCATTCTCATTTTGTATTCTGTTCTTGATTGCGCTTAATGAAGGTGGGTAAGACATTATCTTATGGAAATGGAAGATTGGATGATGGCAAGGCTTTAGCTGAACTTGGTTTTGAGGTATAAATAAATAAATTCTTCTTATATTTATGATTGATCATCACAAACTATATTGCTAACTTAGTTCGTGAATGTGCAGATCGGTGACTACTTGGATGTGGCTATTCTGTAGGTTATTGTGGATAGTGGATAGCATCTCAGCATTGTTACGCATTTTGGGCTGCTTATGTTTGCAGGCCTTGAAGCACTAGGCTTATTTTAGAGTTGGAAAGACTGTCACTATGGAAATATTTAGCTGTTAAATGTTACATGAAACACCTCTACTTTGGTTGCAAAAAATGATATATTGCCAATTTCTAATGCCTATTATCGCAGTCCTTTCTTCCCCAATTTTGTCACCCAATATAAAAGGACTGAGTGAGAATCGTTGGATTTCGTGATTCAATGGCAACAGATCTAAAGATGGAGCAAGTGCTGTGCCATTTTTACTTTATTTATCAGCATTTACCCAAACGATGAATTAGAGTTTTTTCCTCTTCTAACTGACTATAATCAACGATTGATGCACACTTTACATACACTAACAAAAAAGATAAATTAGTCTTATTGAGCATAATTTTCTTTTTGATTGCGGTGACTGAAAAAGTCTTCAAAAACCGAATGATTTGATTACACAAGGAAAATGGAGAATATGCATTGACTTAATTGGACAAACTGTTTGCTTAATGGAAGAGTGTTTTTTTTTTTTTTTTTTTTTGGGCATTAATGGAAAAGTTTTAAATTTTTTTATTTTCTTTATTTTTCAATGTTCAAAAATGAACTTAAAAAA
>Ga0099824_1007172_pt1 | contig 14903 bp, 4 predicted proteins | sample SiratrowhiteBW_FD_76837 | JGI IMG/M metagenome (GOLD analysis project Ga0099824, IMG submission 76837) | Root nodule microbial communities of legume samples collected from California, USA - Siratro white BW | ecosystem: Host-associated > Plants > Roots > Nodule | place: USA: California...
TAATCCTTGATTATTTTAAATACTCTTTAATTTTCCTTCTTTTTTTTTTAACGATAAAAAACAATTTTATTTATTTATTTTATTTTAATTAAAGCACCCACAAAATTAAACGGTATATTTTTATCTGGACAAAATCGGGTATTGACAAAAATAAAAATAAAAATGAAGTATTAATAGTGTCTAAGATTTTTCTTTACCTTTAGTGCTTGTTAAAAACGATTAAAATAGACACTATATTCGATTATGGATTTAAAAGGCTCCAAATTAACATGTTAGAGAAAAGTCCAACAAATATAATTTTGATTAAGTACTAAATAACAACAAAGTAGAAAATATGGTTATGCTTCTTTTGTAATATGAAAATGTTTGTTTAATAATAGATCATGTAAGACACAAGTGTTTCGTCTATCAGATGATAGAATATTGTGTGTTCTTATTTTAAGTATGATAAGCAAAGTGACATCGTATTCTCAAATATTTGAATGCTTACTCTACGTTGTCGTTTCTTATGTCTAACCAAGAAGATCCGAAAAAACATGTTATATCAATGATCTCTTGGTACATGACTTAAAGTTGATTTACTTCAACTCCTTAACACTTCCTTTGTCAACCTTGAAAAAGTTCATCTGCTTTGTACAACTTTGTACTTTACACAAATTCAAGTAAAGACACCCTATTCAAGGAGAGATAAATACATCTAGCTATTAGGATATTGCTTAAAGAAAATAAGAGCATTTAATGCATGCATGGAGTGCATTTAATGCATCTTCTACATTCAAGCTGCTCAGATGTAGTACATCCAAATTCAAATGAGCTTGAAGCTACTCAACAATCAGAAAAGGATTTACAATAACTCTTTTCTTCAACGCCTATTTAAAGCTATCATTTGAAGAGAAGAATGAGAATCTTGAGCCACAATTTGCAAGTGCTAAAACATTACCAAAATATTTTCTGTGCCCTAATAACTTTATAAGAACGTTGTTGTGTTTAGCAAACTAGTAGAGAAAGCTTAAACCTTGTAAACGTTGCAAGATTAAACCCTTCTCATGTGAGCATTTGATCACACCTTTAGAAATATTTGTCTTAGCCAAGAGTGGTTGTGTGTTAAACAATACACAATTTTTAGCCAAAAGTAGCTAAGTGTTAAAGAAGACTTGACAAGTTAGCTAGGAGTGACTACATTACGAAACAATACTCGTACAGTTTTTCAGGAGTGGTTACAATAATACTCTTGTATCTTATAGCGTTAGTCTTAAAACTCAATCAGTTTATTAAGAACTAGTGTAGCATGCATTTTCAGATGAATTAGTATAAAAACATCTTTTTATATTTTAGTCATTGAAGTTGCACTAACTTGAGAAAGTGAAGTTTTCAAACTCAGTTTGTGAAAATTTATTTGTCTGTCTGACCAGCATAAACCTATCATCTAACTGCATATATTTAGAAGATACTTGTGAAAAATTGTCAAAAGTTTTTAAAACACAATTCAACCCTCCCTTGTATTTTACTTGTTTTTCACAATTAATATCTGAGCCTCTGGGGCAATTGCTTCTGACACGATACAATTTCCTTCCTACACTTAGTAAATTTTTAACATTCTAACAATATCCTTATTATTTTTATTTTAAAATTTATTTATTAAATAATGTTTTTCTTCTTCTCCCACGTATTGAGTCTTGAGTTACGTTTTTTTTCTCTCTCTACGTATATTAACAAATTTTTTAATAAATAATAAAAAACAACTTTATCAATATTTAAGAATTGAATGTATTTTTTTTTCAACAAACATTGAATTTGTTATCACAAGACTAAATATTTAAAAACAATATGCTTAATTGAATTTTAAAATTAACAATATAAGTTGTAAATACATTAACAATAAAATATCTCATTTTAACGAACTAATAAAAAAATAAAATAAACTATTATCCATATTTATTGTGCAGAAATTAATTATCAACATCATTTTTATTATTGTTAAGAAAAATAAAAGTATATCATATATTTTAAAAGTACCACATATATATGATAGAGATGTTTCTGTACGTTGGAGAGAGAAAAAACTTATTTAATAAATAAATTTTAAAATATAAGAACATTATTGACATATTTAAAATTTGTTAAGTGCAGGAAACAATTTGTATTGTGCAAGAAGCAACCGCCGAGCTCTGGCTCTAAAGGGATGAGCATCTTGCTGCGACTAGAGGGAAAGATCTAACATGGTAGGCATAAAACCACATCTCATTGCAAAAGGATTTTTCCTCTCCATACCTCCTACATTCTTAGAAGAAGAATTTCATCATTGGAAAGATATGATGAAGATGTATGTAAAGTTCCCACATTATCAATTATGGAAAATCATCACCCATGGTGATATAGAGATCTATTTCCTAGAGGAGGAATAGGAAGAAGAAGAAGTCAATTAGATGCAATTCAACAACAAAACAAGGTACGCTCAAGTGTTCTTTCACATGTCACTCTTGGCTTAAGCTGAGTATTTTCGATTCACAGCCACTCCTAGCTGACCCTGTTCAAATATTCCTTTTACAAGTCACTTTTGACTTAACTATGTACTCTTAGGCAAGCCACTCCTGGTTTAAGACAAATACAATATCTTAGTGATTAAAGGATCATAGTTTTACTCATTAAAAAGGGTAGCGCCTTTCAATGTATACAATGATTTAGGTTCTCTCTACTAGTTTTCTAAGATGAACAGAAACGGTGTTCTTACAAAGCTTTAAGGCATAGAGAAATTTCAATAGAGTTTCAACAGTTGCAAAAATATGACTACCTTTCTTAATCTTCTATTCAAATATAGGCTTGGAAAAAATTTGTTGTTGTATTCCCTTTTTTGATGGTTAAGTAGCTTTCAATTATCTTGTTTTCTTCTTCTTTTGTCATCATTTAATAAGCTTTAATTGTTGAGAAGGATTAAATACATTGCATGTAACATTAATTTCTCTTCTCTTCTTCCCTCAATCTCTCTAATAGCTAGCAGTACTTATCTTTCTTCATAGCAGAATATTTTACACCAAACAACAATAAAAGTTCACACCTTATAGGACAAATAATTGGGCTAGAGTTAAAAATAGTTTGTGTTAGAAAAGTTGGCAGACATTACAACTTTTTCTAAAAACTCGAGATATTTTAATGATGTTTTTCTTTGACATGGTCCTTCTTAGTGATAGATGACAAAGACATTCTCTGACTCAGTACTTATCTTTCTTCATAGCAGAATATTTTACAGTAAACAACAGTAAAAGTGCACATCGTATAGGACAAATAATTGGGCTAGAGTTGAAAATAGGTGCTATTAGAAAAGTTGGCAAACATTACAACTTTTGTTAAAAACTCAAGAGATATTTTAATGATGTTTTTATTTGACATGGTCCCTCTTGGTGATAGATGTTAAAAGGCACTCTGCTGATAGACTTTAAGCTTCAGGTCAAGTCTCTTATAAGGATTGAGTTATTAAAGTCAAATTTATCTAACTACCATACCAAGATACCTTGCAAATTCATGTATTCATTAACTTATTTTGTTTACTTTTTAATATTTTTGTAATTAACAATCAACTCCAAAATTCTTAATATTTTTGTTTAAATTAAAGAAAACTAAAAAACTGTGAAAAAATAAATTGTTTGAATTAAGGGAAAAAGATTGAGAAATGAGTGGAAAGTTTTCACTACAATTATTCATGTAATAGAACAAATTTTTATATATATTTAAAATAAATCTTAAACTAAAATAAAAAATTATTATCAAATCATAATAAATAATTTACATTTCAAAACAATAATATTTTTTAAAATAATTTCTTTATAAAATATAAAACATTAGATTAATTAATTTAATTTAATTTATTATTTTAATTATTTATTTTTGTAATATAAAACATATAATAATAAATATTAAACTAATATATTGAATTATTTAATTTACTATTTATTTAATTATTTTATTACAATATAAAAAATGTATTAATGACACATTAATAGTGTAATTACTAAATAAATTATCAGTTATAGTTATAATTTAGTTAACTATATAGACGTAAATATAATGAAATATTTAGAACAAAATTGAAAACGTATTATAAATATTTTATTATTATCTATCTACAAAAAAAATTATAATCAATTATTATACATTGTCTTTATAAATTGTTTCAAAAGGGTTGGAAAATTTATCAACTCATAGTTTTTTTCTTAATTTATGGCTGATTTATCATATTTTCACCTTCTCTTTCTGTTCTTGTAAATCATATATTTGTAGAAAGATTGAGACTTGGAAGGTTAACATCATGTTATCTACCCCACGTTCATCATGTCACTGTTATTACTGTCACCAAAAATAAAAATCAAATCCTTTAGTCAGAGTCCCCACTGCATTACAATGATGTTTGTTCGTACCCTTTGCTTTTAAAGGAAACCACCTACCCTCAATATTATTGTGAAAATTACATAAATCTAAACTTTGCCACATGGCCTAAACGTGATCAATTTGGAAAATAAAAAATGACCCACAAAAGATTTCTGAAAAAGATGGCATCTTTCTGAAAAAGAATTTGAAAACACCAGTCATATCACCCTAAATCAATATTAAACTTAGCACATATAAGCACTTATTGCACATGAGCAACACACCAGCCTTCTTCATTAGTTATGTAATCATCCAGTGAAATCCAAATCTTGCATGAGTCACAAACAATATTTTTTATGAAACATGAAAGCCTTTTTTTTTTTTTTTTTTAAATAGTTTTTTTTTGTTTTTAGGGTTTGTTGAAAATTTAGCATAAATAACAAACAAATTTTTTTATAAAACATAATAGCCTTTTTTTTTTTTTTTTCTAAATAGGTTTATTATGCTTTTAGGGTTAGATGCAAATGTAGCATAAATCACAACCTCTTTTATGAGACATGAAAAAACTGTTTTTTTTTAAATACGTATAATTATAATTTTAGGGTTGGATGCAAATCTAGCATGATTGATAACTTTCTTTATGAAACATGAAGGAATTTTTAAAAAATAAGTTTAATTATATTGTTAGTTTTATACATTCCTGTATCTTTTTAATGTTATAATAAAAATTCAAGATTCAAAACTGACAAGATTGACTTTAACAGTATTATTTAACAAATTTGAGATTGTAACATATAAGTTTCTTAATACAAATATAATATTATCTTTTTTAGAAAACAATATATATAATTTAATAAAATAAATAACTAAAATATAAAAGTTATGATTTAATAAAGTCTTGATTTAAGTATTATTCATCAGATAAAATTTTAAAAGAAAATTTTCATTTAAATAATTAAAAAATATAGAAAAAATAATAAGCTTGAGTGGATTAAATTAATAAAAATTAATATTACACGTAAACTAAAGTAACAAAATAGATTAGAAGATAGAGGTCAAATATTGGCTTTATGTGCCCCTTTATCACCGGCTTCTTTGAATAAAGTTGGCATCATGTGGGACCCACCTAATTAGCTTTCAATTCCCTCAGGAGTCCAATAAATTGGTCTTACAAGTACAATATTTTCAATTTTCCAGTTTTTATGAAAAATATTTTAAAAAAATGAAATGTTATTTTTCTTAAAGTTTTAATATATTTTTTAGATATGGTCATATAAACATAAAAGAATTATTTTATATGTTATAATATTGATTTTTTTTCATAATTATGCATAGTCCGTAACTGTAAAACATAAGAAACTCTACTTAGGAGATGATTAGACTCATGAGATGATTTTTAGGGTGTCTACTTTTAAATATTATAACTTAAAAAACAATAACTAAATCTTGATATTGATTATATATATATATATATATATATATATATATATATATATATATAAGGAATTTAATATGCTATACAATATACATAAAATAAATAACTATATAGGTATATGAGATATTAATTTATCAATATGGATGGTAAAAAAAGTAATAACAATAATTCTCTTAAAATAACTACAACAAATCTCATTTAAAACAAAATGATATTCATAAAACACAATGTAACTGATAAGTCACTTCTCTTTCTATTAAATTTATAGATATAATAATTGAATTTACTTGGATGGTGATGCCTTGTGGGTCATCCCATTTCATCAACTTGTTTTGTATATATATATATATATATATATAGGAAAGAAATAAAAATAAATGAACTTTCCATAAAATAAAAGTTAGATAATGAATATTTTTCTATATTATTCTTTGAATTTTTTAATTAATTTTAGTTTACGAAAAAGTAGTTTTATTATTTTCTATATAAATCTCTATCTTAGCATATTCTTAATCTGAGTAAATTTTTACTTTAATTAGGCCATATAGTATATTGACTATTTATTCAAAGCTAACAATAATGTTTAAAATCATATTAGGCATTGAAAAACAATTAAAACTTACTTTAAATATTAAAAAAATTAAAATCTTCTGAAATTTTATGTCCTAATGTATTATCAAAAATTAATTTGAGTAGTTAATGAGAGAATAATAACTCTATGCCCCTTTAAAGGCATCCAAGGCAATGAAAAGATAAGAACAGAAACACATTTCTTTCCTAAAACATGATTCACATATATCAATAAATTTTACTTAATTGGAAATTGTGCTGTTTGAAAGTGTCATAATAGCTCACAAATCCATAACATCTACATATGTTTCTGTCTCTGTGACTAAGATTATCTAATGTACACAGAAACATAAATATAATTATATATATAAACACATCTGCTGAAAACAATTTTTCTTGACAAATATTAATGACATTCACCCACACAATTGATCTCAAATTCATTACAAATTACAAACTATGAAAGTGAATAATTCCTATTTTGTAATTTTAATAAATTTAATAAATAATAGTAAAATAATCTATAAGAAAATATTACTAACAGTTCTTTTTCTTTATTAATGTACTAACAACAACTAATTCTAATGCTTATTGTTAATTTCAAAAGGGTGTCTATAACTCTGGTTTTTTTTTTTTTTAATTAAATCTAAAATATGTTTGGAAAAAATAGAGAAAATGTTATTTAACACTGTTATAAAATTAATAGAGAAAAAAAAACTATTTTCCATAATACACCAGACAAATAACTCAGCCCAAAATCTAATAAAATGGTCAAAGACGGAAAGAAAACCAATAAATTGAAGATAAATGATAATTGAAGATAAATGGTTAATAAATTGAATCTAGAGTTCAATTACTTGAAAAATCCATTTGCTGAAACTTTATTTCTTTCCATTAAATTAGTCTGAGACAAAGCCTTAGAACATGCATGAGATACACCTATAACAAGACAAAAAAAAACTATGGAAGAAGGAAAAAAAATCTAAAAAGAGCATAATAAAATTACTGCCAACATTATTATGTACATAACATATGCAATGTCTAATAAAGATGCATTCCAGCTAAGACCATCTCTGCCACCGGCCTAATATCAACAAAATTTGGGGCAAACATTTGATTAATTAAACTACATAGTAAAAAAAAAAAACATTCTGAACAAAAAGGGCGGTTCCCAATGCAACGGTTCACGCGCTTCCTTTTCAAACTGGCCAAAATACAAATGGACAAGAAAATGCCCCATTGAACCATGGCAGAGGGTAAGTCCCCACAAGCACAGCCATGCACTGCACAAGCCATGTCCCTCCCAAAAGTTCAACTAAAAACATTGGCTTCCACTTCAACAACCTATTGCATGGTGGGGTCAACCACATATCAAAACACTAACTTGTTACTACTACTACTAAAACCTTTTTTGCTCTCTGCATGTGAATTTTTCTACTGTGACTTGGTGCTGTGAGAGGTAGACTTGGCACTGTATAATAGTTTTACCAATACTAAACCCTGGAACAACAGTGAATGCAACTTGTGGCTCAGATTCCACTGCCATTTCTTCATTTTCGTTCACACTCTCCATGTACACATCAGAGAATCTACAACCCTTCCCCACTTGAAAGATTGAAGCTTGAGGCTCAAAGGAAAAGGCCAAGCAATGTAGGAGCCAGACCCTCTTGGCCATCTCAGCAAATGAGGTAAAGAAGTTGGTGTCAGGAAACTCTCCAGCATTCAGCAGGTTCCTCTGATTCAGGTTGCTAAAGAATGATGCCTCCATCTTGGGATGAACAAGTCTCAAGAACTTGATCCTGCAGAATTTTGCAAATGGTGACCTTGGCTTCACTGCAAGAAACTCCTTTGCTTTCACTGATTTTAGCTCATTGAACCTCCCAAAGAACAGTTGCCTCTTGTTCATGTCTGGCAGGGACTCATTGGGGAGGGAGAAGTTAGGGAAGTTGAAGGAATCAAACATCTCCCTACACACAAAGGACTCAATTGTAAAGCACTTGTGATCTTCTTTCCAGTAGACTACATTCTGCCCAGTAATGGCATTGACTGAAGCATCAATATCCCAACCAGCAGATCTCATCTCATTCACTAACAGTTTCACAAAGTTGCGAATGGACCTAACCGAGTGGCGAAGAACAGAAACAAAATGGCTAGGACTTAATCCAGAAATGTGGAGATTGTCAAGAACTGATAATGATCCACTTTGATTTAACCTCTTCTCAAGTGACCTGTTCTGCATGTTAGCTTCCTCAAGCTTCTCTCGAAGAAACACAACCTCAGATTCCTTGAGCCGAACCTGTGATTCTAACTTCTGCCCTGTGATCTCAAAAGTTTTGTTGACACTCTCTAGCTCCTTCAATTTAGCTTCAAGAATAGCTCTATCTGGTGAAGGATCAAACTGCTTTTTGAAGAAACATTGCTTTAGCTCAGACAAAATCTTGAACTCTGAGACTATCAATTGGTCAGCAGCTTGAATTACATCAGGGTCATAGGGAGACTGAGCATTCTGTAGCTGAGCATATGAAGCTTTTACAGTCGAAATGCTAGCAAATGCTTTTGCAAGCAAAGCTTCTGTGGCCTTACTTTCCTGAAGCTCTTCATCTTCTTCTTTGTTTATACTACTACACATATTTGCTTCATTGCTGAGATCTGCATCCACTCTAACGTTCTTCAGTCCATCAACTGATGCAATTCCGCTCACTGCTCTAACGTGAAGAACTTTGGCAAAAGTGCGAGCCAACTTGCTCTTGCTTGGTGTCACTGATGTTGGCGTAACAGGTTCCATCTGCAGAAACATTACAATAGAGCAAAATGAGGGTGGAAATAGAGAAGTGTTCAAGGGTTTAAAAAGACAGACAAGGGCAATAAAGTCACAACAATGGTGGTCATGATGAGTATGTTTAGAAAAAGGAAAAAAGCATTATGCTTTAATGCTTAGATCGAGGCCTTTAATGGAGGCTGGAATTTTACTTTTTGTTCTTCATCTATAAAAGTTTAATGTTTGGCAACTTTCAAAGATGGCAAAAAGACACTTCTAACCACACTTATTTAGAAGACAAGGACCTAAAAGAATAAAGAATGAAGGACATGATCAAAAGATACATTAAAATTAAGCTATAGTATATCCACGTAACACTAGGCAACATGTCCAAGGTGGCAATTAGCAACGTGAACATAAATGAAACCATGAACCATGTTTTTGTATGTCAAGCAAAAAGAAGATAATTCAGTAATTGAACCGACTTAAGAGGGTGTATACATTATATTCTTTGAAAAACAAAAGGTTTTATAATACAAAAAGGAAAGCAAAAATTTGACACCGACTCAGCCAAAAACACAGGACCCTCATTTCTGCATATTTTGTTGTGATTATATCCACCCTTGTTTAACTTCCTTAATTTCGGTTCAAAGAGCATACGAGAATTGACCCATCAGTCAAATCAGTCAGAACTTCTGTACAAAGTGGTCAGATTAATAGTTTGCATATATTCAGTATTAATCATGAAAATAATAATGATTACAGCCATAATCAACACTACTCCTATTCACTCCCATGTCTTATAACAGCAACTTCAGTCAACAAAATATGCATAACCTCAAATAAATAGTTAAATCTAAAAGTAAATTCAAGTAATCTACCTTTGTTGGACAATCATTACATGTAGCAAAATAATATTTTAGTTATGAATATTTCAGCAACCATTATAAAACTGACAATTAGTTTTGTTCCTTTTGATATATATATTCATCTGATTCATAACCTCTCTAGGATTCCCTGAAATCTTCATATTCAACATGTACAAGATCAGGCCTAGTAGTAACTGGGTAGTGTCTGCAATAGAGGACACCTTATCAAAGTGAATATCTGACATGGAACTTTTAAATTCACTATGATGACAATGAGAAAAACGTATCTACCCCATCAGGAATCATCCAATCACTACATGGTAAAAGAGATACCTATACCCACCTCTCACTGTGCCTAAAAGGACCCTTTAAACCTTCTCACCATTAAAAATCTACTACTTGTAGCTCATAAATATCATAGTACATAGCAAAAACAAAAGTAATTAATTCAATATAAATACAGATGAAATGCCTGTACTTCAAAGCCTCACTCATCTTCCAAACATTTTAATGTGTTTGGTTTTTGTTCCAGGCTTCAAAGGGATTTTGAAATCACTCACATAACATTGGTGTTTGGATGAAAAAAAATAAAAAATAAAAAAACCCTTATTCTTCCCGTGACAAAAATCACAGTATGAAAACTGTGTATCCTGAAAGGTAAAACATAAAACAAGAACAAGCACCATTTTTTGACAGCCATTGACTCATTACCCCCACTTCTGTCATTTCAATATCCACTACACAGACATTCACATGACTGGTATTAAAAAAGTCAAAACAATATAACATTAGATTCTTTGGTGCTTTCAAAATCCACCAGACACAGAACATGTTACCTTAAGAAAGCACAACACTAGACCATGGGGCCTTAAAAAACATTAACCCAGTTCCTTATTTCATCCAAAAAATACCAACCTCCTCCAACAATCCACAACAAACAAAATCCGTTATAGATGCTAGAAACCTAGTATTAACCATGCCATCAACAGCTATAAACATCAAACAAAAACGTCAAAACAAAGCATCTTCATGCTTTCTGGCAATCAAAATCACAACTTTTATGTTTCCCACTAATGGCCTCAACCATAAGTCCCTTTTATTATTCACAAATGTTATGCCTAGCCAAACACAAGCAAGTCAAAACCCAAAAAAGAGATTAGAATGAACGATAGAATTAAGAAAAAAAAAAATCAAACAAAACCAAACATTAAGGCTTAACCATTGATTTGACAAGCCAAGGGATTTCATTTCACTGTACCTCATAGTGAAACGTAAATCTCAGGAAAACAGAGACAGAACAGAACAACTCAAATATGCGATGCTAACAAATATCGTTTCTCCAAGCGAAAACTTCAAACACCTGCAAAATCAAATGCCATTCCTAAAGAAAAACCATACAAAATTAAGAAAAATAGTTTATTTCCACTTCCTCCAAAACACTAAAAGGGTTGAAAATAAAAACACCCCAAAGGGAAAAAGAACAAAGCTTACAACCAAGTGAATGTAAAGTGCCTAAAGTCAACAGAATGAACACCAAAACGTGTTTCCAACAAAACGCGTTAAAAAAAAGATAGTACCAACACAGGCGTTACATTTTACCTTCAAAAGGGTAGCACCAACAGTTTATGTTTTTGAATGAAGTCTCTGTCTCCTCATCAATATAAAGAGAGGAAATGGAAACAGAAACGGCCAGAAACGGCCAATAGCGAATAAACAAAAACAATAAATAAGAAAAAAAGAAGTTTAATGCCTTAGTGAAGTTTCTCATGAAGTTTCCTCAGCTAACCTGAACAAGGAAAATGAATGAATGGTAGAAAAAACTGAAAATGGCCCACTTGACCCTTTGGTCCAATCTCTTCAAAGACTGGTTCTTGTTATTGAGTTGTGTGATGGATTTTTTGTTTTCTTCTACTGAGACTCTCTGGTTTCTCTTTCGTCCCTTAGAAAACCTCGTCGCTGGGTTTATGGGCTGTTGTGTCGTGTTTTTTATATATTTTTTCTTCTATATATAGTATCAGAGTCCCTTTAGCAATGGCAGAGACAGAAATACGATAGCTGTAATGTAAGAGAGAGAATGTAGAGAGAGAAAGTTGGTGTGATGACGAAAAGGGACAAGGCTGAGATAGTTGGGAGATGACAACAGTCTCGGGGCATTGGGAATTTAAAAGGCCACAGAGTGTTGTGTCGCTTTCCGTAATTTTGAAGCTGTTTTTATGCCCTTGGAGTACCATGGTTTTACGCGTTGAGTTGGAGGGCGGGAAGGGTAGGAATGGAATTTCATGGATGATCGTTCCGTGTGCATAGATAAAAATATTTATATTTGAAATGAAATTGAAAACTCTTTTAGTTAAATATGGTAATATAATTTATTGCAATTCTTAAGGAAAGATTATTTGTCTAAAATTTTGATGATAACAATTTGACGAAGAGTATGTTTTGTAAAATCTAGATAAATTAAGTTATTATTAATTGTTAGTTTATTAGATTAATTTTGTGTAAAATTGAAAGAAGATGAATATTAAAAGTTAATAAATATAAAAATAATAAATATTTTAAATTTGTTTTAAAATTTATTTTTAATTTTATTTTGAGATCAATATGGATCTTGATTCCTGATTTTATGAGATTTTATTTGTATTTTATTTAATCAATATTTATATAAACATTTTAAAATTAAGATTAAATTGATATGATGCTATAGTGAAATACAAAAATAATTTAAAATTATTTTATTGCATATAGTTTTGATTTGATTTGTTAGTGATATCAAAGTTAATATCACGAGTTTGATTATGAGAAAATTTAAAATTATTTTATAATATATAGTTTTGATTTGATTTGTTAGTGATATGAGAGTTAATATCAGGAGTTTGATTACCAGTGACTAATTATTCAAAAGGAATTGTTGTAGGTTACACAATTATCTTATGGTGTAGGTTAGGTAGAGTTGACAGAGATTAATGGACCAAGTCCCAATGACACTTAAACTACTACACTCTCAAGTAAAGAAAGTTACGCTCGGACTAATAACTCCAACAGTTATGTTATTAAATTAATTAATTAATTTATATGTAAAAAATAACATTCAGTTTATTTAATATTATATTTAGATGAATTTATTCTTTTTTTCATGTAACATATGATTGATGAATTTTAAAATATCAATTAATGTGAAGATGAATGTTAAAAGTAAAAAAATGTAAAAATAATAAATGTTCTAATTTTGTTTTAAAATTTATTTTTAATTTTATTTTGAGATCAAATCATTTTCTACATCTTAATCCAAGATTTCATCAAGCTTCGCTTACAATAAAATTAATTTGATTCAACCCATATTTACAAAAATATTTTGAAATTAAGATTGAAGTGTTATGCTGTTATAGCTAAATATAGAAATAATTCAAAATTATTTTGCTGCACATAGTTTTGGTTTGAGTTGTTAGTGGTATCAGAGTTAATGTCACCAGTTGGATTCCTAGTGACAATAATTGTTCAGGGGAGTTATTACAGGTTGCACAATTATCTTCTGACATCAGATAGGTTGACTAAGTCACAATTGTTCAGTTTCTTAAAAGAATAATTACTAAGGGAGGTATTATTGCCTGTAGCATCAATTGTTCCACAATTATCTTGGTTGACTAAGTCACGATTGTCCAAGAGTTCGTTTCTTAAAAGAATAATTATCAGGGAGACACTGTTGGGGATAACATCAATTATTTCCAAACAGAGACTACTTGGACCAAGTTCCAATAACAGTTAGACTATTATATTTTTAAGTACAAAAATATATATTCTGACTAAAAACTTTAACAGTTATATTAATAAATTAATTAATTTATATGTAGAAAATAACATTCAATTTATTTAATATTATACTTAGATGATTTTTCTTTTAATGTAATTGAAAGATGATTGATGAATTTTGAAATATCAATATAAGATGTGAAAATCCATAATGATACTTAAAATAAATCTTTTATTAAAAATATTAAAATATAATTGTCTTAAATTATTAATTAATGGCTTGTTTGCTTAAGAAAAGTCAAATGGCTTTTATTTTCTTATTATGAATTTTTTTTTTCAATTTTATTATATTATTTTGAATAATTTTAATTTTATTTTATTTTTTAGAAATAAGTTAACTTTTCTATTAAATTTCTGTTGATGGTATTATTATAGGAATATATAATATTTATTATTTCTATTATCTGTCAATTGACAATATCATTTCAAATGATTTTGACAAAAAATTATATAAATTTACTTTTATAAAATTGGAAAAAAATAGAAAAAATCGAAAAGATCGTCTTAATAATAATGATAAAGAAAGCTATTATTAAACCTAAAAATAGAGTGAAGGAGAAGAAAAATAATTGTTTGATATAACATATCATGGAGTTTAAAAAGTTTATTACTTTTAATTTTACTCTATTTTTTAGTTTTAATTCTTATTTAACTTCTTTTCTATTTTTTTTATTATTTTGTTTTCTTATGGAGAATAAGGTGAAGATAGAAATATCAGAGAAGTTATCCCGGTGTGATTCGTGTGGTATCTTATGTCAGCTATTTTGTTTTCTTACGATATTTTTTCAGATTTTTTTAAGATTTGGAAGAAGTTTAAGTTTAGTGTCCAAAGTTTAAAATTTATTTTAGTTTTTATAATTTAAAACAGTTGTTTTTTTTATCTTTTTCTGTCTCAGCATGGCTAGATTTTATTTGTGATGTGAATTATTTAAGAGTTGCTTATATAAAAAATTATATTATTTTGTACTTATTCTCTCAAGTAGTTTTTTTTTTTTTTTTTCTATCAGATTACTTTTATTTATTTTTTTTTTTTTAAAAAAAAAATAAAAAAAAATATTTAAAAATTTTAAATTTAAATAACAAAAAAAATAAAAAAAACAAGATA
>Ga0099824_1007174_pt1 | contig 14898 bp, 15 predicted proteins | sample SiratrowhiteBW_FD_76837 | JGI IMG/M metagenome (GOLD analysis project Ga0099824, IMG submission 76837) | Root nodule microbial communities of legume samples collected from California, USA - Siratro white BW | ecosystem: Host-associated > Plants > Roots > Nodule | place: USA: California...
CAAATATAAAAAAAAAAAATAAAAAAGAAAAAAAAAGAAAAAAAAGATTGAAAAACAAATGTTAAAAAAAGAAAAAAAGGGAAGAAGAAAAAAGGAAGAAAAAAGAAAAAAAAAATAAGAGAGTAAAAAAAAAGAAGAAAGAAGATAACGAAAAAAGAGCTAGTGAAGAGAAAATAAAACAGGAATGATTGAAATAGAGAACAGAAGTTTATGGGAATTATGATTATTTTTATGCTAATTTTACTTTTGACTTGTTTATGTACATTTTCTTTAGAAGAAAGTAAGTGAACTTCTAAAGGAACCACATTACCATAAAGAGAAAGAAAATGGTCTTTAAAATCATTTTTTAAAATTTTTTATTTAGATTCGACAACGATTCACCTTATTATTCACAATTAAAAATTAAGATTTCAAAATTATTTATATAAAAAATTATTTGTCTGTGTTCATATTTTTTATTTTTAAAATTTATAATTTTATATGTTCTTTATGATTTATGTCAATAAAAATATAAGATAATATGAACAACTATAATTAATGATCTTATAAATCATATAATAAATGAAGATAATGTAAAATTGATATTGAAAATTATTAAGTGAATTTTATTTATGAAAAAATATATTTTTAAACTTTAGTAGAATAAGATACAAAATATTTTTGTAATGTCAACAATCATTCATATAGTGAAACAATTAATTTTATTCAATTCGTAATAATTAAATGCCAGATTAGGCACATTGTTATATAAATATTTAAATTTTTTAAAGTATATAAATGATAATTTACAAATTATTTATTTATCATAAAAAATTATAATAAAATAATAAACATTAAATATAAATTATGTGTGTGATCATATACATATCTAAACGATTTTTTAATATAAAAATAATGTAAATTACACCTTATATCAAATAGATCTGTGCACAGAGAACAAGCTACACATATTCATTTTTAAATATATCTTAATTATGATTTGAGTAGTGGTGAGAATAGCAAAGGCCAAAATCTGGAACAAATCCAATGGTCTAAAAATAAATAATGAAGGAAAGGGAGGGCTCCATTGCACCTAAATGTGGACGCCTTTTTCGTGCACTTCCATAATTCGTTAAATTCGAAAACTGTTTTGTGGAAATGACTAAATTGCTCTTTTTAAAAATATAAGAAGATTTAATTGATTTGTGGAAACATTGCTTAAGATTGTAAGAGTCTAAGATTTTTGTTGGGTATTTGTTTGGTGTGGTTAAAGGTAACGGTTGGTCGAATGGCGGTGGTCCTCATAGTGTATTATTGGTAATTAAAGGTTGGTGGTTGTGGTTTAGAGTTTAAGGTTTTAGTGGTAATATTGGTTTGAGTGGTTGTGATAATAATGAGATATGTCTTTACAATTTGGTGATATTGTTTTCGGATTTTATAATTTGAAAAATAATTGGATTGTATAATTTAGAATTAATTTTGTTTAGGATGTATATTTCTAGATTATAAAATTTATAAGATATTTTGTGTTTTGGATTAGTTTTTGAATTGTATAATCTGTAAGTTATTTTTATATTTTGAATTAGTCTATTCTGAAAGATAAGATTATATTACGGATTATACAATCTATAAGTGATTAAAAGTATTTTGGATTAAACCTCACATCTTCAATTTGTAAGTGTAATATTGTATTCCAGATTAGGCCAATCTGGGAGTGACTTAATGTATTCTGGATTGAACCTCGCACCCCCAATCTCTAAGTGTAAAATTAACAGAAATGCATTTCGGATTAGGCCAATCCGAAATGCAATTTTACACTTCTGGATTGGGTCAATATGGAAGAGACAAAATTTTGTAATTCCAGCTAGGTTGGAGAGACTATGTTGTTATGATGGATTGGGATGTTGAATGTAGATATGGAAGAGAAACTTTGGAGTAGAATTTAAGAGGAAATATATAAGATCTTAATTACGGAAGAAACAGATGAAAGTGTTGTTGTGGGTAGTGAACATGAATGTGTCATGGATTTTACAACAAATGAGGTAAATTAACTTATTTATGTATAAATTTTGACACCTGGGTTAAATTTGTTTTGACTTATTTATGTAGGTGTTTGCTACAAGAGATGATTTACTTCAATGGGTTCATAGAATTGCTTTTGGACTTAGGTTTGTTGTTGTCATACTTAGATCTGACAAAGCAACCAGACAACAAAGAAGAAAGACATTTGTGTTGTATGGTTGTGAAAGGAGTGACAAATATAGAAAATACATACTTGATTTAGAGGTGACTATTACAGGTACAAGAAAGTGTTATTGTCCCTTTATATTGCGGGCTAAACTTGTTGGCAATGGAGAATGATGGGTGTCGAAGGTAATATGTGAGTTGCATAATCATGATTTGGTTGAGACATTAGTCGGTCACCCTTATGCTAGTAGATTAAGACCTAATGAACATGTCTTAGTTGTTGACAGGACAAAAGGTTAAGTCAAGCTGACAAACATATTGCTTACTTTGAAAGAGAACAATGAAAAGAATGTGACAAGAATTAAGCAATTGTATAATGTGATATACATATAAGAAATTACTTAGAAGATCAAGAATTGAAATGCAACAATTAATAATGTTGCGAGAGCGTGACTAATATATTCACTGAAATAGGTGTCATCAGTCTTCACAGGTTGTCAGTGGTATTTTTTGGACATAGAAAACCAACAAATATAGGTTTCCTTTGCTTAAAATAGTTAGTGTGACGTCCACATGCTTAGCTTTCTTGGATGCTTTTGTGTTGTTGTCAAATGAACGTGAAAACAACTTCATTTAGGCTTTGGAAAGACTTAGAGTATTGTTTTTAAGGGGAGATGTGCTTCCTAAAGTCATTATTAATGACATGGACCTTTCTTTGATGCATGCAATTAGTGTTGTTTTCCCTTAAGCTTCTAACCTGCTATGTTGGTTCCACATCAACAAGAATATGAAAGTAAAGTGTAAAATTTTGACTGATTCTAGGGAGGCTTGGGACGTTATCATGGATGCATGGAGAACTATGATGGGTTGTGGTGATTGTAATGCATTTGAGGGGTGTGTTAAACGGTTTGAATGTGTTTGTTTGCCATGACCATTATTTATTGATTATGTGAAAAAAGAACATGGCTCATTCCCCATAAAAGAGAAATTTGCCAAGGCATGGACAAATAGGATGGTTTATTTTGGAAATACAACAACAAATTGATATGCTTTTATATTTTGTGTTTGTTTATACGTGTCCTAATAGAAGTATTTTATATTCTATTTTGGTTTTGCAGGGTGTCGCAACCGGATCACGACGGGGCGATCTTAAATTTATTTTAAAAAATATTTAAATTGAAGATGAAGTCGCCACTATAGCTTATTATGGGGAAACTATATAAAAACCAAAAAAATAAAAATGCCTACGAACCAGATTCAAGATTCGGGAGTCGGTTACGTGTGGGGAAGGTATTAGCACCCACAACGCCCGTCCTAAGACGGTACCTGTAATTAAATTAATAGAAATAAGTGTGGCTTTACAAAAAGTTATTTTTTCCTAAAAATAGTAATTACAGCAAATAAGAATAAATATATATTTACAAAAAATGCATACTAAGAATGAACAATAAGCAAACAAAATAATAACAAAGACAAATTTTATTTTTTTATTTTTTTGAACCCGACAAGGATTGACCTCGGCCCTACGTATTTTCAGGGATCATGTAGTTCTAATTTAAGAAAATTGTTTGATTATGTTTGATATATATCTTTGAAATTTTTATATAATTGTTTTTAGTTTTTTATGAGTTATTTTATATTTTTTAAAGATCTTTTGTTAAACTGTTTTTTTTTAGAAAATGTCTTATTTTATTATATTTAGAAATCTTTATATATTTTGAATTGAGAATTCTTGGTGGATTGGATTTTCTAGGAATAATATCTGGATTGGTATTTGGTGGGAAATATCTGGATTTGGATTTCGATTTCTGGTTTGGGATGATTGTGTTGTAGTTAATCTTGGGTTTTCCCTCTGTGTTGGTTTCTAATTCGGATTATTTGAGATTTGCAGGTTATATTTTTTTATGTATGAATTTCTATTTTTTTTGTTGAGGGGTTTGAGGTATTCAAAATGTTGGTTTGACATTCCTAAGGTATTTTCCTAATATTGAATTCAAGGATTGATCAAATTCGGTTTAGATTTTGGTTTCTAAAAGGGTTATTTTGTTGATGAAAATGAGACCGTGTCAACAGCAACGATTTCTCCATGAGTATAAAGATGTGCTTACAACAACACCCATTAGCATGATGAATTTAATGGAAGCCGTGACTTTGCAGCGGCTTTCTAGATAATTTTTTTTATCATAATTTTTTATTCCACTTTTTAACAGTAAGGTGTATACAAGAAACTAATACATGATATTATATTTAGTACAGAGCCAAACAAAATATATAATCATGGAACAAACACATGCATAACAACAGCAAGGATTACACACCCACTCAAAGAATACCGTAAAACATAACCGTTGAAGTTCTAGCTTTTTGTTTTCCTTCTGTAATAGGCTAACAGAAACTTTCTTTCAGCAATTTGAACTCTTTATTCTTGCAAGATCGTTTGTTGTGTCAGCAATTTGATCTCCTAATTCTTGCAAGATCGTTTGTTGTGTCAGCAATTTGATCTCCTAATTCTTGCAAGATCGTTTGTTGTGTAGGATATTTTTTAGTATTTTTTTCTTAATTTTTGTGTTCTTTATGTATAATGCTACTCTCTAGTAAAACATGGGTGTCATATCCTCCCCCATATTGTGTCTTTATCATTTTTTATATATTTGTTTGATAATCCATTCATCTTCCACAGTAAAACTCAGCATCATTGTTTCTTAATTAAGAATCAATTACTCCATCCCCTATATTAACTCCTTTGTTAAGACTGTATGGTTACATTTTATTATAAAAAAAAATGAACAATCAGGGAATCTATGAGGGCTGAATGTGATAAGTATGAGGGCTGAATGGGATAAGTATGAAGGCTGAATGGGATAAGTATGAGGGCGGAATGGGATAAGTATGAGGGCTGAATGCAATTAGTGTTAACGGTTTACAGTAAGTGTACTGATGTCGCAAGTAATATAGATAATAAGTCCAGTATCGTATCCTCAGGGAACAGATTATATAATTGAATATTGAATATGTATCAAAACATTGTGAGAAACAGCAAGTAATAATAATGAATTTGTTTAGGAATTTAAAAACGTAACAATAAAGCAATTAAAAGTGATAAAATTAATAGTAATAAAGGCCTTGGGATTGAATTGTAACTCTCCCTCTTTCCCATACACTCATAATTAAGTAATTATGTCATCTCATTAGATTACCCTTCTGTGCAAATCAAAACCTTTTCAACCTGATTCTTCTAGTATTAAAATTCATAGATTAAATTATCTAGCTCTATTCCTAGTTACTAGATTAAATTAATAAGCATTAAAAACCTTTGCAATGAACAATCATTACGTTACACTTTATTCCTGAATGTATATATGCAATGAGTTGAACGTTTATTTCCAATTCCAAATAATGCTTTTCAGTCAAAATGAGAAATCTAAAATATATAAATGCTAAACAAAACGTTAACAAAGGTATTTAAATTGAATGACATAAAACCAATATTAAGAGTGCATGTGAATTTGAGAATTTACATTCAATCCCAAGAAAAAGAGAAGTTAGCTATGCATGGTAGCCATGAAAATACAATAGAAAAGGAAAAGGAAAATTCTTGATCACAACAGCAGTTCAAGAGATCTTCCCAAGATGATGATGATCCCCTTTAGCCTAGCCTCTGTTTTATAAAAGATCTCTATGGTTTGTTACAGAGCTGCTCTTATTTCGCACTTCACACCTTCAGTGGCGTTGACGCTTTCGTTCAGAGCTTCTTTCTGATTTAAGTGAGTTTTAGCTCGAGCTCCCCTTTTAGCATAAGCAAGAAGTCATTTGAAATCTGTTTTTCTGCTCCTTTCCTTAATTCCAACGTTTCTCATTCTCTCTTCCTTCGAATCTCACCTAAATCTCAACAACATTTTCTCTTTCCACAACCACAAACGCATTGAACAGAAAAATCAAAATAAAATCTCTAATGAAACAAAATCCCTAAAAATCCTATAATTAAAACTGAATAATTGTTAAAAATCCTAACAACTCTATACGTAATTAACCAAAAATTAACAGTTATCAAAAGTCTCCCCACTTAGCTTCTTGCTTGTCCCCAAGCAAGACAGTCATAATTCTCAATCTCTCATAATTCATGTGCTCTGTTTCTCTCTTAAGCGTTTCTTAATTTCAAGCAATTCACCCATAGCCTCATAAATTAGAAATTCCACAATCTAATATTCAAACAACAAAATGCAAGTCATGACAGGATGTTCTCATCTCACGCACTTCTCACCACTGTTTTCCTAAAAGAAAATGACATATTACTCTCAATCAAAAGTTGCTATTCATTTATCAAACAAATTCACCCTGCAATTGATAAGTCTGAAGGTCTTCAAAAGGTTGTAACGTGGCTTGGCTATGGAAAAAACTTGGTTTTTCTTGGAACACAAAACATACAAATAGTCTCAAAAATTCTGGATACAACTTGAATTTAAATTTGGAAAACTAATTAGACTATGAATTCTTCAACACTTTTACTTTCCAACTGACTGTATCATTAAACATTGCTCAAGCTAAGACAGTAGCTCATGCTTCCCACTGTGTACCCCTTTTCCAACTACTATTTTTTTCTTTTCTTTTTCTTTGTACAGAAACAATATACATTTTTTTTCTTTTTTGTTTTTGTTTTTGTTTTTGTTTTCATTTAGAGTACACTCTTAGCAGCCTACCTTACTTCCAAGTATCCACAACCCTCATTTACTTAGAACTCCCTTTTTCCTCAAGTTGTACCACAATTTCCTAGCTATTCGTACTCAAGGTGGGTTTTATGGACATATAGCTCAAGGTTCCACTAATTTAACCCAATTTGGTTCACAATTCAATCTCTCATCTTACCAGGTAGCTTTTTGGCTCTAGTTATCATTTACCCTCAATCAAACAACATGCCTTCCTCATCCTTATCAATACAAGATAAATCCTAGCTTAACAAATTAAAGCAACAATTAATATCAAGACAATATGCATTTCAATTTTGCTCTCAGTGTCACTTCCTCACATACTGTTTCACTCCAATCCTGTCAATTATTGCTAATGTTACTCCTCCTATTGTCATGCAGTCTTCCTAATTTTCTGTCACTGTTAGCTCAAGCTTAAAAATAAGCATACGCTACTTAACGCACACACAAATTTTTAGTCAACAATCCCAGCAGTTCCATTACTTCCAGCACACAGTCATGTTAAACACAACATACATTATGTTCAGCTATTAGTTCCTTGTGCCTAAACTTTGTACAGTTATCCAACATGTGCAGAGTTAATACAGTCATCCATCATAAATAGACATTCATCCAAAATTAAAAGAATATACTACCACATGTTGTCTCTGATCTCTCTCTTCGTCAGCATTTCAAAATCTCATCCCAGCCCTTGGCATATCTACAATTGATCAAATCAGCCACAAAAAGTTTCCTTCAACAACAACCTTTAGTAGTTGCAATTTCATCCCTCAGCAACAAAGTTTTCTTTGTACTTTACCAGCAACCTTCAGTAGTTGCTTCTTCTTCCTGCTGTAGCAACCTTTAGTAGTTACTATCCTCCTCAGTTGTGTCCTCATCACTTGAAGAATCTCCTGATGATGTCTCCTCATTACTCACCGAATCCTCTTCATCAACTGCCCGATCTTCCCCCGCTGTATCTGACGATATCACAAACTGAGTCTTCAGAGGCTCTATCTCCTTATAACAGCCAAAGTTCCTGCTATAGTTCTCTTTGCCCTTTTTGACCATCTTACTGGCTTAGCTACAAATGGTTCCTTCAATGGTTAATCTGCCTTCTTTGATCTTGTCGACCTTCTTGATGGTTCAGCCATTGGTGTCTCCCTTGCTGGTGAATTTGCTTTCTTTGTTGATGGACCTGCTCTTTTCACTAGTGTTTTCTTTGCTGAATCTGCCCACCTGACTGGTGAATCTACTCCTCTAATTGGTGACTCTATTTGTGGTTCAACTGATGGTTCAACTTGTGGTTCTGCATGGCTAGCTGCTGCTGGCTCCTCTGTTGCTGGAGCTACAGGTGGTTCCTTCTCTATTCCTGGTTCATTGGGTGGTTCTACTCCTAGTTCATTGTTCATTGGTGCCCCTTTATTTCCAGCATCACTCTGCACTTCATCCCCATCATTTTCAGCCCCTCCTACTGAACTTGGCCTGTCCCCAGGCCAATTCAAGTAAGAGGACAGTTCTTCATCATTCATAAAAGTCTTGTCTCGCGTGGCATGATACTTCTGCATAATGAATCTGCAAATAGCACGCTGCTGATCCTCCATATGAAACACATGTCTCATGATTCTTTTTTCCACTGCCTCCAGGTTGGTGATGAGGGTGACTTAGGTGGACTTGGTGCCCTATTTCTTTGTTCCGGATATTCTTCTGCATTCGTGCAATGAAGCTGAATGAACTTCAAATCAATCGCAGCTCGGATCTTCACCTTCGGATCCACAAATACTCCCAGACTTTCACATAAGGCAGTGATCAATGCTGGGAACCCCAGAGTTCCTCTTCGTTCCCCTCTTCCTACTCTCTCTTCATCCACCACCTTCTGTATTTCATCAGAAATTACCCTCGCAATATTGATGGTAAAGTCATCTTGCATCATTGAAAACAACACATTGCTCTTCGTGACATTTATATCCGAAACATGCCCAGTTGACATAACATTTGCCAACATGAATGTCAGACAGACTTGAGCTAATGTCCTCATATCCCTTCTCCTTATATGTGTTTCCTTTCTAGCTTCAGTCAGCTGATAACCCTTTCCTGGCATGCACAGAACTGCTACCACCTTCTTGTTACTAAACCCTTTCTTCCTGCCACATAGCCTCTGATAATGACATTGCTCATCTTGTCTGCGATAAGGGTTCTCCAAAAGATCATCAATAACTTGTGGAATATACTTAATCCACCTTCCTCTTACCATTGTCTTCCTTCTATGCCTCTCCTGACGTTTCAGATAAGTGTTGGAGTAAAACTCCCTTACAATCTCAGCATCAAATTTTGTCAATGGCTCTGCCAACCTCCTCCAATTGCGTCTCAATATCCCCATCAAGAAAGGGTCGCAATCCCCAGGCTTGAGGTCTACCCTCCTTTCTGCAATGAACCCCTAACGCTTGATTTGCTCATACCTTCTGACTTTGTTATCATTTAAAAACTTCGGAGCACTCTGTTGTGCTTGAATGTTCGCTGCCTGCTCCTGCTCCGGTGTGTCGGAGGGTATGACTTCATCAAAAAATTGATCAGCTCCTCTGTATCGCTTGGGTGGACGTCCTCTAACTGTATGCTTTACTCGTGGCATTTTCCCTGCAAACCAAAGTTAGCACCAATTGCTTCCTACAAACATCACTACCCTTTCATCGAACATTCATGAACCCTAAAAACCAAAACTTTCGCCCCCAAAATATAACCCTAACTACTGGCAACAGATTCCAAAACCTATTCTACCATGGATAAACGACTTAAGATGACTTTCATAACCACAGGCAACTTCGCATTTAACAATAACCTAAAATAATCCTACCTTGATTCCCAAAAAGTTGTTGAACAATGATGTGTGTGCTCTGTACAGAAAGCGCGAAGTTGAATCGTCTCAAAATCGCTCAGTGCCAGGACCTTGTGAGCCAAGGCAATGTTCTGTTCTATTTAAACTATGCTAAGATGAGTGCTAAGTGACATTTAGCTTGAGCTATGAAAATAGCTCAAAGCTAAAAACTATTCTAACTGTAATTCAAACAACCCTAATCTATCCTAACCAACCTATACCTACCATGCATGACTTTCAAAAGCATTTAAACACTGGATTGCCTTCCAACAAGCGCTCGTTTAACGTCATATAGCTTGACGTCGACTCCTAATCACTCAAAGTGATTAGTGATATGAGCCTTTCAAAATCACTACCCACGTAGTGTTTAAGTCTCTGCCCACTCACCAACCAACTTCTTTTGGATTTCGGATCTTTTATTTCCATAGCTCCATGTGATCTAAGTTGCTTTACCACAAATGGTCCTGACCATCTGGACTTTAACTTTCCTGGAAACAGCCTCAATCGAGAGTTGAACAACAAAACCAGCTGTCCAGTTTTAAATTCCCTCTTCAACAGCTTCTTGTCATGATATGCTTTAATTCTTTCTTTGTACAAACGAGAGGAATTATATGCATTCAGTCGCATTTCCTCCAATTCAATCAATTGAAGCATCCTCTTTTCTACTGAAGCCTTAGAATCAAAATTAAGCCACTTAAGTGCCCAGAAAGCTTTATGTTCCAATTCCACAGGGAGATGACAAGCCTTCCCATAAATCAGTTGGAAAGGAGATAATGTAGTAGGTGTCTTGTATGCTGTTCTATACGCCCACAATGCCTCATCTAACTTCAAAGCCCAATCCTTGCGTGAGGCTTCAACTGTTTTCTCCAAAATCCTCTTAACTTCTCTATTGGAAACCTCAGCTTGACCATTACTCTGAGGATGGTATGCAGTGGCAATCCGATGTTTTACTCCATAATGCTCCAATACTTTCTCCAATTGCACATTACAGAAATGTTTTTCTCCATCACTGATCAAGACCCGTGGTGTACCAAATTTGCAGAAGATGTTCTTTTTGACAAATTTGATTACAGTTTTCGAATCAGCTTTCTGTGTTGGAATAACTTCAACCCTTCTGGAAACGTATTCTACTACTATCAAAATATACTCATTAGACAATGAGCTTGGTAACGGGTCCATGAAATCAATTCCCCAACAATCAAACACCTCAATCTCCTGAATGTTTTGCAAAGGCATCTCATGTCTCTTCGAGATGTTCCCTGTCCTCTAACACTTATCACAGTGTTGCATATGCATATGAGCATCTTTGAACAATGTTGGCTAGTAAAAACCAGATTGTAACACCTTTGCTGCAGTGCGCTCCCCATTGAAATGTCCTCCATAAGGAGAATTATGACAATGCCACAAGATGCTCTGTGCTTCCCTGCTAGTCACACATCTTCTTAACAAGTTATCAGCCCCTATTTTGAACAAGTAGGGGTCATCCCAAATGTACTGCTTGACCTCCTTTGACAATTTCTTCTTCTGCTGCCAATCCATGTTTTTAGGAACAATATTTGCAACTTTAAAATTAGCCATATCAGCAAACCATGGCCTTTCATGTACAACCAACAACTTTTCATCAGGAAATTCATCCACTACTTCAGCTTCTTTTGCAATAATTGATTCATTAGCCAATCTGGATAAATGATCAGCCACATGATTTTCACTCCCCTTCTTGTCTTTAATTTCCAGATCAAATTCCTAAAGCAGCAGCATCCAGGGAATTAGCTTGGGCTTTGATTCTGACTTGGTCAACAAATATCTGATGGCAGCATGATCTATATAAATTGTCACCTTAGAACCTATGAGATAAGCTCTAAATTTCTCCAGGGCATACACAATTGCTAGCAATTCTTTTTCAGTAGTAGTATAATTACTCTGAGCATCATTTAAGACTTTGCTAGCATAGTGTATTACATAAAACAACTTCTCCTTTCTCTGTCCCAAAACAACACCCACTGCATAATCACTAGCGTCACACATAAGCTCAAAACTCAAACTCCAATCAGGTGCAGTGCTAATTGGGGCTGTGGTCAGCTTATCTTTCAATCTGTCAAATGCTGCTAAAAAATCTTTATCAAAATTGAAAGGTGTGTCTTTATTCAACAAATTGCACAGTGGTTTAGCAAATTTTGAAAAGTCTTTGATAAATCTTCTATAAAAACCAGTATGTCCCAGAAAACTCCCTATTCCTTTGACGTTCGTAGGTGGGGGCAGTTTCTCTATAATCTTCACTTTTGCCTTGTCTACTTCCATGCCACGTTCAGAGATTTTGTGCCCCAATACAATGCCTTCTGTGACCACAAAGTGACATTTCTCCCAATTCAGCACCAGATTTGTCTCAACACACCTTCTCAATACTGTATTTAGATTCTCCAAACAAGACTGGAAAGATGAACCGAAAACTAAAAAATCATCCATAAATACTTCTATGCAATTTTCCACCAAATCAGCAAAGATAACCAACATGCACCTCTGAAAGGTGGCTGGTGCATTACATAGTCCAAATGACATTTTCCTATACGCAAACACACCTAAAGGACATGTGAGAGCTGTCTTTTCTTGATCCTGTGGATCAACTGTAATCTGATTATAGCCTGAATAGCCATCCAGAAAACAGTAATAGGCTTTCCCTGCTAACCTTTCCAGCATCTGATCCATGAATGGCAGAGGAAAATGATCCTTCCTCATAGCCAGTAACTATTTTTGTAGGGATTAACTCATTTTTCTCGTTGTGGATAACAGTTACTGCACTCTTCTTTGGGACCATTTGCATTGGACTTACCCAAGTACTGTCTGAAATGGGATAAATCATCCCAGCCTCCAACAGTTTCTGCACTTCCTTCTTCACTACTTCCTTCATAGCTGCATTCAGTCTCCTTTGTGACTGTGCAACTGGTTTAAAATCAGCCTCCATGTGTATTCGATGCATGCAATAAGCTGGACTGATTCCCTTTAAGTCTGACAGTTGCCAACCAATAGCCTCTTGGTTGATTTTTTCAGCACCTCAATTACCTGTTTCTCCTCATCAACAGTTAACAAATTGCTTAAAATTACTGGTTTCTTTATGTCTCCATCAAGAAAACTGTATTTAAGTTGTGGTGGTAAAACCTTCAACTCTGATGCCTCTTTTGTAACAACATGCCCTGTCTCCAGTTTCTCTCTGTTTTTTGTCTTCTAAAAAAATTCCTTAGCTTGATCTAACATGGTAGCTAAGGCTAAAGCCTCTGTATCACCCATTTGAACTAACTCCTCTCCAGGTTTGGTGATGACTTGCAGCAGTGTCTCTGAACTACCTAAGCTTTTTTGCACTCGACTGTATTCTTCATCTATCACATCAAGCCTAAAACAATCCTTTTTTTTTTCATTAGGATGCTTCATTGCCTTAAAAACATTGAAACTCACTTCCTCATCCTCCACGCAGACCTTCAATTTTCCCTTATCAACATCTATGATCACTTTTGCAGTCTTCATAAACGGTCTTCCCAATATCAAAGGTACATCCAAATCTTTAATATCCATCACCACAAAATCAACTGGGAAAAGGAATTTATCTACCTTCACCAGCAAATCCTCTACCACTCTATATGGGTGCTTTATAGATCTATCTACCAACTGCAATGTCATTCGTGTAAGCCTGGCATCTATCTCTTCTATTTTCTTCAGCATGGATAATGGAATCAAGTTGATACTTGCATCTAGGTCCAGCAAAACCTTCCGTACTTACAAATTTCCCACTGATATGGGTAGTGTAAAACTCCCAGGATCACGAGATTTCTGTGGAATTGTTTTCTGAATGACGGCACTACACCCTGCCTCCAATTCCACTCTTTCTTCCTCTGGAAATTTCCTCTTCTTGGTCAGCATCTCTTTCAAGAAACGTGCATAGATAGGCATCTACTGCAATGCTTCTGTAAAAGGTATGTTGATTTGCAAATTCTTCAGGATTTCTGTGAATTTGATGAATTGCCTCTCAGCTTCTCGTCTGGAAGGTGCATGTGGATATGACACATGTTTCAATGGTACTTCCTTTTGGATCTTCCTCTAATTCTGATTTTTATCAGAATTCTCCTCATCCTGTGTTCCACCTTCTTTGCTGTTTTTAGATGAAATTGTTTCTGATGGAATTTCCTCTCCTACTTTGCCTTCAACACCTGCTATTTGGTTGTTGTTTTCAACAACTTCTACATTCACATCAGAACCAACCTGCTTCCCACAACGAATGGTGATTGGTTTACATTGCTCCTTCGGATTAGGCTAAGTATTAGCTGAAAACTGCCCCCTGCTGATCTGATAACTGCTTGGCCAATTGGCCAGTCTCCAAATTTCTCAAAGATGCCTCCTGGTTTTTCTGATTTGGTAAAGAAGTTTGCATAAACTTCTCCAAAGTTTCCTCAAGCTTGCTAGTTCTATCATACAGTGTAGGCTGCTGCTGATATATAGGCTGTCTCCCAGAATTTCCCGTCTCCTGCTTCCATCCCCATGGTTGATTTAGGGGGTTTCTCTATCCTTGAGGGGCATTGTTTGGAAAATTCCCCTGCTGAACATTTTGCCTGCCAGAATTCGCCATGTATTGTACTTCCTCAGTTGTTGCTCCAACTGCAGTCTGCTATGAACAATTCCAATTTACATGGTTTCCTCCACAAAAATCACACCGCAATATTGGAGCTTGATAATTAACAGTCTGCGAGGCTTGAACAGCCTGCAACTGCTATGGCAGTTTTGTCATTTGCTGAGTCAAGGCTTCCATCTGTTTTGTCATGATTTTGTTTTGTGCTAAAATTGCATCAATGTTATTCAACTCGAAAACTCCTTTCTTCTGCACACCCTGCCAATCATATTGTGCTTGATAATCCGTTGAGGCTAGAGCATCTATAATTGGAGTAGCACGCTGCACATCCACTGCCATCATGGTTCCTCCTACTGCTGTATCAAGGATCATTTTTGTATTTGGCCTTAATCCATTATGGAAAATGTTTAATTGTGCAATGTCTTCAAATCCATGATTAGGACATCTTCTAAGCAGCACCTTGAATCTCTCCCATGCTGCACACAAGGCTTCATCTTGTCCTTGTCTGAAATTTGAGATCTCTGATCTAGCCTTTATGAATCGGGATGGAGGGAAAAATCTCTGTA
>Ga0099824_1007176_pt1 | contig 14897 bp, 7 predicted proteins | sample SiratrowhiteBW_FD_76837 | JGI IMG/M metagenome (GOLD analysis project Ga0099824, IMG submission 76837) | Root nodule microbial communities of legume samples collected from California, USA - Siratro white BW | ecosystem: Host-associated > Plants > Roots > Nodule | place: USA: California...
AATTATATTAAAAGAATAAAAATAAATATAAAAAAAATTTAAAAAAATAAAATATAAAAAATATAAAAAAATAAAAAAAAAATATATATATATATATATATATATATATATATATATATATATGAAAAAAAATTCAACAAAAGCTCCCCAACAGATCTGGAGTGCATTTCATCTATTAAATATGTGTTTTATTTCCTTAATTATGGCAACTTTCTATTTCTTTGTCAATAGCGAAGCTTCATTAGGAAACTAATTGACCACCAATTATTAGTTTCAATGGTTTTCTTTTTCACTAGATTTAAACTTTATACCTTACTTTGAAGGACTGAATCATGTACCACTTGTTGGTATCTAGATGTATTTCAGTATTTTTTTTTATTAATTGCATGAAATTAACAACTAGGCCTAAAATTGTTATATTTATTTTTTCGTAGGGAATATTTTGTCCTCTCCACAAAAACTTCATAGAATTATTCTATTTAGATGAATTCTAACATGCATTCCATATTCTTCTTTGGTCCACATTCTTTGCCCTCCACCCACATCACTTTCAATTTCTAGTGTGACAAGTGAGTTATTTATGAGTAGCTCTTCAATCCACGTTCTTCTAGTGTGATAATTTTTTCATAAATTTTTGTAAATTAATTTATCATATTTAAGTCTAATTTAATAACCTTAAATAAATGAAATGAAAAAGTTTAAGGAGCATTGTTCTGTGAATGGAAGATGGGCTGGTTTTGTCGGCGAGAGTAAAGGCTGGTTCTGGAGTGCGATCGATTCGTGGGGCCCACTTGATGCTGATAGTTAATTCCGTTACGTTACGGACACACTGCACCAACCCACCCAACGGCGTCGTTTCTGTTGTTCTTGAGGGTGCTTTTCGTCATTTTCTATTTCGCATCAAAATGAGTACGTGTTGTTGCTTATTCCTCATAATGTCATTATTGCTTTGCTTGCTTCCTCGTAAAAAAAACGTGCAGCTTTCTTTCGCCTACGGAACCTTCTTCACACACCACAAAATCTTGTTCTGATGTAAAATATTAAAAGATATAACTTTTTTTTCTTTATTTCTATATTAACTTTTTATTTATTTGAAACATATTATATATTTCCATTTTCTATATATTATAAGGCATTTCTTGTAATTCAAGAAACACGCTACATTTTTAACTCGTGTAAGAAAGACTCGTATTTGTAAGTTTCTTAAGTTTGCAAGTAACTTTATTTATGCTTTTTGTGATTTACACGACATTGTTTTACAGGATATATAATTTAATATTTTTTAAACAAATTAATGTACTAATTTTATAAATTGAAAATATGAGCGGGGGAAAATATTGAGGTTAAATTTTAGGAGATATTAGCATAAATGGTTTTATAATATGTTATAAAAATAAAAAAAAAAAAAGGTAAGGATCACATGCACTTCAAAAAAACCTTAGAAAATATTAGTGCAGATTACTTTTAATTAAATTAAGAATTACGTCCGTTCTGCGTTTACTTGTATTTCAAAAACTTCCGAATTTAATATATATTAAACAAGTTGATTCAATCAAGCATTATTATTATTTTTTATTTTAACATAAAATAATATATAAAGTTGTTGTGTAAGACAAAAACTTAATATTTATTGCATGCGTTTAAATAACATTACTAGTCACTTTAATATAGCATTATTGACTTGGTCTGAATGGGATATACAATTTAATACTTTTATGGAGAGAAAATGTGTAACCAAATAATTTATAAAACCCCGATTCTATCGTTATCTATGCATTCCTAACTTCTAGTTATATTTTATATCTTAGTTAAATTAAATTAATCATAACACGCCTTAAAATAATTTATTATTTACCAACTCGAAAGTTGACCTAAAAACACTATTAAAAGCAAGTATTCTTAATTCAATTTTCAGATTTGTATATAGACACAAGAATGCTAAAATTTGTATACATTTAGTCATGTGGGATTTGTTTTCTCACACATGTGATTATTAATTCAGTTTTAAATATTGCATGTAAATATATGTAAACATATTTGATAATATTTGTGCATGGCTGGCTGGAAGATAACTCATATACCTACCAACAAATCCTGATATTGTTGAGAAATAATATTATTTCATAACCATGTGGTTTATAGTTTAATCTTAAATCGTACATGAAAAATATATTCATTTTAATAATTTCTCTAAATTATTTTTAATACCTTAAAATATTAATTCTTAACTTTTTTGCTTATGACAATGCCTAACACTTTGTTTGTTATAAATGGAATACAGAAGAAATAAGGCAAAAAAAAAAATAAATAAATAAGAAGTGAAACTATGAGAACTATGTATAGAAAAATCATGTGAGACTCACATATTAAACTTTCACTCAAAATTGTTTGTATGCTGCATACTCTAGATAAATGACATACTCAATTGTTTTTTAAAAACACACATACTCCATTATTTCAGGCTATAATTATTTATTTACACAGTAAAAATAAAATTACACTCATTCCCTTAAATTATTTATATTTCAAAACTCATAACTGATATGTTTTGTCTAATTTTGTAATGATTATGACTTCTCCCTTTCATAATATAATAGTAATAAATATAATAAATAACAATGATAAAAATAATTATTTATTTTGAAGTTAATTAATTGAAAATTAACTTTCATACAATTTTTTTATATTTATATTTTATTTTTACCTATTTCTTTTTTTGTCTTCATATTTTTTCAAACACACAGTTTAAGTTGACTTCAACAGTTTTGCTGTATTATTCAATCCTTTCGGTGGGTCAACATCACTGGATTACCATAACACATAATTAATCAATATTAACTATTTCATAATTACATTTGGTACAGTATTTTTTCAGTTGAAATCTATTAATTATAATAATAGCGATAACAATGACTCCTTCATTTCGAAACAACAGTTTTTTTTTTCTTTTTTTCTTTTTCCTGAAACGATAGTTTTTTAGATTTTTAAGTTTTTTTGTCTGTAACTTCTCTTACACATAGTTGAGTATAATTAATTACCATTTATATTAAAAATATATGCAAAATAATTGAGAATTTTTAAAGATATTTTTGACTAAAAGTATGTTAATTATTTTTTTAATAAGTGTTTCATAATTTTAAAAAAACTATTATTGGAGAAGGAAAGAAGTAATAATGGAAAAGATATATAAAAATAATTTACTGGTGAAAGTGAGAGAAAAAATGGAAGGGAATAAGTGAAAACAAAAATGGTTTCGGTAGGAAAGAAACAAGTAAAAAGATTTTTTTTTTTAAAAAAAAAAACGAGTGAACACATGAAATCATGTATGAAACAAAAATTGAATAAGTTGTGACTATAAAATATTTGGATTGAGTATTTAGTAATAAATCAAAAGTTATGTTTAATAATCAGAAACTTGACCTATATAAATCAACCACAACCAAAAAAAATACTAATCTAGTTAAAGTCAACTATTGCATGTGTGTCTTTTCATTTTTTGTGCATTCTTTTTATTCATGTTACAGAAATTTTATTTTCTCATACGCCAAAAGATATGATTTCTAAGAATTGCGAATCCTCAAAATTATGATTTCTAAAAGTAATTAAAGTATAAATAATTTAATTTTAATTTCCATAAATTGAAAAGTAATATAATTTTAAATAAATTTTTTATTTAACATAGGAAAATTATATTACGGATGAGGATATTTTCATTAAAAACTGGGTTAAAAAATCACCCTTAAACAAAAATTCATGTGAATGTTATTCTTTATTAGTAAAGTAAATTAAATGTGGAAAATATAACTTTCCAACCTCAAATTACCATAAACTTAAAATTTGCCTTCCACAAAATATGTACATTCAATATGATTTTTTCATCTTAATAATTATTGAAGAACAGTAATAATAAATAAAAATAATCATAATAATAAATAACAACAATATATTAAATATAATAACAATAATAAATTTAATATTAACAGATCATAATTTAATAATTTTTAATGAAATAATCTAAAAGAAACACTTTTATGTTATTATTATTATTTTTCTCCATCACACAATTCTAACTTTGATTCTATTTTTACGTGATTCTTTGGTATAAAACAAGTATTAATTCTTTGATATTTTTGATTTTAACATTCACTTCCACTGTTTCTTTTACAAAAAGGAATAGTGGAAGTGAATAGTTTTGACAGAAGAAGCCGTTGTTGTGGAATTGGAAAAGAATAAGAAGAAGGTTCATAAATTGTCGCGAGCAGATTGAGATTGGTCTATGAAATTTCTTGTTCTTAGAAGCATCTGAGAAAGCAAGAAAGAAAGTAACAAAAGGTAAACACAAACCTACTCAACAAGAAGAAGAAGAGGAAGAAGAAGATAAGATCAAAGCACAACAACACTTGATAAGAAAGAAAGTGGAAATTTTGCATCAGAAAAGGACACACCCCACACCTTCCCTTTCCCCCGCTTGCGCCATCTTCTTTCTCACTCACCCTTCAAATACCAGCAATGCCTCTGCCTCAATCTCAATCCCCATTCTCTTCCCTTCACTGAAACTCTCCTTTTACCATCGCCTCAGCAATGGAGGACTCTCCCTGCAATCTTCAGAGACTCCATTGCTCCGTCAAGAACTACGATTGGGGTCTCCCTGGTCGCGTCTCCGAGGTTGCCAGACTCCACGCGCTCAATTCCGCGTCTGGATTCAACGCGGAGGACCCTTACGCCGAGCTTTGGATAGGTACCCACGATTCGGGTCCTTCCTTCTTGGCCTCCAATGGGGTCTCCCTCAAGTCCTGGATTTCCGACAACCCTGATGTGCTCGGAGAACAGGTTCTTCTCAAATGGGGTTCTGATCTCCCTTTCTTGTTCAAGGTATATCTCACTGATCCCTCTTTCATAATTGTGTCTGGGTGTGTAACTGGGTGTTTCCGTTTTGGAAAAAGATTGAATCTTTTCAGCGCTTTACGTTTGTTAGGTGCTGTCTGTGGGAAAGGCTTTGTCAATTCAGGCTCACCCTGATAAGGAGTTGGCTAGAATTCTGCATAAGTTGCATCCGGATTTGTATAAAGATGCGAATCACAAACCGGAGATGGCTCTTGCAATAACTAATTTTGAGGCTCTTTGTGGATTCATCACTCTCAAGGTACCACTCCATTCTTTTGATTATTATTATTATTATTGTTATTACTAGGTTAAGTTATTCATTTGTTCTCTGTAGTTGTCTCCCTAAGTTCAATAAGTCTAAATCTTCATCTTCAACCTCCCACCCACCGTCCTACCACCCTAGTTCCTTTGATTGATAAATATTAAATTTTATATTTGCAAGATACTATTTACTTTTTTTTATTTAGTATTATCTTTATCAATAAGTTGGAAACTTTACACGAAGATTACCACAAGAATATAGCATTACTCTTTTAAGTGTTGGTTTTTGCATGCAAGGAAAGTTTAATTCTGACACATAACGACTTAGCTAATTTTGGCTCTTGCTGAGGTTTTTTGTGACAGTATAAAGTATCAACAATAAGCTACAAACAAAACATTGTGGAGGGACCGGACCATAAATTTAAAACGGGAACAATTAGAAACTAAATGAATAAATAACCTTTTTATTATTTTTTTAGTTCTTGGTACGAATATTATGAGAATAACTGGTTTAATTTTTCATAGACTGTTAAAAAAAAATACCTTTTTCTATATCAGTATTGTGTTTTCCAATTTTAAATGGGTGTTTTGAGTTTGATTTGAGCCTTATATTATATGGCAGAAAACTGGATAGGGTCTGCCTGGATTTTCTGTCCTAAATATTGTCATTGATTGTAAATACATCAGAAATTTTTAATGCTTCCGTTCGAGAGTTTGATGTGTTAAAAACCACTTTTTGAAAAGTTAAAAATATTCAGTATTCATGGACTTTGAGTGATTGGATAAGAACTGCCTACCTGTTAGGTACAATCCCTGTGATGTGACTGAATGTTCCTTCTGCTAACTTTACTTTCGTTATTATGTCAATTACGATTCCACTTCTTCACGGGCTTCTTTCTGATGCAATGCAACCTGTGATAGCCAACCAAACAATTAATAGAGAGCAACATGTAAAAAAGAATCAAATGATAACCATTTGAATGCATAAAAGTTGAAAGTGATAGGTATAGGACAAATACTGGAAGTTTGATTTTCGTTTTATTATAGATCCGTTAGTGTCGCACTGCCAAACCTCAGTTATGTTACTTTAATTTAAGGTTTTCACGGGAGTGGGTTTGGTGTGGGGATCTGACATTTATTGTTATTTATTTATTTTTGTTTTCATGAGTTATGTGATGAATATTCACTTGTTAACTTTTGAGGCTGCCGTGATTTATTTCTGTAATTCTTTAAGGTGGAAAATGAATTCAGCATTTTTGTTAATTGCATAACTCAAGCCTTAGAAAGTCTATTTGTTTGATCATGCAAGATGAATGCAATTACAGAGTTATACTTGAAAACCAAGAATCTAAGTCGAAGAATATATTTTTGAGATTTACCAAATTGTACTTGAAAACCAAAAATCTCAGCCGGGGAATATTTTTTGTAGTTTGACACAGAATGGGATTCTGTATTTTTAATCATGTCAATAATTATGGGAAAAAAATTCCTTGAGTGGTTTTTGTAGATAAGTGTTTTTTTCCTTTTTTTTTAACTTTTTCTCTAATGTTATATCTTTCTAGGGGTTAGGAATTGTGCTAGATGCCAGGACATTATTTACTTGTTTGCTTTGATGATTTTTTAGTAAATGAGCAATCTGCCTGTTTCTTTTTAGGAGCTCAAGGGTGTGCTTCATTCTATTCCTGAAATTGTGGAACTAATTGGTGCTACAAATACAAACCTGGTCTTACAAACTAATGATCTGGATGGTGAAGAGAAGGTGAAACCTGTTTTGAAGGCAGTATTCACCGATCTCATGTCAGCTACTAAAGAGAGAGTAACTGATGCAGTAAACAGATTGACAAGTCGTCTGCTTAAGGAGAATGAGGTTTGTTCGATACATGCACTTGGTTTTACGAGTTTAGCATATGCGGGAATCTATCATTCTGGTTTTACGTGTCAGGAAATATGTGGCAATTTAAGTCTGTTCTAAGGTTCACATAATCTCATGGTCAAAAGTAATGAATACAATACAAACTTTATTCTGCAACCACATATTATCTCTATTTCTGATCCTCTCTGTATTATGTTCTAAGGTTCACCTTCTTGTTTCATCGTTAATATAATAATTATTTTCTTTTCTTTCCTTTTTGTTGAATTATTATTCCAACATAATTAATACCATATTACTATGCTTTTCCGTCAGGTGAGGCAGTTGACAGATAAAGAGCAGCTGGTGCTGCGGTTGGAAAGGCAATATCCTTCTGATGTTGGTGTCATAGCAGCCTTCTTTCTAAACCTTGTAAAACTCAATCCCGGTGAAGCTTTGTTCCTGGGGGCAAATGAACCACACGCATATTTGTCTGGGGAGTGCGTTGAATGCATGGCAACTTCTGACAATGTTGTGCGAGCTGGCCTAACTCCCAAACACAGAGATGTCCAGACCCTTTGTTCTATGCTCACTTACAAACAGGTAAATGATGCATCAAAGCTGTTTCTAGATCTTTTCATTCAGATATTCAGTTTACTTTAAGTAATTTACTGTTCCCTTTGGTTCTTTGATAGGAATTCCAATAATTGCTTGTTAAACCTTGTATTTATCACTTAGCTCAGGCACTTCTCAGTCTTTTTTTTCTTATTTGAATTTCATCCTGGCTATGGATTGATCCATATTGGTTACTTCTCTCATGTTTCTTTTATCCTTGGCCTTCACCATGCCACATGGATTGCTTGGTTGATTATTGTTTGTTAAGTATTGACTCAACACGAGCATGCCTACTAGTAGTCATGCGTATATAGTTGAAGACTGAAACAAATTTTGAGGGAAGATGTTGGTTCGAAATGATCACTCAGTAAGTGGCATGAATACATGAGATTCTATGTTTGAGGCCATTTTTTTCTCTATTTTCTTACAGGGTTCTCCTGAGATCTTGCATGGAGTTTCTCTTAACCCATATGTAAGTAAATATACCCCACCATTTGAGGAATTTGAGATTGATCGATGTATTCTTCCTCAAGGGGAAACAGTGGTGTTTCCAGCAGTTCCAGGTCCTTCCATATTTTTGGTGACTGTTGGGGAAGGAAATATGAATACAGGATCACCCGAAGGGCACGTAGTCACCGAAGGTGATGTTCTTTTTGCAGCCGCTAACACTGAGATTAGTGTTACTAGCGCATCCGAGTTGCATCTGTATAGAACAGGGGTAAATAGCAAGGTTTTTCAGGCTTCTTAACCTTCAGCACAAGGGAGTGAAATGATGCAATTATGTGCTGTGTGGAATAGAAACAGTTTAGTGTACATGCAAGAGTAAAAAAAAAAATCAACAATTGAGTCTTAGAGAGAGAAGTTCTTTATAGAGAAGTGGGTTGTCCATTGTCATTCGTTTGTTGTTCATAATAATGCTCTTTAAAAGTTTCCTTTCCAGGGTGTATTCCTATTTTACTTTATATCAATAAACGAAGTGCCTACAAGTATTCTTTTTGTATTAGTATTCTGAATAGACTCTTATAATGAAATTGTTTTGCATATTTGGATTTTTTTCAATTAAGATTAGAAATCACACTAAAGGGAGGGTTAGTGGTGTTTTTAACGTCTGAAATATTTTCACCACAGCTATCTTTTCAATACGATGGCAAGTTAGTGAGAGTCAATACTAAGAAAACAAGTGTATCAGGATGCTCATAAAACTGCAAATATTTATATGAATGATGGAGATTGGATATCTGGATCCATGTATTTAACTCAAATTATTACATTTTTTCTAGGACCTACCTTGAAGATTAGAACACCTTCAACATTATTACATCATTTCTAATTCTTTGAAGGAAGATAAATATTTGCATGCTCCGAGCAAAATGAGAAAATGAAGCACATGGTTTCCTTTACTATGTCTTGCTTCTTACTTCAAATCATTTAGCCATGAAAGAATAACTTTGGCACCTCTCTCCCACGCAACATCCAACATCATGTCATGAGCAACTGCTTCAACGCATACTGGTGACACACCATAAAACTTTGCTGTTTCTTTGAGTCCCTCTACGTCCTATAGTATAACCAACGAAAAAAGCATTCGCTGACAAAGTTAAATCAATGTTTCAGAATTATTGGTAGAGAAGATAACAGGGCAAGGATAACTCAATGAATTGACAGTATCTTGGAGGAGGAAGAAGCAAGTAGTTACTTGAATTAATTTTTAGACATAAAATTACCACAATGAAGTCATCCTTTGCACCCACAACAAGAATTTCAAAAGGGCAGTTTGGCACAGAAGGAACTGGAAGAGATGCATTCAGCTTTCTTAAATCAAACATCGGCATCCTCGAACTTACTTTCATTAGCTCTTGATATCTGAAATATTAGAACACGGCAAAAAGGCTTCAGGACTTTAAGATTTAAAACCAACAAAAATAATTGAGGGTATCACGATCATATTGTTGAAAATCACCATTTTGGTGCCATATGTCTCACTCTGTTAAATATTATTAACAGGAGTGCATTCCGCAATATGTTGATCAAGAGTTGAAGTAATTATGATTATTAAAATGCATGAAACTGGTTCAAGCTCATTGACATTATTATTAACGCACCACCCACAACGTATATATGCCTAAAAGCCATGAATAAGAAAGAAATCAAATTAACTTTAGAACCAAGTTTGTAGTTGAAGTGTGGAATAAAAAATTCACTTTTTGGCAAGCTAGTGCTGAGTTGCTGACTAGATCTTAATAACAACAAGCACGCGCCTAAACATCAAAAGCATTGGAAATAAATGGGAAATAAGTTGCAGAATTAAATTAAACCCAGCACCTGTTAACCTTATCACCACTTGAGTTGAAGTGTGAGCTTAAACAAACTTAAAAGATCAGTAACAATTGTTAATTTTGTATCTCCTGACAACGGACAGGACAACTAAATATTCGGAAAGCTGAACCAGGATCAAAAACGTTAAAGCATGATATTAATTTAAATAAAGAGTAAGTGGTAGGATATTTAACAGAAAAATGAAGTTAATGTTCAACAACTCAGCATTTTTATGTTTATGGGGTATTTATAAACACAGCTTGAACTCCTACAAAATTCGACATGAATTCAGGATTTTTAAGTTCATCTTTCAATAATAAACATTCTTTCCCTGTTCACATTATTTGAGAATACTCTAAATAATTTTAATGACAGTAAATCAAAGTGTTTTCCAACTAAAAAAAAGTTAAACATGTTCATAATTTTGAGGTTCACTGAATTGCATAGCCAATTCCTTGCTTTATCTCCTGCCTCTGCCCTGTTACTAAGCTCGGGTCATAACTACCAATGTTTTGGTACATGACAGAACATGCTGTTCATTAAATCATTACCACAATCTCGTAAGTAGTAACAAGCCATTGATATATCACTAAGAACCACCTTTCCATTTGAAATTGCAATGGAAATGCTCACGGAGGAATGGTTCAAGGAAATCAAACCTTTTAACAACATGATCCTCCATAGTGGCTGAGAAAAATGTCTCCTTACAAAGGGGAAGAGAGGTCTGAAAAGCTTTTGCTGCCAAGCTGCGAGTCACCTATCAGGTGGTGTATGCATATCAGAAGATAAACACTGGAAAAGTCACATTCTTCAGAAAATTAAGTTCAAATACCTTGAAGGCAGTAATAGGCTTGGATAAGATATATCGCCAGACTATCCCACTAATAAAATTAACGAAGAAATATCAGCCAGTGCAGTCACAGTTAAAAGGTTCATCTTTCTCTCTTAAATAATATCAAGAACATAATTGAGAGTTTAGTTACCTATTACCAGAAGGAGGTACAGAGCAAACAAGGCAAGCTCCTTTAAGCTTTGGGAACAAATCTTCTATTTACAGAATCAAGCTCAAATGAATTAGCATAATGAACCAAAAATGAAAAATTATCAGAAGGGAATAGAGAGTTTTGATACACACCAGCAGCCCAGTACACATTGTACAAGTTGCATGGTTAGAGGATAGTAAATAAATCCTATTTTATCACATTTTTTTTTATCAAAAGTTTACTCTTTTAAAACTTTGCATCCATGATAGAATTCTAAAATATACCACATGTTTATTTGGCAACATTCACTACCTAGTTCTCATCAGGTGCAAATAATTCTAAACAACTAATCAATAGTACCAACGTAAAATTCAGAATCATCTGATTTAACCATTTTCAACAAGTTAACAAATAAGCCAGGGTGAGAAAGCACCTTTGAGATTGACACTTCCTAAATTGGAAATATAATATTGAACAATAAGTCCTCCAAATGAATGTCCAACCAACACCGGCGGTGATCTAATATTTCGACAGATAAAATCTGCAACATCTCTTGCGTGTGTCTACTGCAAAACATGATACAAACAGGAAACTATATAAGAGTATATGATCATATCCATCACGAAATCTGCCCAAATTATCAAATAAAGGTTAATATATAAACAGAGCTTAAGCCATTTCATCCTAGAAGTATTATTCTTTCTCAGAAAAGAACTAATTAAGTAGCCCTAGCAGTACAAAACAAGCAATCACGTTAAGTAGTTTTCTAAGTCCTAAGAAAATTCTTCACATGAAATTCATCAACTTAAGGACTAAATTGATAGATATTCAATGCTATGAAGATTACTTAAATAGTTTTATTACCTTAAAGACTACTTATGAAACAAAGTAACATTTACGAGTCTCAATTGGTGGTTTATTCTATTAACAAATCTCCACTAGAAAAGGAAGAAGTGCACACCTGAAGTGTACCGGCAACAGAATCGGCAGGTGCATCACTTTCACCCTATCCAAGGAGAAATCAAATCACCACCAAAAGATAACATATTTGAAAGTGCATATAGATAACAATACCGTTACAGTTAAAAAAAATCTCAATATCTTCACACTGAAACTACCAGTATAGATGACATACTTATAACTAAATTTTGGTCATTTTCTTGAAATTTCAGTTACCCTTTCGAGAATGTACCTGTCCTAGCAAGCTAACAGCATAGCAATCGTAGCCAGAAGATGAAAAGAAGGGCAACCAGTGTTCAGCCCAACACCAAGCAGCATGATAGCTTCCATGAACAAAAACCAAAGGAGGGTATTCAACATTCTTGTTGATTTCTGAACCCTTTTGTGCAATCACCTCCATGCTTAGACCAGAGGGGAGCTCGTGGAAATTACGACTCTGCCCTTGCTTCAGATCGTATTGTACACCCATCTTCTTCTCTCTGCTCAGAACCGCAACAGTCTTCAAATTGGAACGGTTCATGAAAATTGTAGGCGACCCAGAAACACAAACAGCCATTGCCTCTCTTCTTTTTCTTCAAAGTTTCTGTCTTTGGTGCCAACAAGATAAGGGTCACTCCACAGCAATGGCAACACCAAGCTCTTACTCTTCCTTTTCTGCTTAGTCTTCTGGCTTGTTCAATGTTTTTAACTCACCAAAATACACAAAGAAAAGGAATAAAGCATTAAATTATTAATTTGAAAGTAAAAACTAAAAGACATTTCAAATAATTGTTCTGTTGTTTGGTTTTTTCCTTTATTCATGTTCGGAGAATGGTAAGTATATTCTATCCAAGATTTTTTGTACTTTGTAATGAAACAAATTGAGAAACTAAATATGTTATTTTAAATGTTACTAATATTTCTTCAATGTAATCCAATTAAATATAACAAAAATAAAATTTTATTATTGAATGTTACTAACAATAAGTATGTTTTTTTAATAAAACAAAAGATAAACATCCGTGGAAATTAAATGTTATTAATTTGTCAATAAAAAAATTTATGTACATTTAAAAAATGAAAATGTATGAAATTGGGATGTTCAATGTTTTGATATAAAATAAAAAAAAAATTGTTGTTAAAAAATCTTCAATATTTTTTAATTAACTAAAACAAAAAGAGAAGACGCAAAATAAAAATTTAAATATTATTTTGAATGTGAAATAATTAGTTGTAGCAATTCATTTTCACAAAAAATATGTCAATTGTTTTTTTAACCCTATCTCTATGGAGTTTTTGCAAAAAAAAAAATGTCTATACTTTAGATTTTAAAATTTTATAATTTAAAAATATATTTTGAAACCTAAAAACATATTCTAGATTACTTAATTAAAAAAAAAATAATTTAAATTTCTTAATTTGAAAACATATTGATCCGAAATGCATTCCTATATTCTAAACGTATTCCATTAGATACCGAAGCCAATATTGCAATGTTAAAAATTCTACAAAAAAATTTATGGTCCATGATACCATATAACTAGAGGCCCACTTCAATTTAATTGGGCCGAGACACAAACATTAGTCCAAACTTAAATTCAGCACCACAAAAAGGGTGTGGGATCCTGTTGTTATTCCACTGAGCAGCCACCAAAAGCTCTGGTGAAGGTAAAATCCCTTTTGCTTTTGTTTCATATTTTCTCAATTTCTTTTTATAATTGAGTATTTTTATTTTTATTTTTTGAATCTCAATATTGTTTACTGCACCATCTTTTATTCATTCAGCTAAATCTCTTACTCTGCTTGGTTCTGCATGTGAAAACTTGCAAGGTGATATTTTTATTTGTTGATATACTGTTTGATGAAATGTCTGTGTTGGGTTATTATACTCATTGCGGTCTCTGCTAGTTTTGATATACGGATTTCTGCTGAATCTTGAACTTTGTATGCTTATAGACCTAGGTTGAGCTGAAGTTGTCTTTTGGAGTTCTATATTTAATATGTAAATGATTCCTTGGACCTGAATTCCCCAATTTATGCCAAGTGTGACAACATGATTGTGGATTCGGAACCTGATCCTTGGGACTTCCCATTCTTCAAATTATTTTGAGCTTCATATTTTGTTTTCTTATTCTTGTGTTTCAGAACATATCCAAATCGAAAACCAAATTTATAGTTATGTAATACTTTTCGTCAGCTGAAATGCTTGCAATATATATACATATAAACCTTCCATTATCCAGTTTGTTATTCTTGTTTACTTTGTAGTTCTGTTGTCTATGATCTGTATCAGTATCTAATCCTCTTTTTTATTCTTTGATTGTTCAAAAGACAGATGGAGACACAAGCTTGCGATGCTAAGCCCCAGATAAAGGCTACATTTCGTCTTGGCTCAGAATCGTATTCTGTTGAGCCAAAAAAAGGTTCTTTATCAGAGCAATTGGTTTCACTGAAAGAGGAAAGCATGGCCATATTGAAGGAATTCATTACAAAGCATAATGTTCCCCATGATGTACCAGATGAGTCATTAGAAGCTTCTTCAGACGATGATGTTGATGCTGATGATATTCCTGAGAAGCCTCAAGCTAAATCCAAGAAAACCAAACTGACTTAGCTTTTGTCATATGGTTTGATCGACCTGAGTCAGTTGTTGTATGTAATGTATGCTTTACCACTTAGTCAGTTTGTTGAAAATTTACCAAGTAGTTTTTGGTAACAGACTAAAACACGTGCCGACTTTTAGCTTTATTTAAGTAAAACTGTGTTTCACTGTTCATATGTTTTCAATTGTTCTTTTCTGTCTGGATGATTCTTTCTGCAGCACCCGGACTTTTGGATTGAGACACATTTTTCTGGCTATCAGTTTGGCTCTGATACCACTCGGGGGTATCTCTCCAGTTATGTATATCAACCTCACCAGTCATGTATACCCCTAACAATCATGCATACTTTCACGGTTTACCGGTACTTCTTCGGCCTCTTGCCTACTCCTTTCCCAGCCTAACCATAACCAGTATGCATAACAGTAGGAACAACCATACATAAAAGGA
>Ga0099824_1007177_pt1 | contig 14894 bp, 9 predicted proteins | sample SiratrowhiteBW_FD_76837 | JGI IMG/M metagenome (GOLD analysis project Ga0099824, IMG submission 76837) | Root nodule microbial communities of legume samples collected from California, USA - Siratro white BW | ecosystem: Host-associated > Plants > Roots > Nodule | place: USA: California...
TTTAAGTCTTACATTAAGTAAAATTGAAAAAATTAAGTAATATATAATTTTTTTTCTTTTATATATTACTCAACTTTCTCATTACTACTCAATATAAAACTTAAACTTACACTTACATAAAAAGATATACTAAAAAAAAAAAAAAAAAAAAAAAAAAAAAAATAAAAAAAAAAAAAAAATAAATAAAATAAAAAATATTTTTTTTTTTTTTTTTTTTTTTTGTTACGCTTACCCGAATAAAAAAAATTATAGTATTTGCTACGGTAGGAAATAATTATTAAAAGATTTTTTAATTTAGTTATAAAATATAACAAATATGTTATATGGACATGTAAAGATATATTTAAAGATTTTAAATTATTTTATATAGTTGAAATTCATGATAATAATAAACAATAATTGAAAAGGAGAAAAATGACAGACAGGAAAAAAAAATAATTTAAAAGTTAGAAATTTTCATTCTTTATGCTTCGGTGGTTCCGGTCACACGTTGTCGGTTTTCAGCATTGCCACTTCACTAAACAGAAATTGATATCCTAGGGCGTAGCAGAGATGGTGTTGTCACTTGCTCTGTTTGGATTTGGAAACTGTTGGTGTTTGTGTTCTTCTACCATCTTTCATCCATTCCCACTACTAAACGCACCGTTTCGTTATTCTTCAACCTTTCACCCTAAACTTCAGCCTCAACCCCAATGCTTCCTCGCCAAAACCCACTTCAGACCCCAACTATCAAACCGCCACTCCATTCGCCGCCGTGGCTGCTCCAATTCCCTTCCCATTGCTGATACTCAAGCCGGTAGGTAAACAGCTAACTTCTCAGAGGCAATTTGTCAAACAGCTTCGTTACTAACTCACTTGCGCTCTTCGTGTTTTCAGCGTCGTTCTTTGCTCTGTTTCAAGAAATTGGGATTGGCTTTGAGGAAACTCAAGTGCTCTTCTCCAACAACCCTGACCTTACCTCTGTCTCTGTAGAATCATTGCGCTCTCGCCTTCGTTCTCTACGATCTCTCGACTTCGACCCGCTCGCTCTCGGCAAATTAATCACAAAGCGCCCAACTGTCCTAACAGACAACCAAATTGACCCTTTGTTAACCTTCCTCCGAGACGAATTGCAAGGAAAACTCGAGAAACCGCGACTGACTCGCCTCCTATCTTCTACGGAACAAAAATTATGGGTGAGTTTTCCTCAGAAGGTTCGGTTCCTCGTTGACCGTGGAATCCCCGTTGACCGGGTTGTGCACGTGCTCAACAAAGTGAGTTTGCCGAAGGTCTTGTGTGGCAGGTCGGTTGATGAAATTGATAGAACTTTAGCTTTCTTCGAACCCTTTGGCGGCATTGATTTGATTCTTAAACGCCCTCAAATTTTGAACCATGATTTGGATGCTCAAATTATTCCTAGAGTCAATGTTCTGATGGAGCTTAGTGATGGAGATGTGGATAGTGTTGGGAAAGTGCTGGTTAGGTTTCCCATTTTTTTGAGCTATAGTGTGGAACATGTGGAGGGACATGTTGAGTTTTTGAGTTCTTTTGCTGGGCTAGATTACAGACAGATATTTAGGATAATACTAGTGTATCCGGCTATTGTTACTGCTAGCAGAGAGAGGAAACTGCGTCCTAGAATACAGTTTCTCAAGGAATGTGGGTTAGATTCAGATGAGATATTCAAGTTCTTGATTAAAGCGCCCACGTTTCTGAGCACTTCATTCCATGAGAACATTGCATATAAGCTGGTGTTGCTAGTGAAGATTGGGTATAGGTATAGGACAAAGGACTTCACAGTGGCAGTTAGGTCTGCTAATAGGACAAACAGTGTGAACATGCAGAAGGTAATTGGTATGTTCTTGAATTATGGGTTTTCATGTGAAGAGATCGTTACCATGAGCAAGAAGCATCCACAGATACTGCAATATAATCACGCTTCTTTGGAGATGAAGATGGAGTACTTGATAGAGGAAATGGGGCGTGACATTGAGGAGTTACTGTTTTTTCCTGCATTCCTTGGGTACAAGTTAGATGATAGGATTAAGCATAGATATGAAGTGAAGAAGAGTGTTAGAGGTGCGGGAATGTCTATCAATAAGCTTTTATCTGTTTCCCAGGAGACATTCACTGGCAAACAAAAGAAGGCTCATGCATAGCCGAGCTTGGTTAACATAAAGGTGAATAGTCAAATTATTTTCTTTTTTTCTGCTTCAGTTTTGATGCCCCTTTTTGTTTCATTCCTTGTGTCTCAAAGCCTTATCAAAGAAACGTTAGTACGAAGAGTCGTGCTACCACTTCCTCAGGTCTAAGAATTCCCATTGGGCGTTAAAAGAGGGGAAAAATCGTGAAGTTAGACCGCTACAACCATGTATAAAAACACAGGTTCTTTTTCTTGCAATGATGTTTTAAAAGATACATTTTCTAAAGCAAACTTATTTTTCACTGGCATCTGTTTGGATATACTATGATACATGGATACGTGTATCAAATACCATACGACAATATGCTTATTTTCAAAATAACAGAATATGTAATATATACTTATTATGTGATATATACTTGTTGAAAAATGTATAAATTTTTTTAAAATGTGATAAATATATAATTGCAGTGGTCTAATTCCATATTAAAATTATATTTGTTAGATACTGTCAAAATAAAAATTATAAATTATTATCGTTATAAAAATATTAGTGCTTTATAGATTAGATATTTTATCAATAAGTATTCTAGAGGATCGGGTTCGTATACGTAATACGGATTGAAGTATCTGGGCATCATAGCTAACCATTGGTTGATTTTCTGAGGTGTTCACCTATCGCATTTGTAATTAAATGAAATTTCACCCATTTTTACTGATTTAGTTTGATTCAATATTTTTAAAAAATAATTACATAACCTAGACTAAATTAACACTATCCAGAACGAGTTAGTTTACTTGAATCAATCATATTATTTACTACACATAAGTGCAATTTTATTTGAAAACAAGAAAATATATATTATTTTATCTAAAAAATTAGACATAATCTCATTAAAAGATGTTAAAAAAAAGATACAAAATAAATGCACGATTATAGTATAGCATATCAACTCTCTATATTAGTTTTATAAGTTACCTGTCATTACACTCATTCCATATTGTTACGTGTAAAAAAAAATTCATTTATTTTTTATTTATTTATATTTTCATGCTCATCTGCTGCCTCCCCTTTTCGCATGTCTCTTACTCTGTTTGATTTTGCTTGTGTGATTGTTCCATCTTTTTTATGTGTCTTATGGCTTTTCTGCATTAGTGTGACACTTTCTATATGTTCGTTAGTTGGGCTTGTGTTGGTGGCTATTGGTGCATTAATATTCCTTCTTATTTTGACCAACACCTGATTATGGCATTAATGAATGTATGAGGTTATTACTTTTCAATTCTGTTAGCCGAGTCGAAAAGTATTACAGATCAAAATAGAGGAAAGGGCCTGGATGCTGCTATCATACATTTTAAAAAAGCTTCAAAATTTTATTGAAGTACTTGACTTGGATCACAAATGGAAGAACATATTTCTTTACACAATATTAGTATTTAATTTTTTTTGAATTAAGAACGGTATGAACACATGAGGTTTCTACTTTTCATATTAGTTACATGAGTTCAAAAGTTTTTCTAAACAAACCACATACCAAAACAGAGGAAACTACTTAGACGTGGGTGTCATGCATTTTAAAAGAGCTCCATAAGTTTCTCGAAGTATTTTCACTTTGATTTTGTTGGATCACAAATGGAAAAACATGCTTCTTTACATAATATTGAGGTTCTTACTTTCCATATTTTATAGACGAGTTTAAAAATATTTATCAATAAACCACATACCAAAATAGAGGAAACAACCTGGATGCAATTATCATACATTTTAAAAGAGCTTTGTAACTTTTTGAAAACACTTCTACTTTGACCTTGGATCATAAATGGAAGAACATACTCATTTACACAATATTAGAATTGTATTTTTTTCCAAATGATAGCAACATAAACTCATGAGGTTTCTATTTTTCATATTTGTTACATGAGTTCAAAAATCTTTCTCAACAAACAACATACCAAAACGAAGGAAACTACTTGGACGTGGATGTTATACATTTTAAAAGAATTTTATAATTTTCTGAAAGTACTTCTACTTTGATCTTGTTGGATCACAAATGGAAGACCATGTTTCTTTACATAACATTATAATTGTATTTTTTTCAAAATGACAGAAAACGTGAATACATGATATTCCTATTTTCCATATCTGGTAGATGAGTTCAAAAGTACTTATCAGCAAATTACATTTCAAAATAGAGAAAACCACTCAGACGCGACTGTCATACATTTTAAAAGAACTTCATAATTTTCTAGAACTACTTCCACTTTGATAAAAAATGGAAGAACATACTTTTTTACACAATATTAACATTGCATTTTTTTTTCAAAATGAGAGCAACATGAACGCATGAGACTCATACTTTTCAATTTGTTACATGAGTTCATGTTGCTTTTTTAAAATGTATGACAACTGTGTCTAGGTGGTTTTCTCTATTTTGATATGTGAGTTGCTGATAAGTACTTTTGAACTTGACCGACAAATAGGAAAAGTTGGAACTTTATGTGTTCATGTTTCCTCTCTTTTTGAAATAAATATAATTATAATGTTATCTAAAGAAGCATGTCCTTCTATTTGTGAAATACTTTTAGAAAGTTACGAAACTCTTTTAAAATGTATGATATTCACATCCAGACAATTTCCTCTGTTTTGGTATATGGTTTGTTGAGAAAGACTTTTGAAGTTATGTAACAAATATGGAAAGTAGGAATCTCATGGGTTTATGTTGCTCTCATTTTGAAAAATACAACTCTAATATTGAGTAAAGTAGTATGTTTTTTCATTTATGATCCAACAAGGTCGAAGTATAAGTACTTCCAAAAAATTATGAAGCTCTTTTAAAATGTATGACGACCTCTTCTAAGTGGTTTCCTTTGTTTCGATACATGATTTGCTGATAAGTATTTTTGAATTCGTCTAGCAGATGAAAAAACCAACAAGAAATGAAAACCTAGTATTTTCGAGTTTTTTCATCTAAATTATGTAGATCCCATAACTCATTAAAATATTTTTTTATCACATCATAATATCAAATAGGGGTAACTTAAAATGGTGTCAAAGTATCATTTTCCTTTTTATAATTTAAACCGTTTTTTCAAGTGGAATATTTTAGTGGGCCCACAACCACATTTTATATCTTATTTATCGTACTTTTTAAATCTTATTTTTATGTAATCTTACCCCTAATTTTTTTATAATAAGCAGCAGTTTCTTATTAAATATGATTAGCAGTTTCTTATTAAATATGATTTCCGAGAAAAAATGCGACTCAAATTACTCTATCAACGCAATCAATCCTAAATGCAACCTAAAAGTTTAAGGTATAGTATATTTTTGGCTGTCCGATTGGTAAAAAAGGATTAGATTGGATTGAGATATTTGAAGTCACTTCTACGAGAAAATTCATAATATATATTCTCTATATGATTTTTGCATCTTTATGCCAACGGTGTAGCATAATCACCTTACTTTCCTAGACAAAAAGATGAAACACTTGACAAAATTTATTGTCATTATATTCAAAAATAGTGCCTTTTTGAAAATACAGTTGTTAGATGGAATCCTCAAGTGATCATATACGGTGAGACACCTCACACCTAATACACTGCAATTTGTAATCATGATATGGTCGTGGTTTGTTGCACGGTTTTCAACCTAAGATTGGTCACTTACCCTTGGTGTCTTGTGCAAGCAGGGTCAGGGTGAGACAGTATTGAAGAATGGGTTGACTCTGGATTTTCATGGTTATGTAGCAGGAGTGCATGCATATATTATTACCTGCAAATTTTATTGAGCAGGGGCTCTTGGTTGAATAGGAGGTAGGAGTCCAGTGTTTGATTTGGGTTGGATTCTCAAAGACTATATGAACCACAACTAAAGGTAATGCTGGTTTTCATTAGCATATTGAGGGTTTGTCAAGGTGTTATCCCTCCAACTTACAATTTTTATGAATCTAACCATGGTTATCAGCCTCAAAAATCTGCGTAGATTACTTCCCTTAAAAACTAAATATAATATTTGTATATAATAGATTATTTCAACATATAATTATTAGTAGTGCATAACTATAATTGTATATAATAGATTATTTCAACATATAATTATTAGTAGTGCATAACTATAATGCAAGTTCAAACTTACAGTAAACAAACAAATTCATACAACTACAAAATATAAGTTACTCAAATAATAATAATTATTAAATAAGTAAAATTAATCAAATTGTAATTCAACCTTCTTCTATTAGCTGATGTTTCCACAATCATAGCTAGAATATTCACAGATATCGTCGGGACAGTGCACTTGAATTATAAAGGTGCTATAAATCCCTCCTCTTTGGCTTAATTATTTAAAGACCAACATTGCAACATAACTAGATATATTAAAGACAATTCTGGTCGTTTTAGTTTATCACATACCCTAAATAAGAGAACTGTTGTTTGACTGTGACTCAAAATCTTGCATTATGGTCAAAATGGGAATTTGCGAAACGAAAAAGGAAGGTGTGTTAGGTAAAAAAAGACATTAGAACATTTAACAACAATACATTACTACCCAAAGGTTCGTAGTTAGACAGAATATTGGCTTAAGTATGGATAGTGGAGTTTAGACAAACCATGAGTGATGGTGGTGGAGGGATCAAAGGAGGGTTTGTAATGAAGAAAATGGGAAGTGATTTAATAGAAATATCTTAAGTTAGGAAACAAGACAACCTTAAAATTATGGAAAGATAGGTAGATGGGAGATGAAGCATTAATGATATAATATCCAAGAATTTTCAATAATTCCCCTCAGAAAGATGCAGACATTATTGAATTTGTAGCATGGAAAGTAGACAAATGAAAATGACAATTAGGATGAAGAAGAGGGTGGTTCGTACGAGAGAGAAATTAGGTTAATAAAATGTTACAAAGTTTAAAAGATGTTTAATTAAATGGGAACAAAATTGACAGACACATGGTTGTGGGCAAGTGGTTAATATGAGTCTCTTTTTGTAGCAAATTGTCCCTAATTGTCAGCCTGTTATGAAGCACTATCCAAGTTAATAATAGGATGGATGGCATGACTTTAGATTTCCATAGATTCGAAAAAAAAGTTTTGGGTTCCCCTCCAAAATCTTTTTGTCATACATTCACTTGCCATGTGTAACAAGAAACAACGGAACAGGGATTTTTTTGTTGTAAGAACTTGTACTACACGATCTAGGATGACATCTTGTTTCCTTAAACTGATAACATTTTGGATCTAGGCAACCCTAGGGTGCCAGCTCACGAACAACCTCTAAAAGTTGCAGTCTATAAAAGCTGTAACATAAGGGTGCCTAGACCAATAGTGAGAAGCTTGTGTCAACCCTGAGCACTATAAATAAGTGAACAGAGCAAGTCAAAGGTATGCAATATATTCCCAACTACCTTATGCTTCGATAACCGAACACTAACTTGAGTGTCAGAGTGTCATTGAAAGGTACCCCCATTCAGTCTTGGACGCACACTTGACGTATAAGGACGAGTACTTGGAGGACAAAGGGAAGAGAAGGCTTGAACCATCTTAGCTACGTGGCTGATAACTCTTTTGGTACCAATAATTTGTGTAAGAACAACTAGCGCCCATCGTGGGGCTGAAGAGATTCGAGACAGGAGTTCGGATGGTATCAGCCCGAAACTAAGCATATGACCAGAGGCAAGAAAGTACAATGGCTAGAGTCGACCCAATGGCCCTTTTATTGTCATTGCAAAGTGAGATGGCCGAAATAAAGCAAAAGAGTGAGGAGGAAATTCCCGCACTTAGGCGGGAAACGAAGAGATGAAAAAGAAGCTATATGGTGAACGAGCAGAGAAAACCAAGGTGATCACACCTTCAGGCCGTTCAAAGGCCCATACGCTAGATCTTGAGACTGAAGAGGAAGGTTCTCATCAGACTGGTAACACTTCCTCCTTGGGGGGAAGGCGACACCCATTTGTGGATGGTATTCTAAGCGTGGAATTGCTAGCTAATTGGAAAGGACTGGGCATGGACCGATCTGATGGCTCAACTAATCCTGACGAGCACATCGACATGTACGTCACTGAGATGAGCTTGTATAAGACCTACAAGTCAGTCTTGTGTCGAGTGTTCCCTACCTCCTTGAAAGGAATGACGTTGAGTTGGTCCACTGGGCTCCCACTCGTCTCACTCGATTGTTTTGAAACTCTAGTGAGCCTTTTCAGTATATAATTCATGACTAGTAAACCTCACCATCTGACATCACTAGCCCTAGTTAACATATGACAGGAGAAGGGCAAATCCCTTTAGGTGTTCATGGAAGGTTCGGTAAGCTCGCCTTGCAAATCTGAGACCTCAATCCAAAGGTCACCCTTCATCATATGGTGACTGCTCTTAGGCTAGGGTCCTTTGCGGATAGCTTGTGTAAGAAGCCAGTTGCAGACTTGGATGAACTCAGAAGAAGGGCTACCATATTCATGCAATTGCAAGAGTTGCAAGAATTCCAAAATCAGGTCATGACGGAGTCCCAAATCGAGAAAGTAAGAATGAAAGACAAGCTAGCGCCCCTCCTTCGTTCACAATGCCAAAGGAGGCATGAACACCAAGGTTCTCTAGTTACACTTCCCTAAATGCCAATAGGAGACGAATTCTGAAGGACGCATTAAATGCTGAACTCTTACCCACTCTGAGGAGGGCAACTACGCCGCGCAATATAGACACTTCTAAACATTGCAGATTTCACCAGAACTGCGGGCACAACATTGAGGAGTGTGTGGCCCTCAAGAACTAGATTGAGGAGTTAATCCAACTAGGGCACTTGAGACGGTTGGTATGCGGACGAGCAGAGTTATTAAAACGAAGGGAGTGCACTCTAGAGAGACAACGAGAAGCGCAAGGGGATCGTAGGAGGCGAGTAGATGAAGGGGCGAGAACCCCTCGGCACCCATCATCGCGGAAACAAACTCAAGACCAACCTCTCCAAGGTGTGATTAACACCATTGCAGGAGGATTCGTAGGAGGAGGGTCGTCAACATTAGCTAGAAAGTAACATTTATGAGCGGTCCAGACCGTCAACAAGGTTTTCGTGCCCATGCGGTGTAAGATGCATCTCATCACATTCACTAATACAAATTTCAAAGACATTGACCCTACACAAGAGTATCCAATGGTGATTACGGTTGAGATAAAAAACTTTGCGGTCATGAAAACGACGATAGACCAAGGCAACTTAGTAGATATATTGTATTGGAGTACTTTTAAGAAGTTACAGATACCGAAAAGTGAAATAGAACCCCATGACGACCAAATAGTAGGCTCTTCGGGGGAGCGTGTGTACACAAAAGGCTATGTTGATATGTACACCAAGTTTGGGAAGGGAAAGTCACAAACAAGGACTATAAGGATCTGCTACTTACTGGTGGACACTAACACGTCGTATAATGTGCTCTTTGGGAGGTTGTCGTTGAACTTATTAGGAACAATAATGTCAACACCACACTTGACCATGAAATTTTCCTCCCCATCAGGCTGCATCATCATAGTCCATGTTGACCAGAAGACTGCGCGAGAGTGCTATGTGGCAAGTCTGAAGGTGGAACCCACTCCACGGATACCTAGTGATAACGAAGAAAGAAGGGTAAAAAAGAGACATGTTGTCGCCGTTGCTAACCTAGACCCGAGAATAGAAGAAGTCAGAGTGGAACCCCAAGATGAGACACGACCTATTCCCTTGCTGGGGAAAGACAAGATCACCAGGCTGGGAACTTCCCTATCCAAAGAAGATGCTAAGAAGATCAGTTGGACATTGCGAGAAAAAGTAGACGCCTTTGCATAGACAGTTGCAGACATGCCGGGGGTGGATCCATCCATCATTTTACATAAATTGTCCATGTTTAAGGATGCGAGACCTGTCGCCCAAAAGAAAAGGAAATTGGGAGAAGAGAAGCGAACAACAGTCAGGGAAGAAGCCAAAAAATTATTGTTGGTGGGGTTCATCCGAGAAGCACATTACACTACTTGGTTGGCCAATGTAGTGTAGACCCATCCTCGACTTACTCAGGAAAACATCTCAATTTCAATGAGATGAGGAGTGCGAGAAGGTCTTCACGCAGATGAAATTGCTTTTGGCCAGTCCACCAGTCATACAGAAGCCTCTTCCTAACAAGCCAATCTTTCAATGAAATTGTGAGTTCAACATTGGTATAAGAGGTAGATGCCGAGCAAAGGCCCATATACTTTATTAGCATAACATTACAATACGTGGAAACCAGGTACCAAATGATTGAGAAGGTAGCACTAGCCCTGGTGCTCACAGCTAGGAGAATGCGAACATACTTTCAAAATCACACAATCATCGTCAAGACCAACTACCCGATAGCCAAAATTTTGTCTAAGCCTGACCTAGCTGGGCAGATGGTTGGTTGGTCAGTTGAGTTGCCGGAGTACGGGATAAAGTACGAGTCATGGGGTCAGTCAAAGCCCAAGTTTTGGCTGATTTTGTAGTATAGATGATGTATGAGTGCTCACAAGCCCACCCTACCTGGGTGTTGTATGTAGACGGATCTTCGAATACCAAAGGTGCTGGTGCAGTAGTGGTGCTCGAGGGGCCAGGAGAGTTCTTAGTTGAGCAATCCTTAAGGTTTGGATTTAAAACCTCCAACAATCAGGCTGAGTATGAAGTGTTGATAGCAGGTCTAGAACTCGCTCGTGACATGGGAGCCAAAGACATTGTGTGCAGAAGTGACTTGTAGTTAATAGTGGGACATATAACTTGTGAGTTTCAGGTCAATGACCCTTGGTTGCTCAAATACTATCATAAGGTTCGAGAGCTTTTAGACGCCTTCTTCTCGACTAAAGTGGAACACATAAAGCGAAAACGCAACGCTCGTGCAAACTTGTTGTCTAAGCTGGCAAGCACGAAAAAGATGAGTCATCATCGTTCAATAATTCAATAGACGAATGAGGTGCCAAGTGTTGGCAATGAGAAAACCGAATGTTATGCGGTCAAGACCGAGGAAGTGTGGTATGAGCCCATACGACGTTACCTGTTGACAGACAATTGTAATGAGAAGGATGAACAACTTATAAGAGCAAAGAGTGCTCGATTTATGCTAATGGGCACATATTTATACAGAAGAGGGTACTTAAGGCCACTATTAAAATGTGTCACCAATGGGAAGAGTTGCATAAAGGAGTATGTGGGCTTCACACAGGAGCAAGAAGTACGCTTGCTAAAGTACTCAGGGCGGGATACTACTGGCCAATCATGTAAACTGACTGTGCCAAATACTCCAAAAAGTGAGAGGTGCCAATAATTTGGAAACCTTATACACAGTCAGCCAAAAACATTGCACAACATCACATCTCTGTGGCCCTTTGCAATGTGGGGGATGAATATCACAAGACCCTTTCCTCCAGGGAAGAGGCAATGAAATATCCTTCTGGTGGGAGTTGATTATTTCACAAAGTGGATTGAAGTCAAGCCGTTGGTGGTTATAATTGCTCGAATAGTGCAACACTTTGTATGGAAGAATATAATTTGCAAGTTTGGCATCCCTCATACAATTGTCACTGATAATGGTTGGCAATTCACAGACCGAACACTTGTCACGTTTTATAAAGGGCTCGGAATCCATCATGTTACAAGCTCGGTCAAGCACCCCAAGACCGACAGTCAAGCAGAGGCGAACAAAATCATCTTGAATGAATTAAAGAAAAGGTTGGGAATTGCTAAGAGGAGATGGCCTAAAGAGCTATTTGAGGTCTTATGGGCTTATTGGTGTGCACCGCAATCCAACACACAGGATACCCCCTATAACTTAGTATATGGAACTGATGCAATGATCCCGGTTGAGGTGGGGGGGCCCACTCTTCACCGAAAATTGGAAAGAATGGATCTTAACAACGAAAGCTTGGCGGTCAACCTCAACATCATTTGCGAGTTGCGAGACAAAGTAAGGATCCGGGAAGAGGCTAGCAAAGTGAGAGCAGCCAGGCGATACAACACCAAAGTGCAATCGAGAAGTTTCTGCCCAGAGGATCTTGTTTGAAGATTACGAAGCGTTGTCAAGAAGCATGAGGGGAAGTTCTCAGCTAACTGGGAGGGACCTTTTCGCATTCAAAACGCAACTGGAAAAGACACCTATTGATTAGAATACCTCTCGGGCAAGCTGATCCCAAGAACCTGGAACGCAACTCATTTGAAATTTTATTTTAGTTAATCTTGTAATTGCAGGTACTCTTTCCTTGGTTGGTGTTTTTTTACCCCTAACGAGGGTTTTTTACCAGCAAGGTTTTAACGAGACATGCACTTAAGCCGAACACTAGCAATAGCAACACCTTTCTATCAATTTGAGTTATCTTACTATTTCCAACACACCTTAAGGGCATATTGGGGCCGTTTCACTCCATCGTAATCCCTCAGTAAGCTGAAGGAGCCGTTTCACTCCATTGTGATCATCCTTCAAGGTATCGAGGCCGTGTCACTCCATTGTGATATCCCAACACTAGCAAGGCGTGCACCTCTCGAATGAATTACTTACTTAGTCGTTAAGGAACGCGATACTTGTTAAATGACAAATTATTAAGCAAGCACGTTTGATAGTATGCTCACAAACGATAACTACTCAGTATGATAAAAAGTAACGTGTAATAATAAGTAAAACGAATTGGCAAACAACACTATTTCCATTAATATGTGGCTCATTGCACAACTTTTTACAAGAAAAACAAAAAGAGTTGTTCCGTGTATGGCCATAGTATCAACTAGAAAAAAGAGTTCCCTATGGCAACTATCCAGAAAAGGAAGAAGTGTTTCATCAATTCTCCGGCTACTCCTCAGCTTGAGCCGTCTCCTCCACGTCCTCGACAAAGACAGTGTCTTTCACAATAGTGGCAGAGAGGATCTCTTCAATCGGCAGTAGATGCCCATCCAGGACATCCTTATCCAGATCCATCTCGTTCTGCTCAGGGACCCCATAGAGAAGAGCCACTTGGCAAACGACTTGCTGAAAAGACTATGCGTGTACGGTGGGCACATAATCTTTCAGTTCATTAAACTCCATCTCGATTTGTACCTTTTCGGAGACAGCCTCATCATGAGCCAAGGTTGCCTCTGATAGTGATTGCTCAAGGTCTCTGACATCCCCCGAGAGCTTCTCATTATCCTTTTTTAACCCCTCGCAATAGGCTCTGAGGGCATCTCGCTCTTACTCTGCCTTTTTTAAGCTCTGCTCAACAACCCTCAGTACCTCCCTTGAGTCGTGTTCACTTCTCAGGCCTCCTTTAAAAGTTGGAGGAGGCGACCAATTCTTCTTTTATTGTTGCCAACTCTACGACTCCTCCCTTGGCAATTTGAGAGCGAAGGACCTTGGTGATCACAATTGTTTGGTTATGCATTTCTAAGCATGTCGCCACTAAGTCCTTAGTAGAAGACCCACTCAGCGCCTCCCTTCTCCGTGGGCAAAAGGGAAATGCTCACGCCCTTGAAGAACGTAAGGTCAGGGGCGAAAAGTGGCTCTACTTAGCCTTCACTTGTTTTAGACACACTCAGTTGAGGCCTTTTCGACGAGTGGTGAAAGGAAGATTGCTTTTTATCCTTAGGCTTCTCTTGTCTTGTGATCTATCTTTCCTTTTTCTCTTCTCGGTTTCAGAAGGAGGAGCTTGATCAGGGAAGAAGGTTTCTCGTGGCTGTAAACTTTCAGAACCGCCGATAACCTTCTCGATTTTGCCACGATCCTTCTTTATCTTCTTTATGTGTGCATGTAAGATTTTAATATTGATAAAATCATTTATACCTTAGAATGATTATGTTTTGTAATGCTATTTAAATGTGTATGTTATCTGCACTCTTGAAACTCTCTTCACTTTTTAAACTCAAACACACAATTAGCTTAATTTATACTTAAATTTGAATTTTATTATCAGTTTAAAACTAATATCAAACTTATATTGTCATGTTACATAAAGTTCTTACAATAACACTTAATTGTGTTTATTATTGTAATTATATTTAACTAATTATATTTAACTATTTTTTTAAAATTAAAATTAATAAAATTGTAATTATGATTACATATGTAAAAATGATAATTAAATTATTGAGTGAATAAAAAATGAAAATTTAAGTTTGATTGTATACGTTTAAAAATAAATCTACTCTCAAAAGGTCAAAAATTTCTCAATATAGACTCTATGTGTTTTATTTTGATTGACAAAAAGTTAAAGAAAATAATACTTTTACTATGTGTTGAACATTAGACGGTCTAATGTCCCTTTAGAGGATCAAATCATTTGATAAAGTTTTGATGATAACAAAACTCAAGTATACATTTATATTTGATGACTTATATACATTGCGCAGTTAACATTATTATTATTATTATTATTATTATTAAAGCAGGAGACACATGATGTATAAAGAGATAAGTTTTCTTACTATTTACTTTTATGTGTTATTGATTTGATTTGAATTGATTTTATATCATATTGTGCTCTAACGTTCAAATTTGTTTATAATGGAAAATATTCAAATTATTATGCAGTATTTAAATGTGATTAATTGATTTTATATCATAATGTGCATTAACATTCAAATCTGTTCATAATAGAAATTATTCAAATTATTGATGAGTATCTCAAATATAATTTCTCTATGTTATAATATATTATTTCCGATACAAAATTAATCAAGTTTAATGCAGTATGAAAATTAGAGAAGTATTTCCAGTTTGAGCTCCATACATCAGAAAGTCAAGATTGATTTGTTCAAGCATCCCAACGGCTAGTTTTTAGAAA
>Ga0099824_1007180_pt1 | contig 14887 bp, 14 predicted proteins | sample SiratrowhiteBW_FD_76837 | JGI IMG/M metagenome (GOLD analysis project Ga0099824, IMG submission 76837) | Root nodule microbial communities of legume samples collected from California, USA - Siratro white BW | ecosystem: Host-associated > Plants > Roots > Nodule | place: USA: California...
CGCCGACGCCAAGCTCAATCAGGCCGACGGCATGCATCCGACGGCCGACGGAGTGGATATCGTCGTGAAGAACATCCTGCCCACGGTGGAGGCATTTGTTGGAGCATTATCCGGGCAACGCAGTTGAAATACAGGCTCTGCCGCGCGTCATGACCGTAGGTTTACGAGCTGTTAACGCATCATGCTTCGCAGAGTCATATAACTCGGGTACAAAGAGACATCGGTGATTCGTCACCGGGTCGTAACAGGGCGCGGGCTCCCAAAACTCGCGTCACAGCATCGAGGATTATTGCGATGCCGCGTCTGTTCACTGGACTGGAAATCCCGGCTGATATCGGCCAAATCCTCTCCAGCCTGCGTGGTGGCCTTCCCGGCGCTCGCTGGATCGATCCCGAAAATTACCACGTCACCCTGCGCTTCATCGGCGATATCGATGGTGTCTCGGCCAACGAGATCGCCATGATGCTGTTTCGGGTGAACCGCAAACCGTTCGAGGTGAAGCTGCAGGGCCTGTCGAGCTTTGGCGGACGCAAGCCGCGCGCGGTGGTTGCCGCCGTCGAGCCGAGCCGGCCGCTGATCGAGCTGCAGGCGGAGCTCGAGCGGATGATGCAGCGGATCGGGCTTGACCCCGAGGGTCGCAAGTTCACGCCGCATGTGACGCTCGCGCGATTGCACGATGCATCGAGCCAGGACGTTGCGGATTATCTTTCCGTGCGCGGCTACTTCCCGAGCCGCACCTTCATGGCGGATCGCTTCGTGCTGTTCTCGTCACGTGCCTCGACAGGCGGTGGGCCCTACGTGGTCGAGGATTCCTACGCGCTCTGCGCGTGAGATAGCCGCCGCTTTTTCCGCGCCCGGCCGGCTCGCGCGGACGGCCGGGACGCGCAAGATCGTGCTTCTGCATACCCGTCGCCAAAATTCGCGGCTTGCAATTTTCCGCCGGGTAGGGCCGTAAGGTGGCTCATGCTGTCCACCTCGCCCAGTTCCTTCCTTGATCATTACAAGGCCCTGGTCGCCTCCGGCGCGATCGAGGCTGATCCTGCGCAGGCGCGCGCCGCCACCGCGTTTGGCGCGCTCGATGAGCGGCTCACGAGCTACAAGCCGCAACGCAAGCAGAGCCTGTTCGGCCGGCTGTTCGGCGGCGACAGGGACGAGAAGCCGCCGCGCGGGCTCTATGTCCACGGCGAGGTCGGCCGCGGCAAGACCATGCTGATGGACTTGTTCTTCCAGCAGAGCGCGGTCGAGCACAAGCGCCGCGCGCACTTCCACGAATTCATGGCCGAGGCGCATGAGCGCATCTACGGCTATCGCCAGCAGATCGCGCGCGGCGAGATCGCCGAAGCCGACGTCATCGCGCTCACCGCGCAGGCGATCTTCGATGAGGCCTGGCTGCTTTGCTTCGACGAATTCCACGTCACCGATATCGCCGATGCGATGATCCTCGGGCGGCTGTTCGCAAAGCTGTTCGATCTCGGCACGGTCGTGGTCGCAACCTCCAACGTCGCGCCGGAGGACCTTTATAAAGGCGGCCTCAACCGCGCGCTGTTCCTGCCGTTCATCACGCAGATCTCCGACCACATGGACGTGCTGCGGCTCGACGCACGCACCGACTTCCGGCTGGAGAAGCTGTTCGGCGTGAAGATGTGGCTGGTGCCGGCGGATGATGAAGCCAACGGCGCGCTCGACGCGGCATGGCGCAAGATGACCGGCAATGCGCCGTGCAAGTCGCGCGACATCGCGATCAAGGGGCGCACGCTGCACGTGCCGTGTTCGTCGAATGGTGTCGCGCGCTTCGGCTTCGCGGATATCTGCGAGAAGCCGCTTGCGGCCTCCGACTATCTGCGGCTCGCACACGACTACCACACGATCCTGATCGACCATATTCCGGTGATGGACTACGCGCAGCGCAACGCTGCCAAGCGCTTCATCTCGCTAATCGACACGCTCTATGACAATGCGGTGAAGCTGATGGCCTCGGCCGAGGCCAACCCGGTGTCGCTTTATCTCGCGACCGACGGCATCGAGGCGATGGAGTTCAAGCGCACTGCGTCACGTCTGATCGAAATGAGTTCGGAATCCTACCTGGCGTTGCCGCACGGTCGGAAAGACTCGTCGGCGAGCGGCACGTCGACCGGTCTGGTCGAGACCTGAAGGCTGCCCTTCGGCGCGCCCGTTCCGAGCAACTTTTCGTGCGCCCGCGCGGTTATCGCTGGCATGCCTGATCGAATTCCAGGCAGGGGCGACAATTGGGCAGGCCGCGACTTGAACGTATCATTCGAAAGGGATAACCACCCTTGCAACCGACTTCTCTCCCTCCTGCTACCAGTTCAAAGGACTGATTTCCCATGGCACGCGACAAGATTGCTCTGATTGGCTCCGGACAGATCGGCGGAACGCTGGCGCACCTCGTCGGCCTCAAGGAACTCGGTGACGTCGTGCTGTTCGATATCGCCGAAGGCGTGCCGCAGGGCAAAGCGCTCGACATCGCGCAGTCGTCGCCGGTCGACGGTTTCGACTCCAATCTCTCCGGTGCCAATTCCTACGAAGCGCTCGACGGCTCCAAGGTCTGCATCGTCACCGCCGGCGTGCCGCGCAAGCCCGGCATGAGCCGCGACGATCTGCTCTCCATCAACCTCAAGGTCATGGAGCAGGTCGGTGCCGGCATCAAGAAGTACGCGCCCGACGCGTTCGTCGTCTGCATCACCAATCCGCTGGATGCGATGGTGTGGGCATTGCAAAAGGCCTCTGGCCTGCCGCACAAGAAGGTGGTCGGCATGGCCGGCGTGCTCGACTCCGCGCGCTTCCGCTACTTCCTTGCCGACGAATTCAACGTCTCGGTCGAGGCCGTCACCGCCTTCGTGCTCGGCGGCCACGGCGATACGATGGTGCCGCTGACCCGCTATTCCACCGTTGCCGGCATTCCGCTGCCCGACCTCGTCAAGATGGGCTGGACCTCGCAGGCCCGCGTCGACGAGATCGTCGATCGCACCCGCAACGGCGGCGCCGAGATCGTCAACCTGCTCAAGACCGGCTCTGCCTTCTACGCGCCGGCGGCGTCCGCGATCGCGATGGCCGAGAGCTACCTGAAGGACAAGAAGCGCGTGCTGCCCTGCGCCGCCTATCTCAACGGCGAGTATGGCGTGAAGGACATGTATGTCGGCGTGCCGGTGGTGATCGGCTCCACGGGTGTCGAGCGCGTCGTCGAGATCGAACTGGCCGGCAAGGACCGCGCAGCCTTCGACAAGTCGGTCGGCGCGGTGCAGGGCCTGGTCGACGCCTGCAAGAAGATCGCGCCCGACCTGCTCGGCAAGTGATCTGACTGATAATCTGACTTGGCAATGGCCCGATAGGCATTTTCAATCGCCTGTCGGGCGCAAGGTGATGAAATTCCCGCGGATTTTATGGTTGCGTCAGTCTTGGTATATGGTATGCCAGCGCGCGCTGACGCGAGCTCGATGAAGTTCGCCGCACGAGGGTTTGGGAGCATCTGTCCATGAATATCCATGAATACCAGGCCAAGGCGCTGCTGCATCAATTCGGCGTGCCGATCTCGCGCGGCGTGCCGGTGCTCAAGCCGGAGGATGCCGACGCGGCGGCGAAGCAGCTCCCCGGACCGATCTGGGTGGTGAAGAGCCAGCTCCATGCCGGTGGCCGCGGCAAGGGCAAGTTCAAGGAAGCATCCGCCGGCGACAAGGGCGGCGTCCGCATCGCCAAGTCGGTCGCCGAGGTCGACGAATTCGCCAAGCAGATGCTCGGCGCGACCCTGGTCACGGTGCAGACCGGGCCACACGGCAAGCAGGTCAACCGTCTCTACATCGAGGAAGGCTCCGACATCGACAAGGAGTTCTACCTCTCGATCCTGGTCAACCGCGAAACCTCCGAAGTCTCGTTCGTGGTGTCGACCGAGGGCGGCGTCAACATCGAGGAGGTCGCGCACGCGACGCCGGAAAAGATCGTCTCCTTCTCGGTCGATCCGGCGACCGGCATCATGCCGCACCATGGCCGCACCGTCGCCAACGCGCTGAAGCTGACCGGCGAGCTTGCGAAGCAGGCCGAAAAGCTGACCAGCCAGCTCTATGCCGCCTTTGTCGCCAAGGACATGGCGATGCTGGAAATCAATCCGCTGGTCGTCACCAAGCAGGGCCAGCTCCGCGTGCTCGACGCCAAGGTGTCGTTCGACAGCAACGCGCTCTATCGCCACGCCGATGTGCTGGCGCTGCGCGACGAGACTGAGGAGGACGCCACGGAAATCGAGGCGTCGAAATTCGACCTCAACTACGTCGCGCTCGATGGCAATATCGGTTGCATGGTCAACGGCTCCGGCCTCGCCATGGCGACCATGGACATCATCAAGCTCTACGGCATGTCGCCGGCGAACTTCCTCGATGTCGGCGGCGGCGCCAGCGTCGAGAAGGTCGCAGCCGCGTTCAAGATCATCACCGCCGATCCCAACGTGAAGGGCATTCTGGTCAACATCTTCGGCGGCATCATGAAGTGCGACGTGATCGCGGAGGGCGTGGTCGCCGCGGTGAAGCAGGTCGGCCTTAAGGTGCCGCTGGTCGTGCGTCTTGAAGGCACCAATGTCGAGCAGGGCAAGAAGATCATCCGCGAGAGCGGCCTCAACGTCGTGCCTGCCGACAATCTCGATGATGCCGCACAGAAGATCGTGAAAGCCGTCAAGGGAGGCTAACGATGGCCGATCATCTCGACGCTCCAACGCCGCTGGAAGAACACCGCAGGCTCGCGGCCTTCGCGGGCGCGTGGAGCGGCGAAGAGATGGTCTATCCGTCGCGCTGGACCGCAGGCGGCCCGGCCGCCTCGCATGTGAGCGCACGCATCGCGCTCAACGGCTTCTACCTGATCCAGGACAGTGTGCAGACTCGCGAGGGCAAGGAGAGCTTCGCCACCCATGGCGTCTTCACCTACGATCGTGAAGAGCGGACGTACAAGCTGTTCTGGCACGATTCGCTCGGCTACTACCCGCCGTCGCCGGCCTCCCGGCGCCTGGGTCAACAAGTCGCTGATCCTGGTGCGCGGCTCGTTGCGCGGCAACGCCCGCCACGTCTACGAGGTCGTCGACGACGACACCTACAACATGAAGATCCAGTTCTCGCCCGACGCGGAAGGATGGGCCGACGTGCTCACCGGCGTGTACCGGCGTATCCACTAGAGCAAACAGTCCTCACTGCTCGTCTCGCGAAAGCATCACGAACCATGTCCATCCTGATCGACAAGAACACCAAGGTCATCTGCCAGGGCTTCACCGGCAAGAACGGCACCTTCCATTCGGATGCGGCGATCGCTTACGGCACCAAGATGGTCGGCGGCGTGGCCCCGGGCAAAGGCGGCTCGACGCATCTCAACCTTCCGGTGTTCGACACCGTCGCCGAAGCGCGCGACAAGACCGGCGCCGATGCCAGCGTGGTCTATGTGCCGCCGCCGGGCGCGGCGGATGCGATCTGCGAGGCGATCGATGCGGAGATCCCGCTGATCGTCTGCATCACCGAAGGCATTCCGGTGCTCGATATGGTGCGCGTCAAGCGATCGCTGTCGGGCTCGAAGTCGCGGCTGATCGGCCCGAACTGCCCGGGCGTGATGACCGCCGGCGAATGCAAGATCGGTATCATGCCGGCCAACATCTTCAAGCCCGGCAGCGTCGGCATCGTCTCCCGTTCCGGCACGCTGACCTACGAGGCGGTGTTCCAGACCACGCAGGAGGGCCTCGGCCAGACCACCGCGGTCGGGATCGGCGGCGACCCGGTGAAGGGCACCGAGTTCATCGACGTGCTCGAGATGTTCCTGGCCGACGAGAAGACCAAGTCGATCGTGATGATCGGTGAGATCGGCGGTTCCGCCGAGGAGGACGCGGCGCAGTTCCTGAAGGACGAGGCAAAGCGCGGCCGCAAGAAGCCGATGGTCGGCTTCATTGCCGGTGTTACAGCACCTCCCGGCCGCCGCATGGGCCATGCCGGTGCCATCATTTCCGGCGGCAAGGGCGATGCCGGTTCCAAGACCGCGGCGATGGAAGCGGCGGGGATCAAGGTGTCGCCGTCGCCGGCCCGGCTCGGGCACACCCTGGCCGAGATGTTGAAGTAAATCATCCCGCCGCGACAATTTTACTGATCAGGCGTTATCCCGCCGTGGCCTTCCGGAATTTCCGTTCCGGAAGCCGCGGCATAGTCGTTTGCGTCCAAAGATCGTGTATTTACAAGTTTTGAAAATATATTCACTCCTTAGTTCTTTTAGGCAGGAATATCCAAACTAGATAGGGTAAAGGGTACCCAATCAGCCGGCCCCTCTTTCAGACCGGCACTTGCGCCGTCTTCTACGCGCGAACCGAAAAAAATCACCAGGACTGCCTCATGTCTCGCCAGGACGCGAACGCCGCTTTTGCCCTTTCATCGTTTTTGCAGGGCACCAACGCCGCCTACATCGACGACCTCTATGCCCGTTACGAACAGGATCCAGGATCGGTCGATGCCGAGTGGCAGGACTTCTTCAAGAGCCTGAAGGACACCCCGGCCGACGTCCGGAAGAACGCCGACGGCGCGTCCTGGGGCCGCGATAACTGGCCGGTGACACCGCGTGACGAGCTGACGTCGGCGCTCGACGGCAACTGGGCGGAGGTCGAGAAGGCGGTCGGCGCCAAGCTCGCCGCCAAGGCTCAGGTCAAGGGCGCCGAACTCTCGGACGTCGAGGTCCATCAAGCGACCCGCGATTCCGTCCGCGCCTTGATGCTGATTCGTGCCTACCGCATGCGCGGCCATTTCCACGCCAAGCTGGATCCGCTCGGCATCGAGGCGCCGCGTGATCGCGAGGAGCTCGATCCGCGTTCCTACGGCTTCACCGAGGCCGACTTCGATCGCAAGATTTTCCTCGATCACGTTCTCGGCCTCGAATACGGCACGCTGCGCGAGATCGTCCAGATCTGCGAGCGGACCTACTGCCAGACGCTCGGCGTCGAATTCATGCACATCTCCAATGCCGCGCAGAAGGCCTGGATCCAGGAGCGCATCGAAGGGCCGGACAAGGAGATCAGCTTCACCCCGGAAGGGCGCCGCGCCATCCTCAACAAGCTGATCGAGACCGAAGGATTTGAGAAGTTCTGCGACCTCAAATTCACCGGCACCAAGCGCTTCGGGCTCGACGGCGGCGAATCGCTGATCCCGGCGCTGGAGCAGATCATCAAGCGCGGCGGCAATCTCGGCGTGAAGGAGATCGTGGTCGGCATGCCGCATCGCGGCCGCCTCAACGTGCTGACCCAGGTGATGGGCAAGCCGCACCGCGCGCTGTTCCATGAATTCAAGGGCGGCTCGGCCAATCCGGATTCGGTCGAAGGCTCCGGCGACGTCAAGTATCACCTCGGCGCCTCCTCGGATCGCGAGTTCGACGGCAACAACATCCATCTGTCGCTGACCGCCAACCCGTCGCATCTCGAGATCGTCGATCCGGTCGTGATGGGCAAGGTGCGCGCCAAGCAGGACCAGCACGGCGATCCGCCCGACATGCGCATCTCCGTCCTGCCGCTCTTGATGCACGGCGACGCGGCGTTCGCAGGTCAGGGCGTCGTCGCGGAATGCTTCAGCCTCTCCGACCTGAAGGGCTACCGCACCGGCGGATCGCTGCACTTCATCGTCAACAACCAGATCGGCTTCACCACCTATCCGCGCTACTCGCGTTCGTCGCCTTATCCGTCCGACGTTGCGAAGATGATCGACGCGCCGATCTTCCATGTGAACGGCGACGACCCGGAAGCGGTGGTGTTCGCAGCCAAGGTCGCGATCGAATTCCGGCAGAAATTCCACAAGCCGGTCGTGATCGACATGTTCTGCTACCGTCGCCACGGCCACAACGAGGGCGACGAGCCGGCGTTCACCCAGCCGGTGATGTACAAGCGCATCGCCTCGCATCCGACCACCCTTGAGATCTATGCCAAGCGACTGGTTGCCGATGGCGTGCTGACGGAAGGCGAGGTCGAAAAGGCCAAGGCCGATTGGCGCGCGCGGCTCGATGCCGAGTTCGAGGCCGGCGCCGGCTACAAGCCGAACAAGGCCGACTGGCTCGACGGCAAGTGGGCGGGTTTCAAGATCGCCGATCAGGAAGAGGACGCCCGCCGCGGCGTCACCGGCGTCGATATCGCTGTTCTGAAGGACATCGGCCGCAAGATCACCAAGGTGCCCGACGGCTTCCGCGTCCACCGCACCATCCAGCGCTTCCTCGACAATCGCGCCAAGGCGATCGACAGCGGCGTCGGCATCGACTGGGCGACCGGCGAGGCGCTGGCATTCTGCTCGCTGCTGCAGGAAGGCCATCATGTGCGCCTGTCCGGCCAGGACTCCGAGCGCGGCACCTTCTCGCAGCGCCACTCGGTCCTGATCGATCAGGAGGACGAGAGCCGCTACACGCCGTTCAATCACCTCGGCGGCGACAACACCGGCCACTACGAGGTCATCAACTCGCTGCTGTCGGAAGAGGCCGTGCTCGGCTTCGAATACGGCTACTCGCTCGCCGAGCCGAATGCGCTGGCGGTCTGGGAGGCGCAGTTAGGCGACTTCGCCAACGGCGCGCAGGTCGTGTTCGACCAGTTCATCTCCTCCGGCGAACGCAAATGGCTGCGCATGTCCGGTCTGGTCTGCTTGCTGCCACATGGCTACGAAGGACAAGGACCGGAGCACTCCTCGGCCCGCCTCGAACGCTATTTGCAGATGTGCGCCGAAGACAACATGCAGGTGGTCTATCCGACCACGCCGGCGAACTACTTCCATGTGCTGCGGCGCCAGCTCCATCGCGAGATCCGCAAGCCGCTGATCCTGATGACGCCGAAGTCGCTGCTGCGCCACAAGCGCGCCGTGTCGCGGCTCGACGAACTGGGCAAGAATGCCACCTTCCATCGCATTCTGTACGATGACGCGCAGATGCTGCCGGACGAGAAGATCAAGCTGAAGGCAGACGACAAGGTCCGTCGCGTCGTGCTGTGCTCCGGCAAGGTCTATTACGATCTCTACGAGGAGCGCGAGAAGCGCGGCATCGACGACATCTATCTGATGCGCATCGAGCAGCTCTATCCGGTGCCGCTGAAGGCGCTGGTGCAGGAGCTTGGCCGCTTCAAGAACGCCGAAATGGTCTGGTGCCAGGAAGAGCCGCGCAACATGGGATCGTGGCACTTCATCGAGCCCTATCTCGAATGGGTGCTGAACCAGATCAATGCGACGAACAGGCGCCCGCGCTACGCCGGCCGGCCGGCGTCGGCGGCAACCGCCACTGGCCTGATGTCGAAACATCTGGCGCAGCTCAAGGCGCTGCTTGACGACGCACTGAACTAACGACCTTCACTGAAGCCATGCCCCGCGAAAGCGGGGCATCCGGTATCCCGCGTCATCCAGCAGAATTGCTGTCGTCACGGAGTACCGGGTCGTTCGCTTTGGCGGACCGTGGCCGGACAAATTTTGCGACCGCAAGGTTATCGAGGAAAAGACCATGACTGAAATTCGCGTTCCAACGCTCGGCGAATCCGTGACCGAGGCCACCATCGGCCGCTGGTTCAAGAAGGCGGGCGAAGCCGTCGCGGTGGACGAGCCGCTCGTGGAGCTGGAGACCGACAAGGTGACGATCGAGGTTCCGGCACCGTCGGCAGGGACGCGCGGCGAGATCATTGCCAAGGACGGCGAAACGGTGGCCGTCGGCGCGTTGCTCGGCCAGATCAATGACGGCGCGGCTCCGGCCAAGCCGGCTGCGCCCGCCGCCGCTCCTGCCAAGGCCGCGGCCCCGGCTGCTGCGCCGGCGCCGACCGCCGCCCCGGCTCCAGCCGCTGCGCCGAAGGCGCCGCCCGCGGATACGCCGCTCGCGCCTTCCGTTCGCAAGCTCTCGGCTGAGAGCGGCATCGATGCCTCCACCGTTCCCGGTTCGGGCAAGGACGGCCGCGTGACCAAGGGCGACATGCTGGCGGCGATCGAAAAGGCTGCCTCGGCGCCCACCCCGGTCAATCAGCCGGCCGCCGCCGTGCAGGTCCGCGCACCATCGCCGGCCGACGACGCCGCGCGCGAGGAGCGCGTGAAGATGACGCGGCTGCGCCAGACCATCGCCCGCCGCCTCAAGGATGTGCAGAACACCGCCGCGATGCTGACGACCTTCAACGAGGTCGACATGACCAACGTTATGGCGCTGCGCGCGCAGTACAAGGACGCGTTCGAGAAGAAGCACGGCGCCAAGCTCGGCTTCATGGGCTTCTTCACCAAGGCCGTCGTGCAGGCTCTGAAGGATATCCCGGCCGTCAACGCCGAAATCGACGGCTCTGACCTGATCTACAAGAACTACTATCACATCGGCGTCGCGGTCGGCACCGACCGCGGCCTGGTGGTGCCTGTGGTGCGCGACTGCGACCACAAGTCGATCGCCGAGATCGAGAAGGGAATCGCCGACTACGGCCGCCGCGCCCGCGATGGCCAGCTCAAGATCGACGAGATGCAGGGCGGCACCTTCACCATCACCAATGGCGGCATCTACGGCTCGCTGATGTCGACACCGATCCTCAATGCGCCGCAATCCGGTATCCTCGGCATGCACAAGATCCAGGAGCGGCCGATGGTGGTCGGCGGCAAGATCGAGGCACGCCCGATGATGTATCTGGCGCTATCCTACGATCACCGGGTGATCGACGGCAAGGAAGCGGTCACCTTCCTGGTGCGCGTCAAGGAGAGCCTGGAGGACCCGGCTCGCCTGGTGCTGGATCTCTGAGGACAGGACGCGTGCGATGCCCGATCGGTTCGGGCATCGCGATCGGATCTTCACTCACACACGCTTGGAGGTTGACGTGACGGACAAGGTCGTTGTCATCACTGGCGGCAGCCGCGGCATCGGCCGCGCCGCCGCGCTCGCGGCCGCTGCGCGCGGCTAGCGCGTGGTCGTCGGCTACGCTTCCAACCAGGCCGCGGCCAACGAGGTCGTTGCCGCCATCGAGGCGAAGAACGGCAAGGCGATCGCGGTGAAGTGCGACGTCGGCAGCGAGCAGGATATCCTGGCGCTGTTCAAGGCCGCCGACGGCTTCGGGACACTCGGCGCTCTCGTCAACAACGCCGGCATCGTCGGTCCGTCGATTCGCGTCGAGGACATGACCGCGGAGCGCATCGCGCGCATGATGGCGGTCAACGTCACCGGCAGCATCCTGTGCGCCCGTGAAGCCGTGAAGCGGATGTCGACCAAGAAGGGCGGCAAGGGTGGCGTGATCGTCAACCTGTCGTCGGTCGCGGCCAAGCTCGGCTCGGCCAACACCTATGTCGATTACGCGGCGTCCAAGGGCGCGATCGACACCTTCACCGTCGGCCTCGGTCACGAGGTCGCCGACGAAGGCATTCGGGTTGCCGGCATTCGTCCCGGTCTGATCGACACCGAAATCCACGCTTCGGGCGGCGAGCCCGATCGCGCGCACCGGCTCGCGCCCATGGTGCCGATGAAGCGCGTCGTCACCGCCGAGGAAATCGCCAACGCCATCGTCTGGCTGATCTCGGACGAGGCGTCCTATGTCACGAGCGCGACCCTCGACGTGTCGGGCGGTCGCTAGAGCATGATCCGGACAAGCAGGGACCGGTTCTCTCACCAACTGTCACAGAGCTTAGCTACAGGACTTCCATCATGGCTTCTTACGATCTCGTCGTCATCGGCACCGGGCCCGGCGGTTACGTCTGCGCGATCCGCGCAGCGCAACTCGGCATGAAGGTGGCCGTGGTCGAGAAGAATGCGACGCTCGGCGGCACCTGCCTCAATGTCGGGTGCATGCCCTCGAAGGCGCTGCTGCATGCCTCCGAGATGTTCGAGGAAGCCGCGCACTCCTTTGCCAAGATGGGCGTCAGCGTCTCGGCGCCAAAGCTCGATCTTCCTTCGATGATGAACTTCAAGCAGCAGGGCATCGACGGCAACGTCAAAGGTGTCGAATTCCTGATGAAGAAGAACAAGATCGACGTGCTCAAGGGTACCGGCAAGATCCTCGGCGCCGGCAAGGTCGAGGTCTCCGGCAACGGCAAGGCTGAAGTCGTCGAGACCAAGAACATCGTGATTGCCACCGGCTCGGACATCGCGCGGCTGAAGGGAATCGATATCGACGAGAAGCGCATCGTCTCGTCGACCGGCGCTCTCTCGCTGGAGAAGGTGCCGGAGAAATTGCTGGTCATCGGCGCCGGCGTGATCGGGCTCGAGCTCGGCTCGGTCTGGCGTCGCCTCGGCGCGGATGTCATGGTGGTGGAATTCCTCGACCGCATCCTGCCCGGCATGGACGGCGAAGTGGCCAAGCAATTCCAGCGCATGCTGGAGAAGCAGGGATTCGTCTTCAAGCTCGGTGCCAAGGTGACCGCGGTCGATACTGCGGGCAAGACGTTGTCAGTGAAGGTCGAGCCGGCCGCGGGCGGTGCGGCTGAGACGCTCGAAGCCGATGTCGTATTGGTATGCATCGGCCGCGTGCCCTACACCGAAGGTCTCGGGCTGAAGGAGGCCGGCGTTGCGCTCGACAATCGCGGCCGCGTCGAGATCGATTCGCACTTCTCGACCAATGTGAAGGGCATCTACGCGATCGGTGATGTCGTCGCGGGCCCGATGCTGGCGCACAAGGCGGAAGACGAAGGCGTCGCCTGCGCGGAGATCATCGCGGGGCAGGCGGGCCACGTGAATTACGACGTCATTCCAGGCGTTGTGTATACCACGCCGGAAGTGTCGTCGGTCGGCAAGACCGAGGAAGACCTCAAGCAGGCAGGTATCGCTTATACCGTCGGCAAATTTCCCTTTACCGCCAACGGCCGCTCCAAGGTGAACCAGACCACGGACGGCTTCGTGAAGGTTCTCGCCGATGCGAAGACGGATCGGGTGCTCGGCGTGCACATTGTCGGCCGCGAAGCCGGCGAAATGATCCACGAAGCCTGCGTTCTGATGGAATTCGGTGGTTCGGCGGAGGATCTGGCGCGCACGTGCCATGCTCATCCGACCCGCTCGGAAGCCGTCAAGGAGGCCGCGCTTGCGGTGGGCAAACGCGCCATCCATATGTGACCGATATCCGGCGCCAAGCCGGGGTCGGGATGATCTAGATGTTGCGTCGCCTGTTGCAGCCGTTCTGGGTCCTGCTTGCGATCGTCTTTCTGATCGAAGCATGGCTGTGGGACCACCTCGAGCCGATCGTGGCGCGCGTGGTGGCAGCGATTCCGCTGCGCGCGTTCAAGCAATGGCTGGCCGAGCGGGTCGACTCGCTGTCACCGGCGATGACGCTGATTGTCTTCGTCGTCCCGATCATCCCGCTGTTTCCGCTCAAGCTGATCGGCCTGTGGCTTCTGACCCACGAATACTGGCTGGGTGCGATCTCGACCATCTTGTTCGCGAAATTCCTCAGCGTCGGCGTCACCGCCTTCATCTTCGACGTGACGCGGCCGAAGCTAATGGAGATGCCCTGGTTCGAGGCGCTCTATGAGTTCGTGATGGCGATGCGCGCCAAGGCGACGGCGATCGTCGAGCCGATCAAGCAGCGTATCCGCGAGATCCTGCGCGGCAACGGCGACGGATGGACGGCACGCACGCTCCGCCTGATCGCGCGCTTCCGCAAGAGCGTGCACGAGGCGCGCTGAGCTTTTCTGGCAAAGTTATCTTGAGAGGCTGTAAATGTATGCAGTCCTCGCGAAGCATTGGGTGGCTGGTGTACATCGCTCCATCCCGCCATTGCGAGCTAAGCGAAGCAATCCATCGCACGGCGTACGCAGACGCATGGATTGCTTCGTCGCTCTCGCTCCTCGCAATGACGGACCTGTATAGGCTCACATCCTGTCAGGGCGACGGGTAGAGTGCGGGATGTGCGCCTCAGTGCAGCGGCAGCAAGTGCGGCTGGAACAGGCCGAGCGCGGTCATCGCGATCCCGGCGAGCGTCAGCAGGCCTGACACCCAGGCCAACGCGATCATGCCGGTGATGATGGTCGCGGACGCCAGCACGATGGCGATCTGGAAGGCGGCGGAGGCGAGCTCGAAGTGGTGATACTTCGCCGTCGCCTCGTCGCGCTCATGCTCGGCGTGCTTGGCGCGCTCGGCCAACTGCTCGGTGCCTTCGCCGGTTTCCGGCTCCGAGCGGTAGCGTGCCGCAGTCTTCTGCCATTCGTCGATCTGCTTCTGCAGCGTCGCCCTGGTGGCGTCGTCGGTGGCGCCGGCGAGGCTCAGCTTGCCTTGCTCGGCTGCGGTCTGCACGGCGGTCCGGCGGATGCTCTTGGCCTGGAAGAACGCCCAGAGGTTGGAGGCCTCGACATTCTTGCTGATCGATTCGGTCTGCGCGCCCTTGCCGAGCGTCTCCGAGAGGGCCAGGCACAACGCAATCACGGCGATCAGAAGCGCGATCTTCTTGTTCTCGCCGGACGCATGCTCGGCATGCTCCGCGTGCTCCATACTCCCATGTGCGCTCATGATTCCCCCTCCGGATCAGACCGGTGCACGATTACCGAATGCAGCGTGCAACGCAAGGGGCGCGCGATTTATGGCGGACGTGTGAAGACGCATGAATATGAACGGCGTCGCTGCGGCGATCAAAACAGTCTGCGTGAGAGTTGAAGGCAGCCCGCCGCCTCACCCGCGCGGATGCGCCGAGCGATAGACTTCGAGCAGGCGCTCACTGTCGATGCCGGTGTAGATCTGCGTGGTCGACAGCGAGGCATGGCCGAGCAGTTCCTGGATCGCGCGCAGGTCGCCGCCGCGGCTCAGCAGATGCGTGGCAAACGAATGCCGCAGCGCGTGCGGCGTCGCGCTGTCGGGCAGGCCGAGCGCGCCGCGCAGCCGCTCCATCGTGAGCTGGATGATGCGCGGGCTCAAGGGGCCGCCGCGCGCACCGACGAACATCGGCCCCGTCGGGCTGAGCTGGTGCGGGCAGATCGCCACG
>Ga0099824_1007181_pt1 | contig 14885 bp, 9 predicted proteins | sample SiratrowhiteBW_FD_76837 | JGI IMG/M metagenome (GOLD analysis project Ga0099824, IMG submission 76837) | Root nodule microbial communities of legume samples collected from California, USA - Siratro white BW | ecosystem: Host-associated > Plants > Roots > Nodule | place: USA: California...
ATAATACGAAACTTTTGCATTTCTAATATATTTAAATTTGATTAAAATTTCATTTCAATACGTGTAAGTTAAATGATTTACTACAAGAAGTTGTATTTTTTAAGGATAATAATTGTTATAATGATTATTAAAATCATGTTTTGCAATGATATTTTAGATTCTCACTGTAGCTCAAGAATTGTATTTCATGATTAAGAAACCATTTGCTTATTTGATCTAATATGTAACAAATTTTAAACCACTTATTTTGTTTAATTTAATGAACACATTACATGATTACATGTATCGATCCTCATATTTGTTAATTGATTTGGAAGTAAGAAACTCACCACCAATCCACACAATATTTTGTTTGTATAATTAATTATATATTACATAGCAATTTACTTACACATGTCATAATCATATATATGATTTACTCATTCATTGCAAAATTTTAAGCTATACATATGTTAGATATTCTTGTAGGGCAATTGTCTCTATATTGTTAGACATAGCTCGTCCCTGACTATGAGATACAATAAAATATATCTAAAGTTAAGTTGACCATTTATATTTAAAAAAAATAATAAAAATTTCTTAATTTTTTAATCATTTTCGATTTATCATTCCAACATTATAACGGATATTTATTAATAAATTCCACAGTAATAGAATGGTATTATTTTAAAATAAAAAACACATTTTACATATATTTAAATATAAATGTATGCTAAAATTAATAGAAGAAAGTATTATTTGAAATATTTGACAACACATCACAGACATCCTTCTTTAACTTACACATCTACATGCAATGTAAAACATAAAATAAAAAAAATTAAGCAAATATAGTAATTAAAATAAAATATATAACTTCATTCTATGTATAATTATTAGATACATTATATATATATATATATATATATATATATATATATATATATATATGTGTGTGTGTGTGTGTGTGAATATGTAATTAATTTATATTAACACATGTTATAGAGCATTTTTCATTTACTAAATTATGTATGACATTATATTTAACTACCAGAAGTATGATGTAGTGAAATTTTTTGCTTTAATACAGGTTAAATTGTGGGTAGCAAATAAAGGAAAATATCAAAAAGCATACTTTTTGTTTTTAGATTGGTGTATTAACCCTCTTACATGCATAAAATTATTGGGATGAATTAAATGTTTAAACATTAAGATGAGGTTTTGAGGGTTATACTTTTGTGAGTATCAGATATGGGGAGAATTGTTTGTGGGCTAGGTAGTTGGTATATATTTATGGGAATTACTTTAACTGGGAGATAGGGATTTTTGTTTGACTACATGTGTGTGGGTGTCAAACTCTTTTTTTTTACCAATGATAGTGCTCAAGGATGGACCCTTGCAGGAGCTGTGCAAAGCAAATGCTATTACATACAGAAGCAGTTGAGGTGCTGGAACAAATGCGAAGGATGTAAACACAAATAGATGCATATATAGAGTTTTTATTCAATCTCCCATAATGCACAAATATGACAAATGTTGTGTTTTCTTGAGAGCAATGGAAGATAAATATTATTGCACTACATGGTTTTCAAATATATTTATCCTGTAACAAGATCAGTTTCAAAAACATTATAGATAACATTTCTGACCTATTTAATTATTTCCTTTAATAGATTTAAAGGTCATTTGTAAATCTAAAAGTTGTAGGACATAATATCATAGATAACAAAGTTAATAATTGCACATGTCTCATTATAACAAAGTTAATAAGTACACATGTTTCATTATATTAAGACACTTACGTTTTTATTAGCTAAAGGTTGAAAAAATTGTATTTTATGAGCACTAAAAATATGAGAACACCTAGATAATTAAAAGAAATAGTATCTTTATGACATTCAAAAATATTATAGATATTATTATTAAAAGAAATAGACTCATCAGCAAATAAAATAAATAAACTTTTAATCCATTGACCCAAGATAAAACCATAAACATAAACTCCATAAAATTGATTAAAGATTTTTTAGTAGTCCTTCAGAAAACAAAAATGTCATCAACATAAACAACAAAGAAAATCCTTACCGTTAGGACCAATCATATGAAGAATCTTAGGACAAGAAGCCAATTGAGAAATCCCTCTACTAAACACTTTTTCAGCTAAATAGAAAAGTATAAGTGTAAAAGGATCTCCTTAATGAACACTCGTCCCACAATTAAAATAGTCAACTATATTACAATTGAACTTGATCGAAAGAAAAACAGATTGCAACATGGATACAATTAAGAAAAGTGGGGTGAAAACCAAAATGATGTAGCACTTGTAGCAAAAAAATCCCAACTAAAAGTGTCAAAAGCTTGAGAAATAACAATCTTAATAGCAACATATCATCCTTAGCCTTTTTAGACATGTTAACAGTCTTAGAGATAATACAAATATCATCCTTAATATGACATCTTCTAATGAAGTCATTATGATGAAAAATCACCTTATTACAAATAATACCAAATCTATCCGCCAACATTTTAAAAATAACCTTAAACTTGAAGTTGGCAACCACAATGAGCTTAAAGTCCTTGATAGCAACAACGTCCTTAACCTTGGGAATGAGATATAATATTAAAATTCATTTCAGGAAGTATCTAGCTTTAAATAAAAAACGGCTTAACCATAACGCAAAGATCTACAAATATAATATCCCAACAATTATGATAGAAAATCCCCAAAAACCATCTAGACTAGGAGCATTATCCATATTAAGAGTGAAGGTAATAGACTCAATCTCCATATAATCAAGGATTTTAGTCAACAAATTATTATCAAACTGACTAACAATATGAGAAATATAATTAGAAACTATACCAAAAATTTGATCCTGATATATAAAAGATAATTTTTCAACATAAAGATCTTTGTAGAAACTAATAATAAAGTTAGAAATTAGACTAGGATCATCATAAATAGAATTTTCAACCAAAAATTTGTAAATATCATTAGCATACGTCTTTTCTCACCAGAACATGAAAGAAGACAATATTTTTATCATCATTAGAAAACTAATCATACGCGCCTTTTGCTTTCGAAAGATAGATTGACAATTAAGAGTTTTATTTCAAGCTTGAGAAATAGACTTCTCTTAGACTAAAAAATTAGAAATATCACAAGAAGGAGAAGAACGAGTAATATCAATTTGAATGACAATCAAACTTTTTTGATGATCTTCCATCTACTGCTGTACAAATATTTTCAAATACATTATTATTCCAATCCTTAAGTGTGATGTTGCAATTTCTTTTGAAGCACCAGCATAGAAATCCAAGTACCTCACTAGACCATGACAACTTAATAAAGATAGCAAATCATAAAAAAAGAGGATGATGAACAAAGTTGCTCTTAGGAAGAATAAAATAATTGCAAGTTTTACAAAAGATCAAGACAACCAAAATTGGCAAATATCTTGTCAAGTTTCCTATCCATTCTGTGTGCACCCAAACTGTCATTAGTAAAAGTATAAAAGGACTAAGAATAAGAAAGAGAGAGGAGATTATTAGAGTTAATCCAATTACCAAACTCATTAGTAGAAGCCTGATGAGGAAGATTGTATCCTTTTAACTCTTTAGTAGAAAGCAAAGCATTAAAGTCCCTTAAAATGCACCAAGGATCTTGTAAAAGCCAAATGATTCCAAATGAAATGCTTTCTAACATGAAAAGAAGAAGCATAAATCCCTACAGAAATTAAGAAAAACACATTGCCAAAACATGAAAACTGAAATAAATTACATAAAAGAATACATAACCAAGAAAGAAAAGTCAACATCACCTACACACCAAAGCTTGACAACAATATTAACCACATCAAAAATAAAAATCAAACGAGAATTAAAACTGCAAAAGCACCTAACAAAATATAATGTATAGATTCCTTTACACGAATTACTGACAGACAAATATTAATATTACTATTATATTATTGTTAGTATTATTATTATTATTATTATTATTATTATTATAAATATTATTATTATAAAGATTATTATTATTTTTATTTTTATTTTATTTATATTATTATTTTTACTATTATTATTAATATAATATGTTAAGCATTACGGATGGAATAAATTCGTTGCTAACTTAGCGAGCAATTTATCGATAGATTTAATCAGTCGATAAATTAATCGTCAATTTCTCGACGAATAATTTGACAATAAATTTTTTCATTGGTAAATCATTGTTAATTATCGACTGATTAAATCTGTCGGTAAATTGATCGTAAAATTCTCTGTCAATAATGACATTCTACCGACGAATAAAATTCTGTCGATAATTTTTGGTCGATATTGTACATTTTTCTTATAGTATATTGAGGAAAAAAGAAAATGGAACATAAAAATGGGCTTGGTACCATAGTTAAAAGAAGGATCATAAGAAAAAGACAACTTTAAGACTTTATCTCAAAACGATATATATTTTAACATTTCAAGTTTTGAAACGACATTACTAAAAGTGCATGATCAAGAGCCTTTAAGAGTTTCATTGGCTGATCAATAGATCATATGGGTAGAAGATAAAATAATTTATCTAAAATTTTTCTTGAACAACATGAGAATATATTTAAATGTGTTTGGTATGGAAGCCAATATTTGAGGTTATATATGATAGAAAATTACAGAATAAATGTTCTGAATAATGAATTTAGCCATCATATTAGAATAAATGTTCTAAATAATTATTGAGAGTCAAAATTCAATAGAAGAGTCACATACCTGAATCCATGGATGAAGATAGAATACTCGATAGGGTTATGATCTTCCTCAACCAAAATCTTCCTTCTTCCTCCTCTTGCTGGGACTTTAGAGTGACTCTTTTGATTAGGTGAGAGACCACAAAGTAGTTTGTGATTTTGGTGTTTACCTCCCTTTTTATTCTAATAACATCTCATAAAAGGATCCTTATTAAACCAATTAATCTGAGAAATTAAAGAGGTCATTAAAAACTATATTAAATGACTCATTAAAATCATTTTAATGAGAAAAGGAAATCAACAGCTAAAGAAATATATATAAATATATTTCCTAACCATATATGCCTTACAACTTCACTATCACAATAAAGATTAGTAGTAGAATAATATATATAAATATATAGCCCACAATTACACTAAGGAAATATAATTTCCTAACCATATATGCCTTACAACTTCACTATCACAATAAAGATTAGTAGTAGAACAATGAAAGATATGAAAATCTCGTAACAGACAAGTCAATTAGTGTAATTTCTCTTCAAATAATAAATAAGAGATGGTGTTTTTTGTTTATTGATTTTCATAATATTATAGATGTTTTAAAGAAGATGCAATAACTAATTTTTCATCATCATGTATTAAGACCAGATGGCAAGTTAGAATTCTAAAACTTTTTAATTAAAAAGTGGAGTTATAAGGAAAAAAAAATTCTTTCTAATGATGAGGCTTTTACGTATCTTAAGATTCATATTAAATTTTTTGAAAAGTTTCAAAATAAAAATTAAAAAACAAAATTTGAAGAATAAAGTGAAATATGCATATTATTTAGTATAATTTATGTAATGAGATATAGAGTTCACAACTTAAAAATGAATAAGATAATAGGTGCTTGAGATGTCATATTTGATTCTTAGAATTGAAAAGAAGAAAAGTGATGGAGAAAACAATTTTAACAACTATTTTGCCTAATAGTTCAACACTTAAAAATGGGGACTTAATCCCAAATACACCAAGTTATTTACATCTACCAACTGTTTTAAGCTTAAATTTATCATCTTCAACTCAATTCCTACAAATAAATAAAGAGTTTGAGTAATATTTATAAAATGTGTAGTTATTGTGTTATGAAACTAAAAAAACTCTGAAGAATAAAAATAGAGTTTTGCAAGTTTAATTATTAACTTGTCAAAAAAATTCACAAAATAAAAGAACCTTTAGGATTTAAAAACAACACATTATAGGAAGGAAATGTTGAATAATATATTTTAGTATTCAATGAAGATTGAATATTTAGTGAAAATCTATTAGGAATAATTATTGATACTCATGTTATTTCTTTTATAATTATTAGATTTGAAGAGTTATTTTTAGTCACTTGTACAATTCCAAGAGTTATTTTCAGTTTTTAAAACGTATGTGCACAATGCAAAGGAAAGAAAAATAAAAAATAAATAATTAAAAAAAGACTAGTTCAATATCCAAATTATTTTTTTTATTCTAAATTTTACAATCAACTTTTCATATATAGAGATAGACCACCCAACTAAATTAAGTAATGCATGAGAAGCGAGTATTAATACCTAAGCAGACTATTTATCGTCTTTTTCCAGTATCAAGTAAAAGTAATATTCATATCCTATCTTTCTCTCTATTCTACTGGTAAACTTTTTCGGAAGCCGATAAATAATATTGAAGCAAGTAAAAATCTAAATCTTATTCGATCATCAGATAACAAAACATTGATTGCATTTGAAAGAGAACGGGTGTTGGGTTTGTTGCTGAAGTTAAAATCGAATAAATCTCGAAGACTACACCTCCATGTAATAATCCACACAAACATGACAAAAACTCTGTCAAGAATTCAGTTGATAAGCGCATGGTTACCATATCTAATAAGATTATGATCATGGGACATAATAAATGATAAAATAATTATTTATCATTTATTAGGACATATAGCATAATCACCATCATGACAATAATTAATTTTGCATCCAAAACTAGGAAGTAGTTAGCTGATAAAGTTGGGTTGTTGTGTATAAAATTGATAGGCCTTGGCTTTGCGGAAGCGGCAGTGTGAGAAGTGACGTAGAGTAAATGTCTTTGTGCCTTCTTTGTTATTGGGGAACAACAAAAAGAAGCTTCTCCAAAGGGGAATTTCATTCCTTCAAGCCTTCAACCAAGTGATCCTGTTCAGATTCACCACTTGTACGCTCTCTTAATACATCGAAGCTAAGCCAACAGGGTTCACCAGCTCCCAACCCTAATCTTAGATAATACTTTGCTTAATCAATAATTTGTTTCTACCAACTTTAATACATTATCTCTACTTTCTTACAAATTATATAATGTGATATAAACATATAGTTTATGTTCATTAATTGAAGGCATTGATGGTACAATCTGTCACAATACTGTTTGGCCATTGTTAAGCCATCAATTATTAACACTTACCTAACTCAAACTATATTCTCTCTTCTCTAAGACACTTCTCTTTTTCTCTTTTAAAAGAAGACCATTTTTTTATGGAAATAAGGATTTAATTAATTTTAATTATATCATGATAAACAACCACCACTGTTTGATACTACTTCTTTTAATCAACTAATCAATGGTGATATCAATTTGAATATAGAATATACAACGTTAGGTTGACTTTCATAGCATCTCATATTTGTATAACCTTTTTGTCTTGACCATTCGTTCCAACCAATTAATCAGTGTTTTGTTTTAAGGTTAAATCATTGCTTAAATCTTAAAGCTTTAATGATTCCAATTGTCACACTGAACAACAATCATTAAATTTTAAGTTTATAATATGTTTTTATTTTCAATAAATTGTTAATTGTTTTACTCTAATGTTTTTTAAAATCATATGTAACAATTATTTATTTTGTTTTTTTATCTCAAAAACATTATCTAAATTGCTGTATAGTGTAAAAAAAAAAAAATCTAGTAATTTATTAGGAAAAAACGTATTTAAACATAAATTTATTAGGTTTACTGATGTTACTTGTTATAGGTAGAACATTAACATGGCAAAATTTACATTGTGCTAACCAGTAACAATTGTGTTGCTTTTATTGTAAGTGATTCTTTCTTACCAAGCATTCTTATATCCTTAGAGTGTAAAGTCAAAAGATGAGTAGTTACTCTTACATTTGAAGGTCTAGTTTTTATCACAAAATGTTAGTGAGATTCATTCCTAGTTTCTTAATAATATGGATTGCAGCTGTCGAACATCACTCAACTTAAGCTTGAGAAGGTAAATGAAGCATTTTCTACAACCCATTTAACTTGTATCCCAATTCTAGTGAAAAGAACTTTTGTCCATCAAGAAAATTTCACAAAAGAAAACAAGAAAAATCCAACTTTGGTTTGAAATTGCTTATTATATTATTTACTTAGATTAACACATATCCATCATTTAGAATAAAATTTATGAATTATTAAATATATTAATTGAATCCTAGCAATTGAATAATTTATGAATGTGATTATAATTTTTTAATACCTTATAATGCATCTCGCCACTCATACAATGTTTATATATACAAAATTGATTTGCCCTTTGATAGATTTTAATACGTGTGAACAAATTTTTAACCGTTGAAAATAGAATAATTGTTATTACCCTATTTTCTATTAAGGAAGTGTTTCCTTTTTATTTACGATTTTAATACTATATATATTCATCTAAATATATACAATAGATTTTTTCCAGCTGTCACCTCCATCATAAAGAAACTCTTGGGATCCATTGATAATTGGTTCGATTAATTGAAAGATTGTTTTTGTTTGAGTAACTCACGTTTAACCTCTTAAGAAGACAAATATTCAATATATTTTACTAATATCATTAAATTGCAATAAATAAAGAAGATTTTTTTTTTCTTACTAGAAGTAGAGGAACCTATTACTGTTACAATTAGAATATGTTTGACCCAATTTTTAAGTCTATTTTTTGAAAAAAAAAATTCTAGAAAAAGTGCAAGCCATCACCTTTTTTCTTAAAAACTCCCAATACTCATTTTAATAGAACAAAATTTCAAAGTATATGTTTGATTCATAATAGGTAGGCAGACCATAGGCTCATTTTGGAATTTCATTGAACAAGTAACATATTCTTGATGTAACTTGCGGCCAAAAAAACGAATATACACAAATTCAGTCATTTTATTGGCTAACAAGGAGGATTCTGTCATGGAAAATCAGAAATTTAATAGCCTCTTTGACATACGAAGCTTAGATTCGTGTATGTAGTCAAATTCATATCGTTCTCAATAGCCAAGTCTCTTCAACGTGATTAGTGAAGAACCCTAATATTTCTTTTCTGGGTTATATACAATCATGGGATGAATGATGAAATAATAGTTGAAAGGAAAAGCTAACATACTGTGTTTGATTCCTACCGCCCAAGAAGCTGCGAGGTAGTTGCTGGGTCCCACCGCGCCTCCGGTCGGTGCTACTCACGACCACGTGTCAAATTCCCATTGGTTACACGTCCAAACAATGCACACCTGTCGGTTCCTAATGTCACTATATCTTTCTCTCTCCTCCCACAAACAAAAATCGCACTATGCTGACGAAGCTACGTTACATTCCTTATCTTCATAAAAAAAAATAAACAAAAACAAAAAAACAACAAACAACGTATCTTAGCCAGCCCGGAGATACTTAAGCGTGACCCATTGGCAGCTTTATTTTAATTTACAAATTAAAAAATGAAAAATAAAAAATAAATTAATTGTAATTATAAAGGGCGAATGAATGAGGTCCACGTAGCACTAACGGCGAAGGCAGGACCAACCAAACCGAACGCCACGCCTCCTCTTTTGAAAGTAATCCATGCCGTTGCAAGTTGCAACACCCGTCACTCCAAATCCGCGTGGCCTTCAAGGGAGAAACGGCGCCGTTTCCAGCAAGTGATTTATGTTGCTGTGTATTACCATCAGCTTTTAGATCACCTGGGAAGAAAACCAAAACCGAAAAAGGGAGCTGCTCCTTGCTGCCAATTTCACGTTTTCATTCCCCAAATTAAAGCCTCATTCCCTCAATCGACGAGTTTCTCGTGATCCTCGTCTCGCTATAATCGTCTTCCTCGTGCCCTAATCGATTATCTCGTTGTGGGTGCTGATCGTATTGGGCTATACAACGCTGTCATCGACCGTGATCAATCATTCGTACTTTTTTGTGTGCCCAATAAATTAGTTCCTTTTTGCATTTTCCGATGACGTATTACGATAATGACGGTGGTGGGAGAGGGGAGGTGGTGCCGGACGTTACCCTCACAATCCAACCCGATGATGGAAATGGGGATTATGTGAAATTGGGGCCCGGTCCCGACGACGGTTCTCCGCGGGGTACGGCGATGGAGCCTTCTGTGCCGACGATGAGAGCCACCGTGTCGTATTGGTTGAAATTGGTGGTGTTGTTTTTATGCCTGGGGTTTTTGGCTGTCGTTGTGCTCGTCTGGGTTGGACCCTATTTCATGGACAAGGTTTGTTCTTTCTTCCCCCACTCGCTGCTATTGGCTTTGAGGATTGTTTTCCCCTTGTAAAGTTTTGATTTTGATGATGAAATATCTGGATTGCACTCTTTGTGCTGCATAGTGTAGAATAATTGTGTTTTTGCATTCTTTTTGTTGTCTCTAACATGGATTAAAATGTTTGTGGCTTATAATGGATGATTTTTTTTTTTTGGCAGGGGGTTATTCCGATAATAAATTGGGAGACAGAGACTTTCAGCACTCCAGTATTAACTGTTTTGGTGTTTGCCTCCGTGGCAATATTCCCAACCCTACTCTTGCCGTCTACACCTTCCATGTGGGTGGCTGGAATGACATTTGGTTATGGCTTTGGGTTCTTGCTGATTATATCTGCAGCAGCTATTGGTGTATCACTCCCTTTTATCATTGGCAAAATCTTCCACCATAAAATTGAAGTACATGCTTTGTCTTGAATCAGAGTTAGTTTGTGTGCAGGTTTTTGCCTCTCCTTTATTGATATGGATTCAATGTTTTGTGTATGCAGGGGTGGTTGGAGAGGTATCCAAAGAAGGCTTCTATTCTGAGGTCTGCTGGTGGAGGGAACTGGTTTCATCAGTTCCGGGCTGTTGCCTTAATCAGAATTTCCCCATTCCCTTACTTAATCTTCAACTATTGTGCTGTGGCCACAAATGTTAAGTATGGGCCTTATATAGTTGGATCCTTGGTAGGAATGGTGCCAGAAATATTGGTTGCAATCTACACGTAGGGTTTCTCTCTGTCTTCCTCATTCACTTTTATATGTTATACTAGGAAAGTGTGTGTGTTTTGCTTGGCTATATGCATGCTTAGCTTAATTATTTCCTGAATATCTAATGTCTGCATTTGAAATTTGTCATATATACCTAAAGTAATGGCTAACTGGTAAGGTGACCACTGTTTGCTCACTTTTGAATAAGTCTGGCTTTTGCTTGATTATGTTGAGAACAATGTGGTTGTTTCTGCAAAACACATAGTTCATCTGTTATAAATTGCTTTGCTCTGATGTATGGTTTGAATTTTCAATAACTGATAAATGTAGAGTCCTGCAAACCCTTCGTCTTGCATTACCTTGTTTTCTGTTTCCTCTAGTTGCAATATGTTTCTTTCATGATTATTCATTCATTATGGAATAGTTCTAAAACTTATTTGGTGAACTGATGAATCTTCAATATATTGATGAGAGTGAGATAACCCTTCCGAGTTTCCTTTTTTGTGAGATGGGTAATTGCTCTTGCCTGTGCTTTTTAAATTCCTGGTTGTTTTTTGCGGTAAAGTTTCTCCATGTATGCTCCCAACCAAACTTGGGAATTCTTTTATGGTCATCAAAGCTTGAAACTAGTGCATTTTATAATAAATGAGCAAATTCATATTGTGTCCTAACGTTTTGATATTCCTTGAATTTGACCATGTAGTTGGACATTTAGTAATTTATCTATCAAGTACACTTTTTATTTTCTGGGAGAAGTTTAGTGTTTAGTTAATTCGCTTCCCTTGTTAGATCTTAATTAGGAATGCTATTAATCACACAAGCTTTATATCACAAACTGTTCTGTGACTTTATATAGAAGTAAGATATTGATCTGTTTCCATGCATGACCTATGAGTGTGGCTTCTTAAATACATCAATATACCTGCATTTTGTCTGCTAAATGATCATGGTTGCGTATATATGCGACTATTTTACACAAAAATGCCTGATTGCATCGTGCATACCTAGGGAAGCTCCTACTATCAACCGGTTCCACAAACCAAAACTAAAAGCTGCTAATTATATTTGGCTGTTCTGCCTTTTCTAATACCATTGCTGGTTTGTCACCCATACTATCATAGTTTCTGTGTCACTCTTGATCAAAAAAAGGGCAACCATAACTGCCATACCATCAATTCAGCATGCAGAGTTGTTATTGAATGTCAATGGGATTTTTTTTTTTTATGTCATCAACTTATCATATTGTGGTATGGTAAGGAAAACAAATGATAGTGCAACATGGATTGTTTGATTCTCACTAGCCAAAATACCTAAGCTCTATCAATGAGGGTTGTCAGGATAGGATTGAACAAAATTGATAAAAGGTCTAGTAATTAGTGTTTGATATTTACCTATGGTTTTTCATCTGCAAGTTATATGTAACTGTAAGCCTTTGGTTGAGGCTTGTAGATTGCTCTGACCTCCCCTCCTAACTTTTACTTAGGGTAAATAAACTTGTGTTCTTATGGATAAAAAGGCTTGCACCATTATATTCTTTTTTGCTTTGAGAATGTATCTTTACTTGGTCAGCAATAACACTGTTGCTGTAAATTCAATGTTAGACGGTTGAACCTTTTCTTTCTTTCTCTTTAGTTCCACTTGTTTTTTTTTATTTCCTGAAAAATTGCCTTTCGATGCCCTGCTTTTGAATCTTTTTCCTGCAAAAGCATTTTACCTGATAATGGTAATGACTTTGATCTTTAGTTAGTGTGTTGTTTTCATCTTGCATCTGACGTGTATTTTATGTTACATCTGTAATCTATTGTTTCAAATTTACCCATTTCAAAATAAGTTGGTTGGTTATGAAAATCGAAACTTCACTTTAAAGTATCTGGATCCTCTCAAACTCATTGTTTACTTGGCTATTTTTCTGCAGTGGAATCTTGATTCGTACATTGGCTGATGCTTCACATGAAAAACATTCTCTATCTGCCCCACAAATTATTCTCAATGTTGCCGGCTTCTGCATAACGGTAGCTACTACCATCTTCATCACAGCCTTTGCTAGAAGACGGCTTGATGAGTTGCAGAGGGAGGAGGAGCCATTATTGCAATAATAGTCCACAAGTTTTAGTCTGGTTTGTTTGTTTCCTTATATGAAGCAATTCCTTCTATATATCTGGAAGAGGTTTTATATAGGGAGACATTATCCATTGGAAGAGTCGACCGTCAAATGTATTATATGTAGTGGGGGGGAAGGGTTGACCAAGGATATTGGAGAAACAGACTGACATGACCAACACCTATTTTAGTGCAGCATTTCAATTCCGTGTTCCTTATACGGTTTACTGAAATTTTGTTTCTTAGTTCTTCTACCTCATTTATCATATTGTATATGAATGAAATTCCCGATTTATACATCATTGGCAAGATTCGTTTGTGTAAATCCTATGCCTTAATGTTTTGTGGACTTCACAATGACTTTTTATTTCTTTACTTGCCACATGAATCTTGTTTTGGTTGCATTGATTTATCTTTCCAAGTTTGACATTTCATTTACTAGGTAAAGTTAGAGTGGCAAATTGATCCATCAGTGGATGAAAATATTTATTAATCTAATTTGATCCTTTAAAATTTTAATTAATAGTCTGATCAAAATTCAATTTATTTAATAGAAATTCAATCCATTTATTAATCATTTTTTCATGAATGGATATCAGTTCGCCAATAAAAGTAATAATTTTCAAAAACTAAAAGAAAATTAAAATTTTATTTTGAAAAAACGCTTTCAAAACTATATTTTGTAGAATAAATTTAAAAATACAATTTCTTAAAGCATTTTAAAATGGAAAATTTAAGGAAGATTTAGTTGTGAAAAAAAATATTGCATTTATTTTAATTTGTTTGGTATTGTTAATAGGATCTGATTCAATTTTCTGTTACAATAGTTGATGAATTGAATAGATTTACTTGTGGAGGAATGATGAATAAATGGAACTTGTAAATAAAAGTAGATGAAATTATTAAAAACACCTAAGTAAATTTCGTGGTAGTGTTTGCAGGAACATACTTTTATGCGTATTAACAATTGCGTAAGACAAAATCATGATGTAACTCATGGCCTAAAATGTGAGAGATTTCAAATTTAACGTGTGGCTAGGCAAAATCGAAAGCGGAGTGTTGCTTTTAGTATGTTTGCAGTCATTGATAAACAATTGTCTAACACCACAAGTGAGTATATTTTGAATGAGTAATTGGAGGGTGCAAACTGACAAAATCATCCGAAGAACCAGTTTTGGAAAATGAACAACATTCTCTCTAGCAAAGGATTTCACGTGAGAATAACAACAATAATGATGAAAATGAAATTTGACTGGTTTAGATTGGTTCAGTTGTGAAATTTCTATCCTCAATCAGGCAGGTAACAAACCAAAGCTAATTGTGTACTGAAATTTCTTTGACAAATTGTTTACAATATGATTATAAAGTGTCTGTGACGGTGGATTGAAGAGAATAGCAAGGGGTGTTAGTGTTTTTCAATCATTCAACAAGAATAAACTGCAAAGCCACCTGAATCATCTAGTAAAACATCCTCTTCTCTTCAACTTGGATAGTTGTTGTGACTTCAAGTGTTGAAGAACCCACTTCCTTAAAACTTACAAAAAAAAGAAAAAAAAATGAGGGTTTTCAAATATGAATCTCCATTAAATTGGAGAACCAATACATGAAATTAAATTTTAGAAACATGTAAAATCAAAACAAAAAAGTCATAATTTTACAGGAATCACACTCATACAAAATATTTTAGACTAACAATTTTAATATATATATATATATATATATATATATAAATATATATATATATATATATATAAATATATATATATATATATATATATATATATATATATATATATATATATTAAAGTCTTTCAGCTTTTGAGCG
>Ga0099824_1007183_pt1 | contig 14884 bp, 8 predicted proteins | sample SiratrowhiteBW_FD_76837 | JGI IMG/M metagenome (GOLD analysis project Ga0099824, IMG submission 76837) | Root nodule microbial communities of legume samples collected from California, USA - Siratro white BW | ecosystem: Host-associated > Plants > Roots > Nodule | place: USA: California...
ATATAAACACATACCAAGTTACCCATCATGTGTAAGGCACGGTCCGTAGTTCGGCAACGAGATGATTCCCATCGAATGCGTAAAATATCCGATAAACACCTGATCTAAAGCGCGAAAGAGAAAATTATCAAATGCAGATAATGCTTACAAGTACAAATTGAGTGTAAAAGGAAAAACAAGAACCATAAGCATCAGAAAAATAATATTTTCAAAACAAAACCATATTACAACTCTATTATAATAATATAATAATATAAATAAACCATTGATGACTTACAAGTTGTTAAGCAGTTGCATATTTGAATATAGGCTGCACAGAAAAGACTTAATTTTTAAAGTATAAGCTCCGGTGTAGAATTTTTGTCTACTTACAGTAAAGTAAAATAAGTTCTGAGAATCAATTGCTTCGATGTAAGGTGCCATATCCCATTCTGAAACCAGGTCACAAGACAGCAATTGAGAACATGGTCAGACACATTTCTTTTATTTATTTTTTTTCCTTCACAGGAAAATGAGTGGATTTTTTTTATAATACAATAATAAATCAAAAAGGGATTTATATCTATTAAGTATGCGTGAGAGATAATTTTTCAAGTAACTTACGTTGCAACTCATCGTGTCGGGAGCTCCTCTCAATCAAAAGGCCGTATGCCAGAATTACAGCTTGCTGTGTTGCTGTCAAATTGGGAGTAACATGGCCATCATTTTCCATGCCTTGAGGTAGAGACCCAGTTCTAGAGTCATCATCGTTTTCTAACAACTTCGGTATTCTGAGTACGCCAGAATCATCAGTAGCTTCATGCTGATTCAAATTCCAATTATCTTTACCATTGTTGGAATCACATGTTTGGATACGGGTACCAGTTGATGGACAGTTTTCATCCACATTATTTGATGCGCCTGTGGTGGTAACAAGCACCATCTGAGCCTTTGGTACTGCCTACGTAGATCCAAGAATTAATTAAATATTGAAAAAGTTTCATGAAACATGCTGTTGATCATGCAGTACGTTCACTATGTTTACCTGGTGTTCAGTACGGAAACCAAGTACCCCAGTGAGTGAAAGCTGAAGCCCAGCTGCCATCTCAGCTGATTTAAAATGCATCCTGATACCATAAACGTAGACATACGTAAATGAAGATAGGATACCAATTTTGACTATTATGAACTAGCGATGCTTGATATACAAAATATTCTTGGACATTTCACAGCTATTGGTGAAGCAACCCACCTCTGAAACACCAATTTTTGAATTTGTTTATATCATTGGCTATTTCAACGATATGAATCGTTTACGTGCATGGTAAGAAACATCTCACTCACTCACTCGACTGTTCAATTTAACTAATTACCTGCAAGAGTCAACTCGTCGATATACAAGTTCAATAATGCCAGCCTCTAAATGAAGCACAGAGACAATGACCGAGCTCTCTCCGTCGTTTAAATCATCCGGCCAGTAACTCTGAACTTGTTCGCAAGAGCCAAGCATCTGCACAGTTTCACCCATATACACATGCAAAAGATCAGACAAGGAAGAAGACCGCTCATCCAAAACCTTCTGTTGAACAAGCAAAACCCTAGCCAGCCACCACGAAAGGCTTTTCATCTCAACGCCTAAATCCTTCACCCGCATAAGCAACATCTTCGCAAAAACTATATACTGCAAAAAAAAAAAACAACAACAACAACACGTACGTACGTTCATAAGAATTACTATTAACACAGTCTAATCGATTCAAATCGATAAATGCATGACGTAGATGTACCTGAAGATTGGAGAACTTCCCGAGCAATCAGAACCAGCAGACATAAGCTGATTCCGCGCCCAGTAGTCCCGTTCTTCATCACCACCGTCCAAACACAGAGGACACCTCGGCAGCTCTGCGGCTTTCAAGGGCCTGCACTAGCAACAGTTTCTTTCACGAAATCAAAACGCACAAACAAAATAGAGAATGCATTTTAATTACCCGGTGAAGTTGGCTTGAGTAAACCCTAGAAACGCGGCGACTGCGATGCACGTGACGAGCATGCCCCTACGACGCTGTTCAACGACGTCACCGGCAGCGGCGGCGATGAAGTCCCCGGCGCGATCAACCAACAGAGGATAGAGGTGACCGGGATCGTCGAGTGGCGGTGCGTCATGGCCGGTGAGTCGGAAGACAAGGTCGAAGGAGGGTTGGGAGGTGAGTGCTTGTATATAATTGCCACACTGAATGAAATTCAAGAGGTGGTTGATGGAACCATTCAAGTAATCAAGTTTCTCCGAAACGCGAAGTTCTTGTGGTTGTTGATGAGTGAGGGTGCACCGAATGAGGCGAAGTTCATAGCAGCGGATTGCAACTTCCTCTGCTTCGAGTACCTTCATGTCCATTCTCTGTTACTCTAATGATTCTCGCTCTTGGAAAAAGCTTTTGGTTTGCTCGTTTGATCAGAGGTATTTCTGAACGCGGCTCATTCAAAATATGGACAAATTCTTCCTCCACCCCATATACTCTTCCTGCACCCCTATAATTTTTTTTATTCCATTATTACCCTTCCTGAAATTACACAAATGGCCCTCCCTTAATAAAACAACCCTAGTCTCTTTTACCTGCACCACCGTCCGCGAAGCTTCTTCCTTTCATCTTCTCTGCAATACTCCTTTTACGGTGCCATTTTTCAACATTTGAATTGTGATTCAACTGTAGGAAAGTCATTCCGACAAGTGTAGAGTGTTTATTGAAGGAAAGGAATGCCAGAGAGGTAAGATTTTTGCATTTTGTGGATTTTTCAAACTTTCTACAATGAGTACCCTGACGAGCCCATCCGGTTAACAATTTTGGAAATTTGAGAACCGGACAGCTCTACGTCCGGTTCGTAAAGTGACAACCGGATGCAGAGTAAGGGGGGTGCCATCCAGTTCTCATTTTACAAATCGGATGGCATCCCATCCGGTTGTCTAAATGGGAAAAAAAATTGAAAAGCGGATGGGTTTTGGGCTACTGTCATTCGGTTGTAATTTTGTATTTTGAGAACCGAATAACAACCACATCCGGTTCGTAAAATGAGAACCGGATGGCATAGAGGGGGGTGCCATCTGGTTCTCATATTACGAACCGGATGTGGTTGCTGTCCGGTTCTCAAAATATAAAATTACCACCGGATGGGTAGTGTGATAATCCCATCCGATTTGAAAATTGTGAACCGGATGAGGAAGGCTTACAAACGAATCGGATGGAGGAAGTTTTTGTTGCACTGGCACACTGGAAAGAGCTTGGAAGGCGACAGTTTGAGAGAAGCTTAGGATTTCTCGAATTGAGAAAAATATAAGATGGGAGAGATGAAGGCTAGTTTTGTCTTTTTATACTTTAATTGAAGGATAAAATAGAAAATTTCGCATTGGTATGGAGTGCAGGAAGAGTATATGGGAGTGGAGGAAGAATTTGTCCATGATCAGTATAACAGAACTTTTATAAAATATGGTAGAATAGGATATTTTCATTAACTAATTTCTTAATCAATTATTATTTTACCTAATAAAATCTTATAAATTTAAATAACAGTTATATCACTCAATTAGCAGAAAAAATATCGGAGAATCAATTGATTCAATATGTAGATTTTAAGTACCGCGATAGAACAAAATTAATTCATAAAAACTCAAAAAAAATTATTTAAATTTTGAAATATAGTTATTAAGTCTTCTATAAACTGTAATAAAACAGTTATGATGGTTATAGAAATATATAATTTTAATTAAAATATTTTATTTTTTATCAAATAAAAAAAATTCCCTACATAACTGCAGAATCTTTAATTAAAAAAATAATTATATGATCCCTCTACTTAAACGAGATACGTTTTTTCTAAATTATTTCTATTTTTTTCTTCAGATTGAATTGTTTTAGTATAATAAGAATGTAAATAAACAGATGCAATAAAACATACATTTTTAATAGTATTATTTAGAGGATATTTTTTAGTGCGTAAAATATATTTTTAAAATTTTTTAATATTCCTATTTTATTTTTTATCAAATAGAAATTATTTTATGATTTATTAAAAAATACATATTACGAATTGTACAATCTTACTGTTAACAAATTACTTATTAAAAAAAATCACAAAATCCTTCTACTCAAAAGCAATATAGCAAACATAATTTATTTATTTATTTTTAAATCTTACAAAATGATCCATTCTTTTAAAATTATAGTATAATTTTGAGAAAAAATCTATAAAAAAATAAATAATGTAATTTGATTTATAACTAATTGCCTTCATTTTATACCGGAAAAATATTTATAAATGTTTCACTTTTCTTTTACAACACCGGGCATGCATGTATCTAGAGAAAATAGCGGATTTATCTTAATTGTATTGTTTAAAACAAACCGATTTTGACAACACCAAAAAAATAGAAAGAGAAAGGAAAAGTGTTATCAACACTCTTGTTTTTTTTTTTTATTTCATTCTACTTTATCAATTAAAATTTATTAGAAATACAATTTTATGACAGAGATCCATTAAATATGAAGCAAAACCTACATATATTTATATAATTTCTAATGAATTTCGATAAATAAAAAATTATATGATAGAAATATTATAAATACTGGTATTTTGAAATTATACACATTAAAATATTTTTATTTGATATTGAAATAAATTATTATTTTATTATTTATATAATATTTTATTGAATAAAATAAATATCAAATTGATGTAATTCATAAACAATAATATAAAAGAATAATTTTTCATAACATATATAAATAAATTTCCCTGCTATTAAATACAAGTAAAAAGACACATCTCTCTTTTCACATCTTAATACATTAATATTATACAATATAACAAAATTAATTTATTGTTACTAAAATTCACATTAAGAAAAGAAAGGGACAACAACAATATTAAGACAGTGAAGAACTTGAAAATTATGAAGACATTGAGTACACATGTGATGCGAGCCTGGGCCTGGGATGCACCGAAAGAGGCTCGGCCCGCTGTAGGGTTAGCCCATAGGCTTCATCCATGTTCAGCTTTTCCGGGTTCAACCCATTTTCCAGTTCCCAATCAAAAGAATGGGCCAAAGTTGCAGTTAGAAGTTGGACCATTCGAAGCCCGAGACTGAGCCCAGCGCAAATCCTTCGTCCAGCACCAAAGGGTATAACCTCGAAGTCATTACCCTTAACGTCAGCATCAGCCTTCTCACCACCGGGAAGGAACCTTTCGGGCCTGAACTCCAGCGGGTCGGCCCATTCCTTCGGGTCACGGGCTATGGCCCAAACATTCACCAAGAGAGTTGAACCCTTGGGGATGTGGTACCCAAATATCTCGCAGCTCTCGGCCGCGACACGTGGCAGAGAAAGAGGGGTCGATGGGTGGAGCCTGAAGGTCTCCTTGATCACAGCTTGTAAGTACGGGAGATGGGCCAAGTCCTCTTCTTTCACGCTCCTGTCTCGGCCCACAACAGTGTCCAACTCTTGCTGGACTTGGGCCAGGATTCTCGGGTTTCGGATCAGTTCTGCTAAGGCCCATTCTGTAGTGCTGGATGACGTGTCAGTTCCAGCCGTAAACATATTCTGCAAATTTGAACAACGTAAATAACTATTCTCAGTTTCTTTCTTTTAAGGAACTGTAAAAAAAAACCCTAAACCCTAAAATTGTTACTTGAAGTTGTTACGTACCAGAAGCAACGCTTTGATCTCTGTGTGAGTGAGGTGGTTTCCTTCATCGTCCTTAACGTCTTTGAGGGACAACAAGATACTCAAGAGATTGGTGGAAGAAGTATCGTGTTCTTCAATAATGGTGGCCAAAAATGAATCAAACCTTTTGTGCAGTTTCTTCATCTTGGCTTGAACCCCTTGAAGGTCAAGCCATTCAAGGGAAGGAATAAAGTCTCCGATGTTGAAAACCCCTGCCAACACCATCACCTCCACCACCATGCTCTTGAACTCGTCGGCCCTAGGATCGCACCCTCCATTTCCGTCGTCGAACACTCGCCGTCCGATCATCACCCTGGCCAATGCGTTGGTGGTGCACACGTTCAGCATTTGTCCCAGGTTCACCGCTTTTCCGTCTGAACTTCCCAAGTTACGTGTCAATCTTCCTACCTCTTCCTGAAACCGTGAATTAGGTTTAGATTCTTAAGACATCAAACTTTTCATTAATGTCAACTGCCACATCAACTTCAATCTCTATCCTTTAACGTTGCTGTCTATCGTCAAAAACTCACACCTACCTTGTTTCTCTACTTGTGATGCAAAAAATATCGTACAAGTAATTGTTTTTCTCCCGATATTCCTTAATATAACTTCTATTTGTAAAATAACATTAATAATTAAATTATATGTAAGTAACATAATAGTAAAGCATTTTATAAGTTTAACTATACATAAAAAACAAATATTGCATAATATTTAGATTTAGGAATCAAAAATACATAGAAAAGTGAAAGATACTTTATTTTTTTATTTTTTTTACAGTTTTTAAACAATTTTGATTGATTTTTTTAATTATTGATATCGTATTTTACTGAGTTCGTGGATATAATATACAAAAGTTAACTTAAATAAATAAATATAACTATTTTTATATGATATAGTGTTGAGAAAATCTAAGAAAGAAATACCAAAAGATAAATAAGAATAAAACTTGAGTGAAACTCATAAAATACATTTATTTTGAAAATGACGTGATTAATATATAGCCGTGTTTAACCATCACACTTTACAGTGAAATGAATATGTGGCACTTTTGGAAGAAGTGACGTGAATGCTGCCATTGACCACAACAGAAGCATTCTCGTGTATAAGCACACGCCTAGCATAATACTAGCATCAAAATTCTACACGTCGGAATGTCCCACGTAATATATAAATTAATAAATAAAAACACCAACATGCACGCACCAAAACATATACGTTTTTGTTTTATAACAATAGTTGATTCATTTGGTTTGTTGGATACTGTTTTTCTCCTGTAAAAATATTAATCTTATAAAGTAAATACAGTATATTATAAAAGACAAAAGTTTGAAAAAATAAGCATGTTTACATTTTAAATATAATTATATTTCATTATCCAAACAAACCAAATCGTTTTCACAAATATATCATATTTAATTTATTTCTTGAATCTTTTTTTTACTCCATAAAATCGATGACATCAACATCGATCTAAAACAAAAAGTATCATAAATAGATTTTATTTTTTACTTGTCTCTATTGAAATGTTTCTACGTTGAAGTAGACATAAAAAAGAAAACACTGTGGTGACGAATGTTGTTATTTTACGAAAGTTGAGCATGGTCTGGGAATAAGCATCAAATGAACATTTTATTTTTATATATTTACAGTAAAGTGATAAAGTATTTTAGTTTTTATTAATATTTGTATAATGAAGGACAATAAATTAAAAATTAAAATATATTATGATATAACTATGATTTGGGCTGATAAAAAAGAAGATATAACTATGCTTTGGAGGTTAATTGTTTTTACTGTGGTATTCCGTTTTTTTTTTTCTTTTTCATTTCCTCAATTTTCTTTTCTTCAAAAGATAGTGAATGCAGTGTGTTGTAAGTCTCATTTTCTAGTAGGAGAGGTCTCTGTTCTTGTACTATAACGGAAAATTTGTAATTTAAAAAAAAAAAAGGAATGGAAAATTTTAATAAAACTTTAACATATTTTAAAGAATATTATGAAAATATTTTTTTAAAATGTTAAACAAAACATGTGCAATAAGTGAGACAATTCTTTTGAGTATATACATATATAAGCTTTTAGAAAAGAGTTTTTTACATTAACGGTCTGTTTGGTTGAAAGAGATGATTTGCGAAGATGGATAATTTGTAAAAGAAAGCGCAAGCTTGAAGTTCAATACATTAAAAAATTAATAAAAAGCTGAAACCGAACACCCTAGCTTTTCTTTGCAAAACTGGGAAGATTTGCAACGATGAAAACTTTTCATTTTTTTTATATAATTAATTCTATTATTAATATTTATAAATATAATTAATTATAACAATAAAATCATAAGTAATAATTATAATAATAAAAATATTAAAATTAAAAATTATAATAAAAATCAAAATAAATTTATTTAATAATAATTTAATTTTACAGTTTAAAACATTTATATTTTTGTAATTCTATCAATAAAAAATAATAATTTATTAATCACATTTAACAAATTAATATTTTATTTTTAATCTTATAATTTTATCAATTGAAAAAATTAAAATATTTATTATATCTATCAAATCACTCATCAACTTTCTATTCAAATTTTACTATCTTTTTTTTAATTCAAACAATAAAGTTTTTCACAAACTTTCATCTTAAATAATCTCAAATTCACTTCCCAATCTAAATACACCCTGACCAAATCTATGAACTTTGAATTAAACTGTGCATTGATATTAAACTGTACTAGGTTCTCACTTTTAATAAATTAGCGTAAATAGCTTTTATGACTAACAGAACAAATTCTACAGATACAGCATTTAAAAAAGTTTATACAGGTCAACAGTGTGAAATAGTTGAATTTACAAAAGAAAGTAAAAAAAAAGTCAAAAGCGGAAAAATATTGGTTTTAACAAAAAAAAAAAAAAGGTAAAAAAATACGCAGTTTTAAAATTAAAAGTACGATACTTTGTATATACGTTTAGAAGAAGAAAAAAAAACGAGCTAAGAATAATAACTTAAAAAGTAGTAAAATAAAAACTAACAATAATAACATAAAGTTTATCCATTTTCAATTAAAAATGAAATAATTTTTATTTACTCTCACATACACCTCTCTTCATTTAAAACCACTCAAACCCAAAAAAAAAAAAAAAAAACTTACTCAAACTAGCATGTTCTCTTTCCCATCTTAAAACGTATAATGTAAACTAAAACTCAGAATCCATGTATAGATTTAAAGCCATTACACACAGTGAATAAATTTATAAAAATTTAAATCCAAACAAGAAAAATAAAATAATTTTTTACATGAAGATAAAAATATATATTTATTCATGCATGATGTATGTGTTCTACGTGCAGTGGACAGAGAAAATTCACCTCACGCAAGTGTCTAAATGCATCCAAGGCCTTCCCGGAGAAGAGGTGAACGGAGGTGAGTTTCCGGAGCAACCGCCACCGCGGGCCATAGGGGGCGAACACCAGGTCCTGGTAGTTATAGGCTATGTATTTGGCTCCGGCGTTCGGCGGCCGGCTGCTGAAATTAGAGTCATGAATTTTCAAAAACTGTTCCGCCACCGCCGCCGACGCCGCCACTACCACGTCCACGAATCCGAGACACAGGTGCATCAACGGGCCATGAACTTGGGCCAAGGCGGCAAGGGAGTGGTGCGGAACCGGGCCCATGTGCGGGAAATTGCCCACAACGGGCCAGGGTTTTGGGCCTGGAGGGAGTGGCAGAGAAGAGGAACGCGTTAAGAGCTTTATTAAGCGATGTACGAGAATAATTGCAGCGATTGTTGCGAAGAAAACGATGAACGGAGACATGGTTTGTTTCGGAAGAGTTTTTGTTGTTTTGAAATGAAACTGTAGTAGTAGCAGAAGTGTGTTGGGGTTTTTCTTCCGTTTGGCTCAACCTGTGTGCTATATATATAGAAAAAATATATATATTTTTCTCTGACTGTTTTTTAATTGATTAATTTCCTGAACCAAAAGAATTGCTACAGAACTTTGGTAGTTTGTTCTAGACTATTGACACGGTTGCATTTATATTTATTACGAGTTTGTCTAAGTGGAGGCTAGTGATACTTTCTAATAAATACGAACTATTTGTTTTAAAAATCTATAACAACTAATGATAATATGATTAAATTTTGTAACCAGTTTCAATTTTTTTTATCATTTGTATCTTTATTTTGATTCACTGATTTTTTAGTTTTTTTATTTAAAAAATATCCATAAAAATTAAAGGTTCTTTTATTGTATAATTGATTATAATTATGTTCTTTTTAAATAAAAATTAAAATGTTTTATAATTATTTTCAGTGTGTGAGATTGAGGTTATTCGTACCTATATTTAATGTGAGTTTGAGTGTTGTCTTGTATTTTTGATGCATTATATATGATTGTGTTAGATCTGATTGTATGTGAATCAAACACATGTTCATTAGCCTGAGTTATCTAGTAGGTAGATGTTCACGTGCTTCTGTTTTTAAATTCATAGTATATAGTTGTTTATGTGCTTCTAATTTTTAAATCATGAGTATTAGCTTGATAAAAAATGTTAATTTCAACATTTTATAAACTAAAACTTAGAGTCAAAAGTTAATTTGTTAATGTTCTTTTAAGAATTATTTTCTCAATAAAAAAATTTATACACATAATTTTGGAAATTGAGCATAAGAATATTACTTAATACATTATTTGTTAACATATTCTTAATTATAAAATAGATTACATGAAAATTAAGAAATGAAACCAACAGCCTATAAGGGACAAAACTTTTTCAATAAAGTAAATCTCATGCAGGTTTTATTTAAAAAGAATAAATGTGATAAAACCTCCTAGGGCAGGATATTCAATATTCCTTTTTGTATCTGTCCTTTTTTTTCACTATGTGTGACATTTCACCTTTTTCTCACTTTCCTCTGTGTCTCCCTCTTGGCCATGCACATTTTGTTATAGGATGCCCTTCACCCAAATTTTCTGTTGTACAATAAATACAGTGGTACCTTTTTTTAGAAACATATTTTTCTTCCACTCTTCTACACCATTAATTTATTTTAATAAAAATTAATCCTTAGAACACAATAAACATAATACAAATGTTATTTTCACAATTATTATTACAGGAAAGTGAAATTTATAGTTTTTCATTTAAGAACTTAAACAAAGGAAGAAATCATAATTAGAGTGCATTATGAGTTAGGTTTTGCATTAGATATGATTGAAAGTGAAAGGAAAAAGATTGAGAAGGTTTAAGTTTGGTGGGAACGTGCATGCAATGAACGAGTCTTGGTATTGCTGGGAGTTGAGAGCGTGCTCACATTGGACTCACAGCTTCTCAGATAATCATATGCGTCAGTGTTAGGTAAGCACTGCATCAAGATCACCTTTCCTATTCTCCTAGGTAGATTTTGATTAAAAAAAATGAAATAAAGAAAAAACTGATTAAAAATTAATAGAAGTTAATTTCACAAATATACTATAGTTTAATTTACTATAATATGAGAAAAGGTAATCGCTATTATTATTTGGTATTAATATGAGAAAGGTAATGTGTTACCTGGGAGGGAGAAGATTTTGAAAAAAATCCAATTTTATGGTTTGAAGGAATTGTTAATGATGGTATTAATTGCTAGATTTGAGTATGGAGATATAAGTTTTTATAATTTGTGTTAATTAATATTGATATGTAAGTTTGCTTAACTGAATATATAATTGAAATACAAATAATTAAAATACAAATAATTAAAATACAAAATGTCAATGTGAAATAAAAAATTGTCTTATAACATATTTGGAACATATTTTCATAAAAAGTTAAAAATTAATTCATACACAAATTAACAATATAAATTGGAAACAATTATATTAAAAAAAACTTTACAAGCTAATTTGCTTATAAAGTAGTTTTATCTTATAAGGAAAATAATATTGATATATAAGTTTCCTTAACTGAATATACAATTGAAATACAAAATGTCAATGTGAAATAAAAAATTGTCTTATAACATATTTGGAACATTTTTCTACAAAAGGTTAAACAAATTTAAGTTAAAATTGATTCATACACAAATTAACAATATAAATTGGAAACAATTATATTAAAAAACTTTGCAAACTAGTTTGCTTATAAAGTAATTTTATTATAAGGAAATTAACTTTTTTTTCTATTATTTTTTTCCCATTAAAAATTTCGTCATGCATAACGGAGTATGAAAATAGTACATCCGTTTTCTATATATTAGAGTTGTGGGTAAGCAGATTTTTTTTATGTAAGTTACACTATTTTTTATAATATATTTTATAGTTGTGTTGTTTAAATAATCAATTTTATTTTATTTTATTTCCATGTATGTTTATCGTTTATCATAAAACTCCAAAATTGTTTCGTGTATATATGGTTTACACTTTATATGTATGTGTTTTCGATTTTACATTTTTTATATGTTTTCTGAGACTAATAGTTATTCATTAATCTTCAATGAGTTTACAAAGACACAAGTATAAAAAAAAAAAACGAACTTTGTAGTCTTTTTTTAGCTTTAAATGATAGAATTACTTTTCAAGGTGAAACTGGTGGTTTTTTTTATGAAATATACTTATAATTTATTTTAAAAGTACTTATTCATTTTTGTGAAGAAAATAAAGCATTCTAAATAACTTTTAGAATGTTAATATCAAATGTAAACAATTAAATTTTAAGAATAAATAAATAGTTCGTATAGTTTTTATACTACATATATGTATATAGTAGATGTATTAATTTACGTTAAAAAGTTGGATGTAACAAGTTATTTTCGTGAATAACATGTAAAGCTTTTTACACGTAACATTAAATGAAAATGAACTTTATTTTAAAAAGTCAACCGTTTTGAAAAGATCTAACTTTTGTTTTAATAGTTTATACAACGTTACTTTTCATTCAGTACATACTTTACCTTTATTTGTTTTAGTAAAAGTACAAATGATGATTAGCACGATTCTGCGGATACAGTTTGTAGAACAAGAACCAAAAACCAACGAAGAGTAGTTTCATTTTCCGATAACTGCAGATATCTTCTACTTTTTTTTCGGGTACAATAGCACTTCATATTCATTTAGGGTTGAGTGGTTGGACGCATTACAAAGACATTGTATCCAACACATGTCCTTCGGATAGTTGTTGGAAGAAACGAAATTGTCACACAAATAAAATTAGAAAAAAAAAATATTTTATTATTAAAAAATGTGATTCAGATCAAATACTCGATTAATCACATTATCATTGGTGTATAATACACTCTTTACAAAACTTTGTGTGTTTATTACATTTATGTATTTTTTTATAATTTTAAAACTTTTAAAGAGTACATTTATATTAGTTTAAAAAAATTAAATTTATCAAATACATCTTATTATTTCACTTTATTCTGATTGAACTTAAATAGTTTTATTTAGTAATTTATTACTTTGTTTAAAATTTATCATTTTACACAATTTTATTAATAACTTTACATAGTTTAAGAAAGTGTAGATCTTATTAGTTTATCATATTGTGTATTTAATAATAAATAACATTAATTTGCTTTAAGTAAGAATTATACATTAAATTTTACTCAAGTTCAAAACACTTTACTATCACAATATATGATATATCCATTTTGCTTGATCCTAACATGCTGACTAAAACACTCCACTACAATATTTCATTTTCAACTTCAACTCGTGGTATATATTATATCTTTGTTGTAGATATAGCAACACATTCATATAATCTTGATTATCAAGATACGACTCTATTATATGTGTTTGTATCTTAACGTAGATTATTTATCATCAAGATCTTCAGTCATGCCAAGATCTTTATAATCTTTTAAGAGTGGGTCAACTTCCCAATAATACAAACATGTATTATATGTGCTAAGAATTTGTTTAGCTACTTTTCAATGATTCTTTCTAAAATTCAGTAGGTATTTGGTTATTACTCCAACAACATAAGTTATATCTAGCCTCATGCATACCATCACATCTATCAAGCTTCCAATCATTAAGGAATAAAGAACTATTAACATTTCATCCATTTCTATTTGGAAGAGGGACATGACTTTTTGCTCAACTTGAAGTCATTTCGACATGAATACTTCGCTTAAGCACATTTGCCTTTTCTAGAGTGAGGGTATCAAATGAAGCACTTAATAAAGTGATTTAAACGATAGTTTACTTAAACACACCTACCTTCTTTAGATAAGGATATCAAACTATATTTTCACTTAAGTATGAACACCTTAAACTTGAAACTCTAAACCTTAAACCATTAAAATTTAGACACACACAACTAACGTTGCTAAGAATTTTACATACTTATTGATAACATCATAAACACATTCAAATGATGTTCTTCAATTCTACATGCAACTAGAGAATGTTAGGCGCAAATGCAACTGATGTCCTTCAAATTTTTCTAATGTTATTGGAGAACATCAAATGCAAATGCGACTAACGTTCTTCAATTCCGGCTAAAGAGTTTTACTCTTACATGCAACCCTAGAACTTTAAACCCGACATGCAACATAAGATACTTTAATGTTTACATGTAAACAAGATCTTTACAAAGAAAAGATTATATTCTTATCTCGTTAACTAAAGCTTAACTAAAGTAGTTTCTTGTATTACATTCTCAAGAGCTACATGATTGAGTGAGAAAACGTCAAGCAGCTAGCGATTTATGTTCGATTAAAAAAAAAAACTTTTAAAATCTTTCTGATGTTGCAAGGTGGAATCACATTTGAAAAAAAAAGGTTTAAAGGGTTGAAAATAGAGAAAATCTTAAAAAAAGAAGAGTAGAGGAGAAGGTTTGTTTACAAGTGAGAGAATGAAAAACAAAGATCAACATTTTCAAAATCCCTCATTAACAAGTATTAAAGATGCATTCCTTCACATGATTACATATAAAGACTAACATTAAAGGTATAATCTATAATGTTGTTCATAAATGTAAAGATTTTTATAAACTAAGCAAAATAAAATTGTTGTATCCAAATATATGGAAAAGAAACAAATAAATTAAATCCTCATATAAAACTCGATGGTAAAAATCTCGTAATATCAAACTCATTCATCTTTATAAAAAAAAAAAAAAAAAAAAAAAAAAAAAAAAAAAAAAAAAAAAAAAAAAAAAAAAAAAAAAAAAAAAAAAAAATAATTACATAAATAAAAAAAATAAAAAA
>Ga0099824_1007194_pt1 | contig 14876 bp, 5 predicted proteins | sample SiratrowhiteBW_FD_76837 | JGI IMG/M metagenome (GOLD analysis project Ga0099824, IMG submission 76837) | Root nodule microbial communities of legume samples collected from California, USA - Siratro white BW | ecosystem: Host-associated > Plants > Roots > Nodule | place: USA: California...
AGGTTTTGGTTAAATAAAAAAAAAAAGTTTCATTTTTTTTTAGGGTTTTGGTTTAGGTTTGCCAAACTTTTAATTTTTATTCCACTAAAAATGGTTTCTGTTAAATTGACTACTTCATTTTCAACGTGCAAAAAAAAAAAAAAAAAACTCAACTACAATTAGATAAGTAATTAAGAAATAAATGCTAATAAAAATTTAGGATTAATTTTGCTTTGCACTATAACTTATGTCACATCAGATTATGGTGTAAAAGTGCATCGCATAATATTAAGTTAATTATATATAATAGAAAAACATTTGACTTAATAATAGTAAAATAATGTTATAATAAATAATAAAAAATATCATAAATATATTTAAAAACAAAAACATTGATTAATATTTATTACAAACATTAATTTTATTAACATGATAGTATTAAAAAAATGTAAAGCAAGTAAATAATACTAACAATAAATATAAACGTTACTAAACCAAATATTAAGAAAATAATAGTAAACTGAAATATTAAAATAAAATATAACAAGCTAATACTATAATCTTAATAAAAAATGTAATTAAAATAATAAATTTGGAATCTAGAATAGCAAAAAACGACACAATAAAAATAAACGTAATAGTATTTTTACTACAACGTTTCAAAATAATATTCTGAAAAACTTTAAAATATTCCTTTAAGTTATCAAAATTTAAAATGTACATAAAGTATAAAAATAAATTTTTTAGTAAAAATATATAAATTTTAAAGTATAATATGGAAATTAAATCCAAGTCAAGTTAATGAAGATTAAAATAATATAAAATAATTAACACTTTATTAAAAACAATATAATAGTATATTGCAAAAAACATTTAAAATGTCCTATTTTAAAAGATAAGAACTAGACTTATAATTTTATATTGCAAAAAACATTTAAAATGTGTCCTATTTTAAAGGATAATAAATAGATTTATAATATTTAAAACTAATTGTCGTAGTGAATTGGAAGAGCCCATTTACAAATTTAGTAGAAATGATTTAAAAATAGGTAGAAATTTTAAATTATATTTAATATATAAGTTAAAATTGAACTATTTAGCTTCATATAAAACTTCATCAGTTGTGTCAAACTTTTCTTTAACATTCTTTCAATTTTCTTTCCAAGTTTATAAGTTTTTTTTTTTTTTCTCATCTTTTCTCTTATAAAAAGAAACACAACTTTGGAGGCACCAAAGTTTAGAATAATATCATCTAATCAAAATTTTGTTTTTGAGTATGTTTTTATTTTTTTTTTCTCATATATAATTTGATTTTTTCAAATGAAGTTTATATGTACGGAGTTGTATGCTTGTAGTGAAATCTAAACTAAATAGATTTGTTTTGGCTAACATTTAGGATTGTGTAATACATTTGATGTCTCAACTATGAAAAAAGGTAAGAGAAACATTTTTTAATTTTTGACTTGTTTATTTTTATAGATCAATATGTATATTTTGAACATTTCTTTCAATGCTTGAAAAATTACAATGACTTAGGCCGTAATTGACCCTAAGTGAAGTTTAATGTATATGTTAAGCATTGAAATTATTAATGTAAAGAAATATTAAAGTTTCACTTCCAAATATGAGAATTGTAGTTATAAAAAGCCAATAAAAGTTGTTACATACGGATATTAGTTTAGTACAAGAAACTTTTGCAATAGTATAACTTATTAAGTTATTATAAACCAAATTGAATTCTTTAAATTTTTGGGGGGCTTTTAATGAAATTGAGAATTTTATGTATAGACTAAATTATAATTCTATACTTGATTATATAATTATAGATTATGACAAAATTGTTTTTTTATGTGTATTTTAATAACTTAAAGTTCTAAATTTTTAATATTGTTTTTGATAAATTTACTCTTGTATTTTCTATCTATTATTACTACAATGATGTTGTCTTAACACATAAATATTTGCTAATGTAGATAATTAATCTTCTCATATGATATTTTACTTTATTTTATAATATTTATTTATTTATTTGTAAGACTTATTTAATTGGATACATATAATTATTTACTTATTAGGTCTTTGTAAATTTTGTTGGAAATCTCACATCTATTAAAGATGAGACTTTTTAATAGTTTATAAGTGAGTATAAACTTCATTTTAAAAACTATATAAGCTTAAAGTCTACTTATTGATAAATATATCCATATCATATTTAAATTACCTAATATATATATATATATATATATATATATATTTATATTTATATTTATATTTATATTTATATTTATATTTATATTTATGTGTGTGAACATTAAATACTATAATCTTAAAAACTATGAAAGATGTAACAGAAAAATAAACAATATACTTTTTAATGTCTAAAATAAAGCATATAATAATAGTTTAAAATTGAACTAAAAGAAAATAAAAATTCATATACCTAATAATAAAATATAATATAATATTTTTACAAAATAACAAATTACAGAAAAGTCTATTTATTCTCGTGTATCACAAGTCTAGTTTTTAATAAAATATTGCAAAATTGTCAGATGATAAAGTCCTTGATAAATGCTTAGTCCAATTGCACACAGTTATGAACAAAATTCAGTTATAGGTATCTGGGTTGGCCCAATCCATCCTGTCATTGGAGTGGGAGAAGAAATATACTGATATGCCTATTTAAAACTTGTCCAAACAAACTAACGTGTGATCAGAAAATCAATATATTTTATAATTATCAATGACTAAATGGTGTAAGTAGTTAGTGTGATGCAACCATAGGTGATTAACTAATATCTTCCAATGAAAGGTTGTTATTACATTAACCTACTTTCAATGACAAAACTAGTTTTTTATTTTATTATTTATTTTTACAAAATGTGTTATTTTTCAGATTATTTTACCATTAAATAATTAATTATTTAAACATACTAATTATTATGGTAGCATTAGTTATTCTAACTAATTTCAATTATATTAATTTAAGATAGTGATAACCGTATATAGTATGTAATAAAGAGAAAAGTATATATCACATTCACCTGAAATTTGGTTTGAAAAACTCAATCAACCCATTATTTTTTTGAATAAAGAATAAAATTAAATTTGAATTTATTTTTTTCTTTTATTTTTAATTCAATTGAAGAGACAAAAACACAATTAAATTGTATTATAAATTCAAATAAATAAAGCCCGTAGGTATGAACATCCCATTAATTGTCCCCTAAGTTAATATTTTTCCCTTTCTAAATCCCTTCCTCTTTATGTAGTTTATCCTTACTCCTTGGACGATAAAATCTTTATTTCTAATTATGGACCTAAATCCTTATGTGAACATAACTAACAATGAGTATTAAGTTCAAGAATTTGCAAGCATTTATCCTTAGCTCATGTTATGGGTTATTCTCTTTTAGAATTTTAGAAAAAAAAGAAAATATGAAAAAACAACTCTAATTAAGCTATATATATATATCGGATTTGACAAAATTAGTTCAAAAATTTGGTGACTTACCTTGATGTAAATGGATTATAATTATTCTCATATGATTATTTTATTTAACTATTATATAACATTTATATTTTGTTTGGATTAGTTGGGAAGTGGAAAAGGAATGAAAAGAAAGAAAAAAGAATGACAAATGAAGTTATTTAGACCGAAGAAAAGAGAGTTAAAAGTAAGTGAAAAATTTATAGATGTAATAAAATAAATTTTGACATATAATTAAAAAATAATTTGTACAAGAAAATTTAAAAATAATTTAATATAAAAATAATGTTTTGTTTTAAAATATAATTATAAATATTTTATTATACTTATTTATGAATTCCAAACTTCTTTTTCATTTCTTAACATTTTTTAATGGAAAGTTAAAACACATTATTTGTTGACTTCTGTGTTTATTTTTCTCAGTTGTTGGAATTAAAAAAAGAAGAGTTAAAAAAGTTTAGAAACGTGATTAATGTAATAAAATAATTTTTTAGTATATATTTAAAATTAATTTGTAAAATAATTTTTAAATACAAATTGGATTTAAAATAAATTTTAAATTAAAATAAAAAATTATTATTGAATCTTAATACATAGAAAGTTATATTTTAAAATAGTAACATATTAAAATAATAGTATATTAAAATAAATTACTTTGTAAAATATAAAAGTTTAAATTAATTAGTTTTTTTATTTATTATTGTAATATATTTTATTTTCATTATTAACAATATAAAAACACACACATATATATACTAATAAATATGGAAATATTTAAATTATTTTATTTATTATTTTTGTTTTTTTAAATTTTATTTTTTATAATATATAAATATTATATTTTATATATTTTCTATGTATTTTATATATTAATAATATAATTATTAAACTAATAAAAAATACGTAAACTTAAATAATAATAATAAAATATTCACACATATAATCGATCATAATTTCTAACATGATTGGTTATATCTTAAAATCATAATAATTCTGATTTTGACATAGTTGATTATATATTCCAACATAATTTTCGAACTTTCTGCCTTTCTGAATGATTAGTATTTGAAGAGATTAGACCACAGTGTCTGTGTCTGAGGTGTCCTCAAAAAAAGTTCAAACAACAAGTGGTTAGCGAAAACCAGTGAAACTAAAAGACACAGAATAATATGAAGCACTCTGCTTGAAGTCACGGTACAATAGTAAGGCTATGCGCACTAAGTTATGTAAAATGCCATCCAATGAATTCAGGACGTACGACAAATTTCAATTGAAGTTTATCCATGAGTAAGACAAAAGGGAATGCACATAAACAAATTAAAAATTAATAAAGGTTAAGCTGAGAAAGAAATAGAAGAAAACAATTTAGACTGAAATGATGTCTTCTATGTTTGTTTCCCTTAGAATTTAATGTATAGGGTGTGTTGTGATTTAAAATAGTGATTTTAAATTAGCAAGTTGAAAGTATCATTTTCTAATATATTTAGAAATTGAATTTATTTCTAATTTAAAACATTAAAATAATAAGTTTATGATTTTTTTTATTATACGTTGTTCAATTTTTTAATTTTTAATCAACGTGATATTTAGTTTAGACTCATTTTAATTTAAGAATCTCTTCTTATATGAATTAAACTGGAGCACGATAAGAAATATGAGCCAGACTTATATAAAAAATATTTTTTTATTTTATGTAAAGTAAGACTTAGATTTATATTTGAACGTCTAATGTATTTGTAAGAATTTTTCCCCCTTCTTAAATACTAAAAAAATAATTCTAGAAAAAGTGAGATATAAAAAAAATAATATTTAAAAATTAAGTTGTTATTCAAACTTTGAAAAAATTTAATAACAGAATTATTGACACATGAACCTTAGTTGTGGAGCCATTGGCTTAGAAGCCATCAGAGGAAAGACTTTGGCCTGACAACATCTGTTACAGGTGTTTATGCCTATTTTTCTTCACATCACTTCAAAGGCCATTGCAGGAAACATGAATAGACCTTGACCACACTACAAACTCAGAAATAATACCTTCCCCTTGAACCACATTCTGTCTTCATTGACAATTTTAGCTTATAGGCTTTATAGTTCTATGCCTCTCGTGATCACTTATGGTATACATCTCATGCTACTCTAACTATCCTACCTTATCTATATTACTATATATGTAGGGTTTCGATTATTTTATTAGCTCAAATCTGACCTGTTCATTGTTTACGCTAATTATTCAACATCACCTAACTCATCAAATGTTGTTATATGATTAATTAGTGATTGAGTGCTTCGGCTAATAGTATTTGTATACTCACTTAATACCGTTTCTTTAATTAATTCATGTATAAGTACAACAGCATAAGTTCAAAAACTTAAGGTCAACAGCTGTAATGCATGGATATGCTTCATTAATTACAATTTCAGTGGGGAGTTGAGAAACCGCTTTAGACTTTGTTGGTAAGTTAATTTAGTGTATTAAATTAACCAACAAGTGATGTGTGTCACTATGAATAAAATATAATTGTGTGGAATAAATATTTTGATGTAATAGTTTTATTATGATAAATAATAGAGTTTTATATATTTCGATATATAATTAATAAATGAATATACATGTAATGTAAAATGTAAACATTAATACAGAAAATGAGATTTGATATTGATGGGATATATACATCCTAAACCCTTAATCTCCATAATTATGTATAATTAGTATGACGTTTTGCTTTAAATTAATTTTTTTTATATTTGGATATTTTTAGTTAAATTTTTATTAAAATTTATTGAATATTAAATACGGGGTTATTTACTTGTGATACTCTTCATCAGTTATTACGTTACCTACAACAATTAAGGAGTTCTCGGTAAAAGCAGCACATTTAAGGGTATTGATACTTGGCTTGAACAAAAGTCTTGGTTTCAATATTGAATTAAAATATTCTCCTTTTTCATGAAAAATAAAGATAAACAAAGAAGATGTAAAATTATAATAAAAAAATAATAGTTTAAATTTAAGCTAAAAGCTAATAGAAAATAATAAAATAATTGTAACTATCCAAATATAAACTATAAATAAATAAAATGTATTAATATTTGAATTAATTAATTATGTAATAATAGATAATTGTGTGTATATTGGTTTTGTTTAAAAAAAGGAAAAAAAAAGTTTTTCAATAATAACCATTGCTTTTATCTTTTGCAGTGCATTGCAGATTGATTTTCCCTTTGCAAGATGTGAATAAACGAAGGATTCAAGAATCCTGCTAAGATATTTCTAATAACTCTCAAGTAATTACAATAGTCATGATTTGTGGGCATTAATTGGATAAAACATTATAATTGAGAGACACATCTCAATATATTGGACACAATGCAAATGACATGATAGGATTGCCTGTCTATCCCATGATATAAAACCATAATTTCAGTGTGAAGAATGTTTCAACATTTATGAAATATCCTTTAATATATATATAGTATATATGACATTATGAAGATTTTTTTTTTCATGTAAGCATGATATTAGGAGTATTGTTCTATTCCCCTAAAAAATTATTACAATCTTGTAATATTTTGTAAGTAGCAGAGATGCAAGAAATTAGAATCCATCAAAGAAAAAGATACAACAGAACAATGAATTTATTCAAATGAGAAAACAATATCAAATAACATTACGGCCTATTAATCCAAATAATACTAAATCGTATATCTCTAATAATTATGATTATCTATAGAAGTCTTAATGTAATCATAGAAAATTTTACATCTTTTTTACTTCAGTAAATTTTATTTTAAATTTATATACATTTCTCTTAATATTAATTTTCTGAATCGTGAATTCTAACAATTTTTCATACTATTTTGTAGAACAATATTAAATTAAAAACAAGTACATTTAACACATAACTTTAGATCATGCCAAAAATTTCAGTAAAAAAGTTGTCTGGTACTAGTCTATAACTTCATAGAAGTTTAGTGACAGACGTTATAACACGAAAACCTTTCATTGAAAATGTTCAATTATATCAACTAGATCAGACTTGACAACTTCATCAAGTGATACAATATTTTAGCATATATGTGATTCCTAAAATTATTTTATGGGAAGCACACTTGCAGGACATAGATCTATGTAAAATTGACTCTATTGTCTTCATCACTTAGTTAGTTATTATGGTTGTTTTTTGAGCATTAATTCTCCCATAGAAAAAATAAATTCAGGTTTAAGTATATAATACGTTTCCTAAACCAATCATCAACAAAAAAGTGCACGTGAAGACAGAAACAAAACCCTACACGAAATGTGCTCCATTTTTTTTTCAATCTGAAATACTTTTTAATCTTCAGTTCTTACCAAGGAAAAAATAGTAATAATTAAGAGTTACTATAATGACAAAGATTTACAAAACAAAGTATAGTGATAGAAAGTAACTAAATTAATTATGATTATACAATAATAAAATAAAAATCTAACCAAATAAAATATTTTAAAGAAATGAAATTGTGGCCAATTCAGAAAATTCTTTATAATAATATAGACATAAAAATTGAAATGTATTTAATTCGATGATAAAAAAATTAAGGAAAGGTTCAAATCTTGCATATATATAAATTATGCAACTTGCGAAAATATCCTGCATGCAAAACAAGACAAATTTGCCAGGGCTAATGCCTACTGGTGTTATTATAAAGTCAAATTGATATAAAATAATTGAACAATCTATTTTACATCAGCTTAATTTTAGTTTTATTACCATATATATATATATATTTACATACTCACAGGAGTTTAAGACATATTTCTTTTTTTTTTAACCCTTATATTTCGAAGTAGGTATTTAGATCTTGATTAGTTTTAGTCGAGTTAGATAAGTATTTATTTATTCATAATCTACAAAAGCTGTTCAAAACATTACTTAATAGAAATATTATTTATCACTTGAGCCTATATATATAACATTATATACACACATGTACTAAATGGATATTTTTTTTCTTATGTGATAAATGTACAGGTCATTAACAAATTTGCATTTATTTCACACCTACTTTTCTTGATCGCACCTTCATCTTTATAATTAAGGCAATTCTTGATATGATATTGTTAGTATTTAAATGTGAGTATAAATTTAACATTAAGTAAAAATAAAAAAAAATTAAAAAATATATAAGAAATAAAACTCATAAAATTATTATTTTTAAAGTTGAGTTAAAGATAATATTAATTTCTGATTTATGTTTTACAGTGAAATTTTTTTGATATTACCTTATTATTGCAAGATTTTTCCGATATTTGCTCATACATTAAAAAGAGAGAATTTGCATTGGAGGATGACCTAATTAATTATGCGAAGGAAACATATATATTACATATTATTATGAAATTATAATTATTGGTATAATGAGTTACTACACTCTCCAGGAACCCTCCTAGAGAAAACACAGTGCTGTCTACGACCCTCCTTCCAGCCTGCTTTTCAAACTAAATAATTTCCATCTAAAATCTTGTCGTCAAACTAAATAATTTCCATCTAAAATCTTATCGTCCACTCTTCATTTATCCAACCACACAGCACGCAGTTTTGAATCTTGAAAAAAAGTACTCATCTCACATTCTAGATCTGTATAAGTTTGTGTATTTAATTTTGACATTACTCATAAATAGAATTGAATTTAATAATGTTAATTTAAGAAAGGTCGGAATAAATAGAATAAAAACTAACATTTATATTTCTTGTCTCTTATTCATTTTATTCCAATGTAAGAATTTCAGCTTTACATTTGAACGAGTATTACAATTGAAAGAGTACAAATTGGGAAGAATCTATCCTAGGGAGATGATTTCTTGAGGCTAGTCTCCTTTCATGTTTACGAGTCACGGACCAGAACTAATGTATCCTACAATAAGTAGTTTTGCATACATATAAAAGGTAAACAACAATTCATTGTTCTTCTTTTCTCATTTCCCATTAGAAGCGTTCAAGAAAATAATTTTTTGTATATTCAATGAATTAATCAAATATAGCTTTGTGAATATTCATCTACCAGTTCAGTTGTTTATCAAATCAGAGGAATTAGAATCCTAAACGGCCATACACTTACATGTTATCCATTAACTAATAATAGCATGCATTAGAGAAAAAGATTATCCTATTATTTATACTACATTTGTTAAAATGTTACAAACGTAATAGCTATAATTTTGTTTTGAGTAAAGGGTAGTTGGTCTAAAAATTAAGACTTTTTGTAAATATTATGAGCCACAAATATAAATATAATAAATGAAACTTTGAAATTGAGATGATAAATAAAATTTTAATATTTATTTATTTTCTCTTCAAAACTACTATCACTAAAATTTTAAAAATTTGGAGTAATTACTCATTCCTTTTAATTTTTTTTTGGATACATACCCAATACATCTATAGAAATATTTTTAAGAAAATTATATTTTGTTAAAATATTGACAAATAAATTTTGTATAAAAAATTAAAAGTATACCTTTCAAAAGTATACATTTAGGAAAAAATTAATTATATATCAAGAAGTGAAAGTCTAACTTATATGTAAGTGTAGTTCGATAGTGGTCTGATATGTCCAAATACCTTGTTATGATAAACTCTAATACCATATCAAGAAGTAGACTTTAAGCTTAATTCAATTTTACAATATATTACAAAATTGGTTTATAAAATGAAGTTTGCACCTACTTATAAATTATTGCTATGATAAACTCTACTATCATATCAAGAAGTAGACTTTAAGCCTAATTCAATCTTACAATAATTACAAAACTGGTTTGTAAGATGAAGTTTGCATCCACTTATACATTATTGAAATATCTCATTTTTAGACTATTTGAGATCTCCAACATTATGAAAAAATTGATCAGATTAATTTTGATCACATGCTCCGTGTTAATAGGAAAATATATTACATTTTAAAAAAATAATAGAAGAATGAATAACTATATATAGAATTACATAAATAAATTTGATCTGATATAATTTTTTATATTTTTCTAACTTATGAATGTGATGAATTTGCTTCGAAATGAGTGTGATGACCGATAAATTGATTATTTTCTCAACTGAAGAAACTTCTCGAAGCAGTCCAATACAAGGAACTATATAAATTGAAAGTAATTTAAAACGTGCAACACTTTTAGCAGAATAATAAAAACAATGGAGATGCACTGAACAGACAAGAGAATTAGTAAGTTAATCGCCATTAACCAGGTTAAGATTGTGATAATTGTTAATTAGAAGAAATAACTTGGAAAGGTTGAGTCAAAGTCACAATTCAAACAAATATGTAGAAAGAGTGCTAACAGTGCAGACAGAGAATACAAGGCCACTTACCCATTAATATTAGGTAGTGGCTTGCAGAAAAGCTGCCTCAGCTCCGAAACATGAACATATTTTGAGTCACAAAAGGCTCAAACTTGACGTGGAAAGTAAATTTACGTACGGAGTAAAGACTTAGATTTTCAATTATTAATTATGGTAAACAGATGCTCCACACCATAGCCATCAAAAATGAATTACTAGAAGAACAATGATATTGAATTCAAATACTCACCATGTTAAGACAAAAAAGGTATGATAATGAAGGCTGCTATACTTCACTGACTCAGCCAAACCAGATGAAAAGAGAAGGAAAATCTTGTAAAATATACATATCATTTATGGCATGTGTTAGTTTCTTTTTTTCATCTTTCACTTCCTTCTATACTATATACAATACGCGAAGTGATGTATAGATACTTTACTCAAATTAAAAATACATGCATGCCCAAAAGTCAGCTAGATTGACATATACATGGATTATACACTAGTTTTTAAATTGGTTTATAATAGTGGAAACAAACAAGAAGAGAGAAAAACACAGGGAGAGAGAGAGGTAGTAGGTGCTAGGCAAGAAAGAGACACTTTTGTGTGTGTCTTGCCCTGTGGTCTGACTGAACTTTTGTCAACGTATTCTTAATAAACTTGGAATGGAAATGGAATTAGTCATCCGATTCAGAACATTGAACTTATTTCTTCAAAACTTGCTGCTCTTCCCTGTCCCACTTTTCCTTCTTCCCTTCACTATATATACATCAAAATATTCATATCATTAAAACCCATAAAGCTTCTTTTTCAGTTTCTCTTCTTCTAATCCTCATTATACACTACCTATTTCTCAACCAAGGTAGTTTATAGCAACTCAATTTAAGCTCACATCTTTCTAGTTAGTCGTACAATTACATGAAACTAAGAAATTTTGTTGTATCCAGTTAATTACATGCATGTTGTTACATGATTAATTGCTTCCACATGGTAATTAACTGCTTTACATTTAGCAGATCCTAGATATGTCACCTGCAATGGCACTAAATGAGCAGAAAAGAAAGGATGATACAGCAGAAGGAAAAAGTGAATATTTGAAAGGAGTGAAGCATCTGTGTGAGAAAGGTCATATTCGTGCGGTACCTAAGAAGTACATACTTCCTGTTGCTGACAGACCCACCAAGAGTGCGGAAGAAGATTCGAATGCTTTGAACCAAAATCTTCACTTACCCATCATTGATTTTGCCGAATTGCTTGGTCCAAATAGGCCCCAAGCCCTTCAATCCCTAGCCAATGCTTGTCAACAGTATGGATTTTTCCAGGTAAAGTGTTTCCTGCATGGACTAATGATGCATGAACAACGAACATTAAATATACAAAGAACTAACCTTAAGGGGAATCATTTTCGTGAAGAATATCAGCAATGATTAATTAGTATTGTGATGCTGAAGTTTGTTGTGTTGTATTGATGCAGCTGGTAAATCATTGCATCTCGGATGATGTTGTAAGGGGCATGATAGATGTGAGTGGGAGGTTCTTTGATCTCCCGTTCGAGGAGAGAGTCAAGTACATGACAACTGATATGGGAGCACCGGTTCGATGTGGGACCAGTTTCAGTCAAACCAAAGACAGGGTGTTGTGTTGGAGGGATTTCTTGAAACTCCTGTGTCATCCCTTACCAGATTTCCTCCCCCATTGGCCTGTTTCACCAGTGGACTTTCGGTGAGTAGTAGAATACTACAACAAACAAGCTTCAACTCAACATAACCAATATATAAATGATTTTTTTACTCTCTTGAAAGTGTTTACACAGATTTTTTTTTTTTTTTACACATGAATTAATTACAAGCTGTCATGCAAGTGGTGGGTGGTGTGACATTTATGTTGTTATTTAAAACCAGGAAAGTGGTTGGAACCTACGCAGAAGAAACGAGACATTTGTTTCTGGTGGTAATGGAAGCGATCCTAGAGAGCTTGGGAATATTAATGGAAAAGGAGGAAGAAGAGAATGTGATGAAAGAGTTTGAAAACGGGAGCCAGATGATGGTGGCGAATTTCTACCCACGATGCCCTGAACCAGAGCTTACCTTAGGTATGCCCCCTCACTCCGACTATGGCTTCCTCACACTTCTCCTGCAAGACGAGGTAGAAGGCTTGCAAGTCCAATACCAAGACAAATGGGTCACCGTTCAACCCATTGCCAACGCCTTTGTTGTCAACATTGGTGATCACTTAGAGGTACCTATAGCTCATCATTTCCAAAAGTTGAGAACATGAACACCATGCATTTTAAGTGTTTTTTTTTTTCTATGCTGTAATTTTTTCACAAAATTCTTAAGATGGACAAATTTATTTATTTTTATTTCCATTATCAATAAATAAATAAACAGTGTCATTGATCTTAGGATGACACTATTTTATTTAATTGAGAATGAAATTATGTTATTATCATATAATTTTAACGTAAATAGTGAGATTAATCATGATACAATTTCAGTTTAAATAAAATTGTCATGATACGATTTTTTTTAATAAAGTAGTATTAATTTGACATAATTTAACCACAGTGATAATAAAAAACCTTTTTTTTATGAAAATTTTATTAAAAAAGTATGAGATGTATTTAACCATAGTGATAATGAACATGCTTTGTTCTTTCTTCAGAATATTTGGATTCACATCCACAAATTACATGTATTTTAACAAAAATTTTAAGCTCAAGAGATATACAATATACATTATTTATGATGCATTTAAGCATAATTAATAAATCTTTATGTTTGTTAGCAAATTAGTTAATACTATTTAATTATATTTCAAATATAATTGTATAAGCAGGAGTAGAACAAACCTTGATGTATTCTTAGGGTTCGAAGGTTATTGTAAAGTATTATTTTGTACTTTTACCAAAACATGAGATTGGAAGAAACAGATAAAAGAATTTAGAATGATTCAATATTAAACTATGTTTGTGGTTTTGCATTGTGCTGATTTTACTTTTGTGTTGAAATTGATCAGATATATAGCAACGGAAAGTACAAGAGCGTGTTACACAGAGTTATGGTGAATGAAGCTAAAAATAGGGTGTCTGTGGCTTCGCTTCATAGTCTTCCATTTAACTGCACAGTGAAACCGTCGCCAAAACTCATTGATGAAGCCAATCCCAAGCGTTACATGGACACAGATTTTGCGACCTTTCTTGCCTATGTATCCTCCCAAGAGCCAAATAAAAAGGATTTTCTGGAATCCAGAAAATTGCACTGATGTATGCATAATTAGAAAGCAGAATAACGAAACAACAATCACAGATATTAATTGATTAAAGCGAGGAAGAAAATATGTATCATGAATCATGGCTTCAATTTGAACGTCCCTCGTGAACAACAGTTGGCATTAATGTTTTGTTTTGGGTGTGATCACTGAGTTGTAGAAGAAAATTTTGGAATGTGTTAATTTTGAAATTGGTATTTGTTTGTTTAATTGAAGGCCTTTACTTTGTAATATTCTAAAAACAAAAACTAAAAGAAGGGAGTAATAGAGTTGAACATCTCTTTACGTGATTAAACTGATTAAGACACGAATAAATCAACGAGTTTAAGAGTAGTTCTCAAGATTATAATCAGATCAAATAAACTGTAGAAACATAAATCGATGAACAAAAGTGTAGCTTGCTGAAAGTGAAGCAAAAAGTAAAATGTGAAGTTTTTAATAAAATTTAATTAGAAGTTTCTGTGATATTAACTATTTAATTAATCAACAATGTAGATTAGTATTATTCAATTGTTAATTTGGGTGTATTAAATTTGAACGGTTTCTACATTATAGAAAATGAAAAGAAAAGGGCCAATTTAAATTAACATGGTAACTGACTAAACTCAAGCATTTTTTTTTTTTTAAAAAAAGCTTTCTCATTTCATTATAACATATTCACCGAAAGCTTTCTTGTATTCTTAGCTTAGAATGCAGTTTGTATAGTACAACTTTTCATTTATTTGGTAATTACGCAAATGTATTAATAGTAATTGGGCCAAAAATACTTAAACAACCTGTTTTCAAACAAATGAAACAAAATATATATA
>Ga0099824_1007196_pt1 | contig 14874 bp, 8 predicted proteins | sample SiratrowhiteBW_FD_76837 | JGI IMG/M metagenome (GOLD analysis project Ga0099824, IMG submission 76837) | Root nodule microbial communities of legume samples collected from California, USA - Siratro white BW | ecosystem: Host-associated > Plants > Roots > Nodule | place: USA: California...
AAAATTTTTAAAAGGAAAAAAAAAAAAAAAAAAAAAACCCTTTTTAAAAATTTAAAGGCCTTTTTTAAAAAAAAAAAAAAAAAAAAAAAACACTTCTCCCACCCAGACTTCTCAACCTTGGCAGAAATTTACTGAATCTCACCACTTTAGTAGAAATTTATTTTAATCTAAAATAAAAAAATATTGGGTATAAATTTCAAAAAACCTTTTTTCTTTCTTACGACCCGTTTGTTTAAACATAATAAATACACTTTTTTAGAAAATTGTGTTACCACTTTTTAAAATGACGAGAAAAATAAAAAATTTCAAATGCATTTAAGTATTTTAATTAAATTTATATTATTTTTGTTTTATTTATTATTTAAAATACATTTTTTAAATCTAAATTCTTTATTGTTTAATGATATGATATGTTTATTTTTGTTTCTTCACATTCAACAAATTCCTTTTCTTTCTAATATTTTTTAACTCGTTTTTTTAAAGGGAAGAAGTGACTTAATCACCGACATAATATTTATATGAAATTAAAAATTATTTTAAATATTTAATAGCATATATTTTTAAGAGAGAATAAAATATTCAAATTTTTGAATGATTTAAAATTTAATTAAGTCTATAATTAAAATTAGTTTTAAATAATTTATAATGAAAACAGTGATTAACAAAAAGAAAAAAAAACTATAAAGAAACTTAATAGTTAGACTATGTTTTCAAAATCTCTTAAAACATCACAAAATTATTTTATACTAAAACTTTTTCTTTTAAATTAAACAAACAAAACAAAATTGATTGTTTCTTCCACCTCTGTAATTTTCTTCCCAAAATCACTCAATAATTAGGTCTGATGAGTTTGATGTTCGATATAGGTAAATGTGAATTTATCACCTACGTCCAAATTGAAAATACTTAAAATAAATGTTAATTTTACATTCCAAAAAAATGACCCAAACTCGTATAAAGCATGAAAAATTGACAAAAGTTAGTACTATTTTTCAAAAATAATTAGTGAAAATACACACTACGTGTTGCTCTTGTTGTATTTTAGAACATTTGAAAACATAATCTATATTATTATTATTAAATATTGTAATTAAAATGTTATAAAAATGAATATTTTAAAATTTATTTTAATTAGACTTCTCCATTTCTTGAATATTATATATTAAAAAAAATTAAGATTGAATAAAATAATTGCAATAAAATTAGCACTTATGATGTAAGAGAGGATAAGAAGTAAGAGTCTAATTTTGAAAGAGAAGTGTGTCATCAAATGCTATAGATATATTATATATTAGTATAGATAATAAATATATTTTACTATAATAAATACACTTCAATTAAATTTAAAACTTATCTTTTCAGACCAAATAATAATTACAGTTAAAACTTATAGTTAAATACTTTTATTCATAATTAAGTGGTAACTTTCTTTTAAGAGAAAGTCAACTTTTCTTGCACGTACAATATGTTAAGGCAAAAGGCCAAACAAAGTGGGCCCCAGACGCCAAAAATCGACCGTTGCATTTCCCTGTTCCCAGGCTCCGTCCTCGTAGTTCTCACACACTCCAATGTTGTACTCTCTCTCTCTCTCTCTATTACACATTTCAAAATTCAAATATTCAAAATCACAACACAAAGCTTCTCCTTTCTTTATACACATCATTACATGCTCAAACAACACAACCCCATTGTTATGCTATCATGTTATCTCTTCCTACACTAAGCAATTGCATTGCTTTTCACTTGCTTCTTAATGGCCTCTCATTTTCCTTAGCTTGACTTCAAAACCAAACCCTCGTTGATCGTTCTATTAGGTCCATTGTTGTTGTTGGTTGTGCATTTTCCATACCATGAGGGAAGAAAAAGAAAACCCTTCAGAGAACAGGTCCAAAGCTTCAAAATTTTCTGATCAAAACCAGCCCCCAAAGCCTCAAAGCACCAAGGGAACAAACCCCAACAACAACAGCTCCAAAACCAGGTTGTGGGGTGCTCACATTGTGAAGGGCTTCTCTGCTGACAAAAAAGGAAAGCCCTTTGCCAGTAAAAAACAAACACTAACATCTTCAACAACAACAACCTCGGAGAATGTTGTTGTTGCTAACCAGAAGAACAGCAACAGCAACCCTTTTGTACCTTCTCATTCCAGAGTGAAGAGGTCTCTCATAGGGGACTTGTCATGTTCAATCAACCCTGCTCAGGTTCATCCACATGCATTCCCCACTCATAGGAGGCAATCTTCCACTGATTTGTTCACTGAGTTGGATCACATGAGGGGGTTGTTGCAAGAGTCTAAGGAGAGGGAGTGCAAGCTGAATGCTGAGTTGGCAGAGTGTAGGAAGAGGGTGAGTGAGGTGGATGAGGTTGTGAAGAGGGTTGAGTTGTTGGAACAAGATAAGGCCACTCTCACTGAGCAATTGGCTGCACTGACTTGTGAGGAAGTGAAAGGGGAAGTAGAGCAGCACAAGGAAGTGAAGGTGCAGAATCTTGAGCTGGAAGTTGTGGAGTTGAGGAGGCTGAATAAGGAGCTGCAGATGCAGAAGCGGAACCTCACTTGCAGGCTTTCTTCTCTTGAGGCTCAGTCTGCTTGTCCTAACAAATCTTCTGAGGTTGATTTCTCAATTGACTTATTTAAATTTCATAAGAAATTCAAATATCTTACATGTTTTATGTTTCATTTGGTGAATTGTTGGGTTGGAACTATTAGAAGAGGTGGTGCTTCATTCCTAGTGATAGCGTGGTCATGTTTTCACCAATAAATTCTGGTTATACATTTTCGCTAGGAATATGAACCTCATGTTTTGGCAGTTTAGGTGAACTTTGCTTGAGTTTGGCTGATTGCCCTTTCATTTTTGTTATCAGAGTGACGTTGTTGCCAAAATTAAAGCCGAGGCATCATTGCTGAGGGTCACGAATGAAGACCTATGCAAACAAGTGGAAGGTTTGCAGATAAGCAGATTGAATGAGGTTGAAGAGCTTGCCTACTTGAGGTGGGTGAATTCTTGTTTAAGAAACGAGTTGAAGAACACATGCTCAGCACTGGATTCTGATAAGCCATCTAGCCCTCACACAGTTGTGAGCAGTAATGGAGATTCTCTAAGTTCTTTCTCTGATCAAGCCAATAGGTACTTAAACTGTGGCAGTGCAAATAGGTTCAACATGATGAAGAAGCCAAAAAAGTGGCCCATAACATCACAAGTAGAGTGCCAAGGCAGTCTCATTGAGAAAGATTGGATTGAATCAGATGTTGCAGGGGGGAGCCCCAGAAGAAGACACTCTATCAGTGGATCAAACTACTCAGAGGAAGAGGTTGTTTTGAGTAAGAGAAGACAGTCTGATTGTTTTGTATGTTCAAAGGAAATTGAAAAGGAATCAGTGTCACTGTCTGTTCAACAACCTGGTTTGGAGATTGTCCAAAGACCACAATATTTTGGCAATTGCCAAGAAGCTAACAAGCTTTTGGTTTCTTCAGATGTTGAGAAGAGGGCCCTACGCATTCCTAATCCTCCTCCAAGGCCTTCATGTTCTACTTCAAGCAAAACAAAACAAGAAAGTTCAGCTCAAGTTCTACCTCCCCCACCTCCCCCTCCTCCCCCACCTCCTATGAATTTTGCATCAAGAAGTAACACAGCAACGGTGAAACGAGCTCCACAAGTGGTGGAATTGTACCATTCACTTATGAAGAGAGACTCTAGAAAGGATTCTTCAAATGGAGGACACCCTGATGCACCGGATGTTGCTGATGTTCGTAGCAGCATGATTGGAGAAATTGAAAACCGTTCATCACACTTGCTTGCTGTGAGTAGCTTTCCACATTCTGCACATAAGTTCATACTTCTTTCATGAAATCTCTTTCATATAGTTTGTATGATGTTCTAGCATGCATAGTAGTATATGACTTACATCTGTAATTTAATTAATTGAATGGTTTGCCTCACATCTACATGACTAATAACTTTCCCTTGATATGCAGATAAAGGCAGATATTGAGACTCAGGGAGAATTTGTGAATTCATTGATTAGAGAGGTGAACAATGCAGTTTATCAGAACATAGAAGATGTAGTGGCATTCGTGAAGTGGCTAGATGATGAACTGTGTTTCCTTGTAAGTTTCCTCTTTCTTGTGCCTTGTACAAATTAAGCCATTGTAAACAGGTTCAAATTATCCATCACTGAATTAAAATCTGTGATTGTTATTGAAATTCATTTCTACAACTCGTATGAAACTCATGAATTTTATGCTTGAATTTGTCATCTGATACGATTGTGTGCTTTCGAAGGTGGATGAGAGGGCAGTCCTTAAGCATTTTGATTGGCCAGAGAAGAAAGCCGACACATTAAGAGAAGCAGCATTCGGGTATCAAGATTTGAAGAAATTAGAATCTGAAGTTTACTCCTACAAGGATGATCCTCGTCTACCTTGTGATATTGCTCTAAAGAAAATGGTTGCATTGTCTGAAAAGTAAGCTACTTAAATATCGAAAAAGCATTCTGTATCACCCCTGGAAGAATAGAAAAATGTGTTTGAAGATCTAGACTTTAGTTGTCTTTGCAAGACACTTACACATTTGTGTTACATTGTCAGGATGGAGCGCACAGTTCATAACCTTCTTCGCACTAGAGAGTCACTAATGCGTCACTGCAAGGAGTTTAAAATTCCCATAGAATGGATGCTTGACAATGGAACTATTGGCAAGGTACGCATATACTGTGCAAGTGCATCAATCCTTACAAAATGTAAAAAATTTATAAAGAATTCAACATATCAGCATGAGAGCATAACATATATCATATATTACTGACATGAGAAATTGGTTCTGCATAACAGAAAAAAAATGTACTAGTATCCATTTCTATTAATATGAAATTTAGCATGCAAGTAATTGATGTGGTGACCATAAATTTAGGATTAGGCTAGCAAGTAGATCTTTTTGTAACAACCATCTAGCAAGATAATTGTAAAATTCTATCTGACATTGCTTCTTTTAGAGTTTTTTTATACTAGTCCACATAGCATTTGATTCAACTATTAATTTTTGCAGATAAAGCTAAGCTCAGTTAAATTGGCTAAAAAGTACATGAAAAGGGTAGCTATGGAACTCCAAGCAAAGTCAGCATTAGAAAAAGATCCTGCAATGGATTACATGCTTCTCCAAGGAGTGAGATTTGCCTTTAGAATCCATCAGGTTTGTCCTCTAATCTATTTTGAAGTTTTACCTCCAATGCAATGTTATCAGGATTTTAATTGATATACATTATCAGTGTAAAATTGACCTTATTGAATGGTTAAAACAACAGTGTATATATATACATGCACACACATATACATACATACATGTATATATATTACTTACTCTATTGCAATTTGTAACTGGTGTAACAACACTCCTTCTAGAATCATTTTTCTCTTTCTAAAAATAACTGCATGTAATCTTTGTCTATTTTGTGAATGCAGTTTGCTGGAGGATTTGATGCAGAAACAATGCATGCATTTGAGGAGCTTCGCAATCTGGCTTCTCTTCTTAACAAAACATAAGATGGAGTGAATGGTGTGATGATGGGGTTTAGCTTACCATCTCAGTAAGCCATATACTAACATGTTCATAGTTGCAATCAGATTGGTTTGGTCTGAGATTGCATTACATTTTGGTAGTGAAAAATAGGCAAGATTTTGCTATATGTACAAACCAGGTCTCTTGTTGCAACGTAGGTTGTTGCTAGAAATAGCATAGCAACACCAAAATCAAATTATGTTGTGTAATTCAATTATATAACTCAAAGCTGGTAGGGGTCTGGTCTTGTTGGAAGAAACTAATCCATAAATAAACATTTTTAGATGAGAAAAAAATGAAATTAGTACTTATAAGCTAAAATTAGCTTATACTAGAGTTAAAATTAAAAATTAGATTTTAACTTATGGATACACTGATTTCTCAACTTGTGGAAATTTCTCTAAGCAGACAAGAAGATAATTTTCACTTTTATATTTAATTACTAGAGATCCCTTTGACACCATGATAAGAATAAGAGGAACGAATATGCTCTTTTAGATGAATGAATAATATAAAAAATGTTTTATAATAGATTTTTTTTTTTGTAAATAATAATTTTCTTTTCTTTTTTTAATCCATCCACCATACTTGCTGTTAAAGCTCGACAAAGGACAATACAACACACACTTCTTTATAATTTTTTAATGTCCAAAAAGTCATTTACAAGCTTCTCAAAACTTATGTTTTGTTTGATGAGAATATATAAAATATTATTAAATTAAACATGTTTTAACTATTTTAAATTATTTTTTTATAAATAATATTTGAAAATATTTTGATTCTCATGAAACTAAAATTTTCTTTTAGATCAAACACTCCTTAAGATAATCATCATAGAGTGAATAACCTTTGACTTTTAATTTAATTATTGTAGACCCAAACAACTTACCATGATGGTTTTTAATTAAATTTTAGTATAAAAGTATTTTGTATCGTTAATGCATGATCATTAAACTCATGACCAGTGTTACATTTAATGAAGAAAACATTAAATAAAATTAAAATACTTAATATTAAATTAAATATTTCTATATTTTGCGTCTCCGCATTTTCACGCGAGATGGATAAGACGATTGAATTGAAGTCTCAAAAGCTCAATCCGAATGCTCATTTCGTGGCTATAGTTTCTGCCGGTGATCACAAGCTTTGACTTTTCCTTCGCTAACAGCCGTACGATGTGAACCACGTTCTCAGTCAATGAATCCAACGGCCAAGAGCCATCGCAGCCCGTCACACGCCCAACGCAGAAGCAACTACAACTGTAATTATAAAATGGGAGTTATTTATTTTGGATATAAACAATCGCCAATTATTAATTATTAATTATTAATTATTATTAATAATAAATAGAATTAATTTCGAAATTAAAAAAAGAGTGAGAGAGAGAGAAGAGGAAGAGAAAGTAAAGAGAAAGTGGAGGGAATGAAACCCTGAAGAAGGAACGGTTTAAGGGTAAAACGCGAAACGCAAACGCGAAACGCAAACGCGAAAGCGTGGAGAGAAGCGATTAAGGGAATCTCAAACGTCATCGTTTTGTTCGTCGTCGTTATCTGTTGTTACGGTCGATGATCCATGCCAAAGATGAAGCACTTACTCAGAAAGCTTCACATCGGTGGTGGCGCTGCCACCATCAATCACAATCACAATCACAACGCATTGTCCTCGCACGCGCATCACGCTCCCTCCACTTCCGCGCTCTCTTCGCCCACCGTCGTTCCGGATCCGACGCCGACGCCGAGCCCCGTCGTGGAGGCGCAGAACGACGTCGTCGAATTCAACTTGTTGCAGGAGGAGGAGTTTCAGATGCAACTGGCGCTCGCAATCAGCGCCTCCGATTCTGATCGCCGCGACACCGCGGAATCGGCGCAGATCGACGCCGCAAAACAGATCAGCCTCGGTTACTCTGCTTCGTTCACTGACACTCAAGCCCTAGTTCAGTTCCAATCGCTTCGTTATTGGGTAATATTTTAGTTACTACTAGTGTGGTGATTATAATTATTTAGAGCAACGTTTCTATTCAATGCATTTTCTTGTTTTCTGTTTCTCGTAACTGGAATTAGCCAATTAGGTGCCTGTAAATGGTAGTTTTATTTTTTTATTTTTGAATTATTAATTTATTTATCTGTTTTGGATATTGGAGTAAGTTTGGTTTGTTGTTGCTATTTATAGATAGACATTTGAAGCTATTGAAGAGTGTTAAAGGAAAATAAAATGAAACTGTTGGATGGAATTTTTTTTGAAATGTGGTTTTTGAGAGTTTGTTATGGTGTTGTTACTGTGACAGAACTACAATGTGATTGGTTATGATGAGAAAGTGATGGATGGGTTTTATGATGTGTTTGGGGTTACCTCAAATTTGGTTGATCGAGGGAAGATGCCATTGTTGGTGGATCTGCAGACGGCTCCTGTCTCGAGAGATGTTGATTGTGAGGTGATTTTGGTGAACCACGTGGTAGATCTTGAGCTTAATCAGCTTGAGAGGAGGGCGTGTAGTTTGGTTGAGGAGTGTTGTGTTTCTGAACTGGGACTGATTTTGAGTGGCTTGCTTCAGAAGCTTGCGGATGTTGTTGTAAATAGAATGGGTGGACCTGTTATTACTGCTGAGAAACTTACTAAGAGGTGGGCTATGAGGAGTCATGAGTTACGGGATTCTATGCAAACCATTGTCCTTCCCCTTGGCTGTCTTGATGTTGGACTTTCACGTCACCGAGCCTTGCTTTTTAAGGTGAGAATTTTCTCCGTTTATTGATTGAAGAGATCTGTGTAGGCGATTCAAATTTGAACAATTTAGAGTTTATATGACTAAATGCTTTAGTGCAAATTTTGATCATCATCCAACTGTATGTGGTATAGCATTTTTTTCTCTATTGTAGACTTATATGGCCCTTACTATTTGTTGTGTTTGACATGTGTAATATGTTGTCATTAAAATCAATCATGCATATGGTATGATCACTTTATTTTATGTTTATAGTCTGTTTTACTGAAAAATTACATTATATTAAACAAGTAATATCTGCAAAATTAAAGTGAGTTACTTTTGTCTCTCTTTAGCGGAAAGATTTAGTTATATTACTTTCAATTTCAAAGTTAGGCACGCTTATGCAATTTATTTGATTTCAACTAAAGCTAACTTCACTTCTGGTGCTTAGGTACTTGCTGATAGGATTAACATTCCCTGCATGCTGGTAAAAGGGAGCTATTATACAGGAACTGATGATGGAGCTGTGAATTTGATTAAAGCTGACGATGGAAGGTATTTATCCTATGGAGAAAGTTGTTTCCCTTTTTATTATATTGGTTTTAAGGTAGTTTAATTCGATGACACATTTAGTTAGCCTCTGTTGTAAATGATGACCGTTGTATGTTCTATTGAGTTAGAAACTCTATATTAAACGTTTACACTTCATCAGGGCGTCTAGACACCAGAGGCAGGTTTCCAAAAGCAATTTTATTTCACTCTTTCCGTTCTGTACTTCTGATGCTTTGTAAAACACTACCTCCCTTATGTAGCAAGGAAGGGGCACCACCTGTCTAATTAACTAGTGTATAACATTGTTAAATGAAGCATAGAATATTGCAGTGACTGCGGTTTAGGTTGTAAGGGAATGGGTTAATTTGTTGCAGACTGGTGATAGATAATTGAAGTACAGTAACTGCAGTTTATTGTTACTTTAATGTTTTAGTTACTTCAACTTACTGTGTTTGAACATACTTTTTTCAAGGAATTGGACCACAAAGTGTTTATCTTGTATCATATAGCATTATTCTTCTCATATACGGCAATGACCTTTTAACAACACAAACAGTACAGATCTTAATTTATGTCAAAACAATTTCAAGAACTGTTTTTGATTTGTTGTACTGATGCAGTGAATACATCATTGATCTGATGGGTGCCCCTGGAACTCTTATTCCTGCCGAAGTACCCAGCAGCCAGCTCGAAAGCAACAGTTTCGCTGTTAGGGGTTGTGCAGAGATTGTCGGACTACCAGCCAAGACAAGTACAATGGTAGATGATGGAACTGGTGTGCCTGGAGTCTTTTCTGATTGTGGTAGAATTTCAACAGTGGGGAGGGTCCAGACAGAAGAATTATTAGTCACGGGCAGTCAAACAAAGCCTGATGAAATTAATCATGTTAAAGTAAATGAGACAAGGAGATTTGAACATACACAAGCATATGAATGCTCTTCAAATACGAAACCATCACCTGCAGAGAATATGCATGTAAAAAATGTCTCTAAGTATGTTCTCAGTGCAGCAAAGGACCCGGAATTTGCCCAAAAACTACATAATGTTCTACTAGAGAGTGGTGCCTTACCTCCTCCTGATCTTTTTTCAGATATAAATCCCCAAGATAGGGGTGTAGATAAAGTAAATGAAAAAAATGTTGATTCTGTTCAAGCTGACACAAATAGATTATTATTATTAAGGTATGAAAAGTCTCTGATACCCTCTCATGGGTTGGGCTCTTCCAGTGATACTATGTTATGTCAATCAGCTGACTGTTTAGCTGAGCAACAAAAAGAATTGCACGCAGATGTTGAATTTCACAATTCATCACAGAGTGATAATACAAGGAACGGGTTTTTAAATGTTTCTGATAGAGATATTGACGTAGAGAAATCTAACGCAATGAATGTTGTTTTAGCTTCTATACACTCACATAATAAGATATGTAAAGAAAAGTGTACTGGATCTTCCTTGCCCAAGGCAGCTCTTTCCTGTAAAATGCAAAATGGGATTGACTGTTTCTGTGAAGATGATGAAAATGGTTATAAAAAGAACGTTGGAGCTTCGTTTAATAACAGCAGGTTGGGCAAAGATTCAGCTGTTCAAAGAAATGAGATGGAGGTTAATGGAGACTGTTATGATGGTAGAAACAAGGAAGTTAACCCAGTGCTTGGTGAAGGCTCAGAATGGGAAATTCAATGGGAGGATCTTGATATTGGTGAGCGTATTGGTATTGGTAAGTGTATTTCCTTGCTTCAAATGTTATATTTTAGTTATAGAAGTTATGTAAAAACATAAGGTTTTACATGTATAAATATATCTTTTACAGGGTCTTTTTTCACCTTTTTTTTTTTTAAATAAAAAACATTTTTGACGTGTTTTGATAAAGGGTCTATCTTTTAAATACTCTTAATAATTATGTAATTTTTTTCATAAAAAAAAGTAAGGGCCTCTTAAAAAGTTGTTTTACTTGCTAAAACTATTAGTTTGTGAAAATAGGTCTAAAACAAATTGCATCATAAAACTCTTTTTAAGCTTAAACAAAAGAACCATTAGTAAGATAATTGGCAATTTATAATAGCTTAATTGTTACTTCGCACAGAATTGAAATTTTAGATATTGCTATGTTATTTAATATGATAGATTTCGTTAATGGAGACCTAGTACAAGCTGATTGGAGATATGCTTAGATGTATTCTTGTGTGCCTAACCTTGTTCACGCATGTCCTTGTAGGTTCATATGGCGAAGTTTATCGTGCCGACTGCAATGGCACTGTAAGTCCGTTTAGTACATCAATAGAGTCCTTTCTAATTTTTTGCTTCTATTCTATTTAATAAGTTCTTAAAATAACATAATCGGAAAATTTTCATTTAACGCCTTGATGACTTCATTGGTCTGGTTTATGCTACTAATTTTTAAAATCCACATTCATATTTGTTGTGCCGATGTCTTGTTTCATGTCTTATTTGGATTATGGTTATATGTTAACTTGAAATGTTTCCACTTACTTACGATTGAGTCTATTCCTCAAGTAGTTTTGTGAAGAAAGAATCCAGAATATCCATGAAATTCTCACCTGTGCAGAAAGTTGTAATTCCATGCTGTTGACCTGGGTTTACATCCTCGTAAAAGCATTTAAAAAGTATACTAATGCAATAGTATTTTATGAAGTATAATTGCTTGTCTCAGGCACTGCCGAGTTACCAATTCTTTTTTCTGTTAACTATTCTTGAAATCAATATCTATCAATATTCACATTCCAAGAGGGATTGGGTGACATGGGGTCCAGCATTAATCTTAGATAAGTTGGCTGCAATGCAGGTCTTAGAACTTTCACTTTCCTTGTATATGGTTGTCCAGATGTTTAATAAATTGCTTTTATTAGCCTGTAAAATATGGATGAATATGCTCACTTTTTTTCCTTGTGCAAATGGACATCTGTGGCCGTTATGTCTATTCCTAGTTCGGTTTATGTCATCTTGATTTTGTTTGGAACTTTTGTTACTTGTATCCGTGCGAACAAGGATCTCATTATACATAGTTGCTTTGACTTGAAAGTACTTAATAGTAATTTTGTGCACTGATTTTGGTAATTTTGCTTGAATGTTTGGCATGACAGGAAGTTGCGGTAAAGAAGTTTCTGGACCAAGATTTCTCTGGTGATGCACTAGCTCAGTTCAAATCTGAAGTAAGTCACTGTCTCTATATGCGCATGTATAATGCAGTCATATGCACATGATACTCATGTCCTTTTATGTCTTATTGCAGGTTGAGATCATGCTAAGGCTACGACATCCTAATGTTGTGCTCTTCATGGGTGCAATTACTCGGCCCCCACATTTCTCTATCTTAACAGAATTTCTTCCAAGGTCAGTTTGTTTTATGCATTAGGTTACATATTATCAGTAGGGAGATTGAATGAGGAATGCAAATGATAGGACATCTTTTGTGATGTTCTTGAACGATCTTGTTTATTATGTTGACAGAAAATGTTTCCTTTTATTAATTTTGTACATTTTATTTTGTTTTATTAATGTTTTGTTATGGCATTCAGTCAGCTTGCAACTTTGCCTCCCACAAAAACAATTAATTAATTAATTAATTTGTTTTTCTGTAGTATTGTTTTGCTTGTTAAAGTATATTTGTCTTTTGGTATACAGAGGCAGTTTATATAGGCTATTGCATCGTCCCAATCTTCGGCTTGATGAGAAGAAACAGTTGCGCATGGCTCTAGATGTGGTAAGAGTTGAAAATAGTTTCCCTTTCTTTTTGGTAGTAGAAATCAGGAATTTATTAGAAACAGCTAAGATACGGAAAAATAAAACTGGCCACGGGCTGAACACTAAATAGAGACAGTAAATATAAATTCTATCCCAAAGCAAGTGTAGGGGCTGAGATTTTCTTATAGATGTGAGAATTTCTCTCCATCCAATATTTGTACAAACAGCATATTTATTGATACATCTTAGCTTTATTCTTGTCAAAGCTTTTATACTTAACCATAAGGAGTGCTCCAATGTTGACAGTCATACCATTCTCACCTAGATCCCAGCAAATAATCCTTATTTTTTAACTTTATGTATTATTTCTCTATTTCCTTTACTTAATGTGAATTTATTGTGCACTTATCAGGCTAAGGGAATGAATTACTTGCACACGAGCCATCCTCCCATTGTACACCGAGATTTGAAGTCTCCAAATCTTCTTGTTGACAGGCATTGGATTGTTAAGGTATTCTTACATAAATTCTGTCTATATTGATTTTGAACAAATTAATTTATTATGGAATATGATGTGTTATTTTTACCATTTATTTTGATATTATACTATAATTTAGATATATACTATAATTTTATATATTTAATTTTATGAATATTATGAAGTTATCAAAACTCTAGAGATGGGGCAAGGAACACTAAGTAAAGTGCAATCTTAAGCTTTTGAAAATTTTTTACGGAGATCTTGGGACAAGGAATAAAGAATGTAAAATGTATAAGCTTGCTAAAAGTAGAGAAAGGAAAACCACATATTTGCATCAAGTAACATGTATTAAGGATAAAGGGGAAGTTTGGTCACAGTGCAAGATATAGGGTCACTCACTCCTTCCAAGGAGAGTAGTTAACTTTAAACTTAAGCTTTGGACATAGATTATGGAAACAAAAAAGGGTGGTTTTCACTCAAGTAGGAGTAAGAGAGTATACGCATTGCTATTTTTATTTTAGCAAGAGACGAGGAATATGACTTGAAAATTAAAAACTGGAGATGATTTGTAAGATCAATATTACGAAATGATGGGAAAATTATTGGTGACATGTCAAACGCAAGATAGAAACAAGATGGCTAAGAATGCAGAAAAAAATTGGGGGTTATTTGTGATCACAGTATCTACCTAACTCAGGCAAGTTTCGTCATATTGGTCTACATCTGACTATACTTTATGGTAGTGAATTCTGGGGTTTTTAAGGACTATGCGAGTAAAAGGCGAGAGTGTCAAAATTGAGAATGTTAGATTAAAGGTCTGGTTACACAAGGAAGTTCAAGATACAAAGTTTTTATACGAGATGTTAGCATGTCATCGGTTGAGGAAAAGATCTACAATAGTGGTTGGATTGGACTTTTACAAAGAAGGCTTCTAGAGGTATCTGAGAAGAGTAGATCGTATGGGTTTTTAGTCCATTTTTGTTTTTTAGTCCTATGAAAATGGGGAGAGACTAAGAAGGACATTGGAGGAAGTTCTTAAGAGAGATTTCATGGTGAATAAAAATTCTCTGAACTTATGGTCTTTTACTGTATGACGAAGTTGAACCCTGTTTTCTGATCAATGTAGTTGAGCTAACATAGTGGGATAATGCTCACTCATGCAAAACTAATCTATGAAAAACAGTTTATTAAAGAATACTAAACAGTTGTACTAATGGTTAAATGATTTAATCCCATATAATTGAATTATTGACGATTAATCAGAACGAGTTTTTAGTTTAATCTTGTAAAATTCTCTATTATATGTTCCCATAGCATGATGTATATCATAGTTATAGAACTGACCCCAGGGAAATTTTATAGGTTCCCACAACAAGATGCATCATATTTATCAATATTGGAATCACTGCAAAGCAGGCGACCCAAAAAATGCTATTGTATAATAATGCATAGTGAGATGACCACTATTCTGAATTTTTATACTTATAAATACTAAATAATGGCTCAATTCATGACATCTATAATTTACAACAAAGCTCATTGGTTTAAGCAAAATATGCAAGGAAATGAGAATAAAAGTCGAGGAATCAAACAAAATTAAAAAGACATAATCATATCGCTGGAAATTGAAGGTTTAGAGTTCAGAACAGAGAAAGAGTGAAGGGATGGGGTCACTGGACATGGGTAGGTGTTGGTGGAACGAAGGTGAGTGGGTGTTAGGTTAGTCAGTCTTGGTGTTGCGAAATTCTACAAAGGGGAGGAAAATCTCAACTGCCCCCCCCCCCCCCCCCCCCCCCCCCACTCCCACCTCGGGCGCAACGATTCAAAACACAACCACCCGGCACGCCTGCTCCTGTGGCTTCGGGGCGGGGCACGACGGCCTCCCCTCC
>Ga0099824_1007197_pt1 | contig 14872 bp, 11 predicted proteins | sample SiratrowhiteBW_FD_76837 | JGI IMG/M metagenome (GOLD analysis project Ga0099824, IMG submission 76837) | Root nodule microbial communities of legume samples collected from California, USA - Siratro white BW | ecosystem: Host-associated > Plants > Roots > Nodule | place: USA: California...
TATAGCTCAGGTTTACATCTTTATTTCCCATATATGGGAAGTGCTCGTATATCCATGCCTGTCAATAATAAATGAAGTTAGAAGTAATAAAACATAACCTTCTAAGTTATTTAGTGGTAATAAAATATGTACCTATAATAGAGTAATGAAAACATCCAATTGTTTGGTCCCAGCCAGAGAAGCATCTCCTAGCTTATCATACATGTGTGCCAAAGCAGCTGCTCCCCAGGCATAGCTACCACAAATCGCAAGCTCCCGAAATAGTGCCAAATAAGAAATGGAGACAGATGTGGTACTTTTGTCAACAAAAATTGTGCATCCAATTAGATGCAACAAATATACCCTTGCAGCAAACTCCCAGTCTTCATTTTCACAGCATGCCTCATAGTGATCTCTCAACCAACTTAGGAGTACAACATTGCCACGACCATCCCGCAAAGCGGCATTAGCAGCACCATTAGGAACACCTAACAGTTCCCACATCACAGAAATAGCTCCACTGTTGTCTAACCTATCAAAAATGGGAAACTGCCCCATAATAGGTAGGTGAAGTAAGCTTGCACGTCATCCAATGTGATTGTGATCTCACCAAATGGCATATGGAAGGTATTGGTGTCCCGATGCCACCTCTCAACAAATGCACACATCAATCCCTTGTCAGCTACCTCATAGCACATGTTGTATAGAGGCAATAATCCGCTATTGACAATCAAAGCAAAAACCTCAGCACGAGGAAGACCAAAGTTGTTCACTTTTCTCCCATGGGAGACTAACTTTAGGACTTACCGATCCTAAACAAAATACAACAAATGATATAAAAAAGTTCACATAATAAACACAAACTGAATACAACAACTTATAACATAATCTTACCTCAACCTCCCACAACCTCAACGCTACATGATGATTATAACTTACCAAATCAGACATATCAGATGGTCTCCCAGGAAAACTTACCACCTTAGCAGCCTCACCCCTACCAATGTGAGGAGCTACACCACCAATATCAGCAGCAACAAGAGGAGCACTAGATGAAGCACCTCGATCTCCTCTACGCACTGATGTTGTAGGCCTTCAGGCTGTAAAGATGCTCCTCTGGTCCTCGCCATCTCTGTCAGTGCACAAAGTTACACTGTACAAAGTTACACTTAGTTAAAAAAATATTTCGACAATTGACAATCGGATGAGAAGGTCATCCGGTTTTCAATGACAACCGGATGACCTCCTCAACCGGTTTACAATTTCGTATAATTGTAAATTGGATGAGCAGGCCATCCAGTTGTCAATTTTTTTCAAATGACAACCGGATGACACCCTTTATCCGGTTCTCATATTCAACAAAAACAACGAACCGGATGAGCCCATTCGGTTCTCATATATACAGATCGGAAAAAACACCCTTTCACTGTCGACAGCCCCCCAAACCCTAAATCAACTACTCTAATCATCAATATCACTTACTAATTGCTAATAAACATCACAAATTGCTTACCTAATGCTTCTTTGAAGGATTAATTGAAGATTTTGAAGAACGAAGGAATGAGACGCGCAAGAGGGAGAACTGAACTGGATGACAGAGCTCTTAATCGGATGATTTGCGACTGAACCGAATGGAGGAAGAATTCATCCGCGGCACATTGGAGAGCTTGGACGAACGACGGTGGTCACGGTCACTTGGCGGCACACTTTGAGAGAATTAGGTTTAGAGATTGAGAATTGAATGGGATATTGGTCGCGCATATAGGGGGTGAAGGGGGTGGAGGCTACTTCTGTCTTTGCATATTTAAGTGAAGGGTATAATGGACATTTTAGCTTTGGTATGAGGTGTAGGAAGAGGGTATGGGGTGGAGGAAGAATTTGTCTTTGTTTTATACTTTTCTTCTTTTATTTTATTTATTTTTAAATATAAATGGGCTAGGCCCAAACTTTTTTTTATATCAATTAAATATGTTAAATAAACATATTTTTATCATTATTTAAAAAATTATTTTGATAACACATCTTTTACTTCTTTAGCATTTTAGAAATTTTCTTAAAACTTTATTTCTCTTTAAAAGAAATGAAAAAGATAATACTTAAATCATTTTTTTATTTTTCATTAAAATATAAACAAATAATTTAAATTAAAAAACATAAAATCTTAATTAAATCATTATTTTTTATTACTTTTTTCAAACCGAAACAATTTTTCTTTTATTTCACTAGGACGAAATTGGTTGTTGACAGCTGCCCCTCTTTACTTAAATTTTACTGGATAATTTGAAAATTAGAATTTTCAAATTATCAAAGTAAAAGATAAGTAAAGAAAAAAATAACTAATTTCGTTCGGGATAAAAAAGAAAACTATTTTCAAAATTGAGAATTCAAAAGAAAGAAAAGTGATGTCATAACCCTCACCTTCTGAGGACAAGAGGGTTATGCATCAAATATTACCGCAAAAATATGAGATCAAGACCTTGACCATGTCGGAAGGGCTACAAACCTTCATTGATAAGGTCGACTTTCAGTCACCTATCTTCATCTCTAAAAGGTTGGAATCTTAACAAAGTTGAGAGGATGAGACTGATGACAAAATATGGGGGGCAAGACCATTTTGATATTCAGTTTGATAAAAGGAAAGTTTGAGAAGGGATATTGACGCCACACTCAAGAAAGATGAGAAGGTGAGTGATAAGTCATAGGGTTGATCGTCACAGGATATCCTGATAAGATCATATTTGGGTTCTTGTAAATCGGAATACCATAAATTTCTCAAAGAGAAAACTCAATTTTATTTCAAAATTCATCTCCCATTATATTTCTGAGTACATCCTTTTATAGGCCAAAATACCTAAGACCTTTCTAGATTCTATATTAATTTTGACATGCTAAAATACCTAAGACCTTCTAGATTCTATATTAATCTTAATATCACTAGTAATTAATCTTCTTTAGTTGTTTTTATTTCCCAATGCCAAAATACCTAAGACCTTCTAGTTTCTATATTAATCTTAATACCATTAGTAATTAATCTTCATTAGTTGTTTTTATTTTTCATTGCATGTATCATTATTTCCCACATGAGAATATGAATGATTCATCTTCTTGTAGTTTTCTTTTTTCATGTGAGTCATTCAACCACTTAATTAAAATATATAATAAAAATTACAAAAGAAAATCCTAAATTATATTTATCCCCAAATTATATTTATCCCTTGAAGATCATATCACACACCAACATGTATTTTGAGGTTGAGACCTTGACAATGTCGAAAGTCACGAATCTTTAGTTGAAATCAAATCTTTGAACAATGTCGCTTGAGATTGTACAACTATGTTGTAGAAGTATTTTGTATACAAATACCTTGTGAACGCTAAAATTAGATCTTCGGACAATGTCGCTCGAGATCATATACCATGTTGTAGAAAAAATATATAGACGAACATAGTGTTAACATTGAAATCAAATCTCTGGACCATGTCGCTCGAGATTGTGCAACCATGTTGTAGAAGAAATATGCAAACAAACACCGTGTGAATGCTGAAAGCAAATCTCCGGACCATGTCTCTTGAGATCACCCTATCTTCACTGGAGATGTGACTTTGAGTCCTTTCTCCAAATATGCTAGAAACACAATGCTGAAAAATAAAATATCTAAAAAGTAAAGTGCGAAGATTCAACTTTGAGTTCTTTCTCACACATGAGCTAAAAAGTAAAGTGTGGAGATTCAACTTTGAGTTCTTTCTCACACACGAGTTGAAAAGTAAAGTGTGGAGATTCAACTTTGAGTTCTTTCTCACATACGAGCTGAAAAGATAAATGTGTGGATACGACTTTAAGTCCTTTCGCAAATGAGTTGATTAAATTGAATATACGACTTTGAGTCTTTTCTACAAATAGAGATGCGACTTTGAGTCCTTTCTCTATAAAATGACTTTGTGTCATGAACTTTTGTGAGGATTCAACTTTGAGTTCTTTCTTCCCTAGAGATTCGACTTTGAGTCCTTTCTCCAAATATAAGGTTGACTTTGAGTCACCTTTCAACAGTAGAGACACAACTTTGAGTTTTTTCTATAATTGTAATGACATTGATTCAGATGTTTCTGTGAAGATACGACTTTGAGTCCTATCTTCACTGGAGATACAACTTTGAGTTCTTTCTCCAATAGGGATTCAACTTTGAGTCCTTTCCCTAACATAACTTTGATTCATTCTTTCTTCAAAATGGTCGACTCTGAGTCCCCTATCTTATATCTTCCAACATAGAGGCAGACTTTGAGTCGCTCATCCAAAAGGTTAACCTTGAGTCTTCATTTGTCTGAAAGATATGCATGTATGAATGTATGAAAATTTTGAGTTTTTTTTTTTTTGAATGAATGTATGTTTGAATGAATGAAAACTTTGAGTTTCTCTTTTTGAATGAATGTATGTTTGAATGAATGGAAACTTTGAGTTTCTGATGAATGGAAAGTTGCATGAAACTTTGAGTTTCTTTTAATGAATGGTGAATGAAAATTTGAATTTCTGATGATGAATAGTGCATGAAACTGAGTTTCTGATGATGAATGGTGCATGTGTAAATGCATGAAATCTAATTTTCTTAATGAAAATGCATGTTTGAATTCGGGAAGATTTGATCTTCGTTTATTTGAAGAATGCATGACATTTTTTATTTTGCATGATGATGTGAAAATGCATATAATGCGTGAAAATGCATATATGAATGCATGAAATTCTATTTTTGTAATTTTTTTTCATGATGATGTGAAAATGCATATATAAATGCATGAATTTTTTTTTTTTTTGTAAAATTTTTTTTATGATAATGTGACAATGCATATATGAATGCATGAAATTATGAGAATGTATGTTTAAACTTCTTTTGGAACAAAATGATGCTATGCATGTATGAATGCTTTTTTTCCATGTTTATTGAATGAGTGATATCATGAGAATGCATGTAGAAAAGCATAAAATTCTTTTTTCTATGTATTTTCCTTTTTGGATAAAAATGCATGAATGCTATTTACATGAGAGTATATGAAACTATTTTTTTTTTTATTTGAAAAAGCATGAAACTCTATTTTCATTTGCAAATGCCTGAAGACATGTATGAGATTCTATATGAACAAATGTATGAAATTCTAGATGAGATGATATGAACTTGCTTTTCCTTTTGATTATGAAGAAATGTATAAGTTCTGGATGATATGAATGTAATGAGTGCAATCAATTTTTTTCAGAAGTAATTGTGTGACGTCCTAAATATATAAATGAATAATATTTCCTCAGAAAAAAAAGTTATTTCCTTATTTGCTTTTCCTTTTCATTTTTCATGTTTGTCATCGACGTCATAAATCAAATGTTACTCATGCAACTACTGAATTTATTTTAAGATCAAAACTTTTGCTTTTGGTAATATTGGCAATTCCTAATACTTGAAGTTAAAATTAGGAACATCATTAATCTCATGTTTTGTCACACTTTGTTGATGCATGTGTTCTCGAATTGATTGGTGAATAAAAATGTGGGGATATTTTGAAGAGAAACCGAAGAAAGTCCAAATAAAATTACTTCAGATAGGTTAACAGACAAAACAAGAATGCCCCAATTTTAATATATGGAAACTTGGGTTCAAATAGAATGGTGCAACTTTATTTTGATGTTACTCGCTCATTTGAGAATTAGATATCAACATGAAATTTGTGCGAGCGAAGCCGTCCCATTTTTTAGTATGGAAAGGTGGGTTCAAATAGGTTAGCTTATTTGTTGGAATTGAATAAACAAATGGTTTGATGAAAACTGGGATAAGACAACTATATAGAGAAAGTTACATCTCTATAAGGGAAAGATCTAGATTGAACCAAATAAGGACTGTCCCTGTTTTGCAGTTTAGGGGTCACAAAAAGGGTTGAATGAAAAAATGGCTTGTATTTGGCAAGGATAAAGATGGACAACGGGATTCAAATGAGAAAGGATTGTCCCAATGTTGTTATTTTAATGCTTTACTCTCAATTGGCTAACAAATTTGTAATTCCTTTCTACTAGAGGCATTCTAAATTTTTATTCTTTTTTTCCTTTCTTTCTTCCTTTTTTTTTCATTTTCCAACACATATTGGTGATCATGTCCTTCTGTTGCAATATCATTCTTTAAAAAAATCATCAACAATCATTCTTCAATCAATGTGGACTTTGTTTCGGTTGTAACATGGCCAGGAATTTAAAAAGGGTTTTGAAAGAAAAGAATATATAAGGCTCAAAAAGTGTTTGTGGGTTTTTATTTTTAAAACAAGAATCATCAACCAAGAGTTTGTGAAAAACAGTCAAGCCTTTGCTTTTGAAATTTCTCATCATCATTTCTTCTTTCTTTCTTTCTTTCTTTTCTTTTTTTTTTTTTTTTTTTTTTTTTTTTTTTTTTTTTAACTTTTTTTTTTTTTTTTTTATTTTTTTCTTTTTAAATTTTTAAAAATCTTTTTTTTTTTTTATTTTTTTTTTTTTTTTTTTTTTTTTTTTTTTTTTTTTTTTTTTTTTTTTTTTTTTTTTTTTGACCTCTTCACTTTGTGATAACACTTTTTTTTGTTTGTGAATCATCATCCTTTAGAATTGATAACACACCTTTTGCTTTTGAACTTTTTACTTTTTGTTTTTTTGAGAATCTTTTTGTTGGAAGCTTTTGACGTGCTCCTTCTTTGATGAATTTCCTCTATTTGATTCTTAAGAAGCCTTGGTGTGTACCTTGAACTAAATTTCAACATACTGATGATTCTCATTTAGGGTAATTTGAAAGGAATATTTACTTTTCGGCTCAAAAAGGGTACAAGGGATTTATAATGATTTTTTCCAGGATAAACAAACATGGTCATATATCATTTTAAGTTCTGACTGCTTGATTTTCAAAGAGATTAACACTGCAACAAAGTTCAACAAGCTCCAACACGTGTTGTTTTTTTTATTATTTTTTTTATATCCTATCTTTTGCTTAGACTGTCCTTTGCGGGTTTTCAATCTAACGGACTTTTGTTTTTCTTTTTTTTTGTGGATGCCCCTAGAGAACTGAGATTGGAAATTAAGAAATTAACCAACTGAGAGACTTTGATTGCCCCAGTGTGAGGTTCCTGTTTTACTCTTTCATGCAATGATGGCAAGAACTGAGACAAATCCTTTCGTTTTGGGATAAACAAAAAAAGGAAGAAAGGCTACAAAATTTTCGAGCCACATGCACGCAAAAATGTTTCAATCGACAAAAATCAATTTAATTCCATTTTTGAAATACCAAGTTTTAGGAAATTAACAACATCCTTTTTATTAATAATTTTTATGAATTCTATAAATAATGAACAAATGATTTATAACCCGATGCTTCATTCATTTTTTCAATTATTCTTAATCTTATTCATTTGAATAACACATTCTTTTATAATTATGTGACACCTTCTAAGACTTGCCAGAATAGCAATAAGAACATATTTATGAATAACTACATGTCATTTATTGATGTCAGAAGCTTTACAGAATCAGATCTTGCTTGGCAGTTGCATTGCATGAAATTGTCAACAAAATACAACACTAATGCAAATTCACAGCAGATGAAAATTAGCAAGTCTGTATCAGGCACCCTCTGACTCCTCTCAATGATAAAAACTTCTTTGCCTTCTCTACTCGACATTAGTTGAGATCTATCCCAAAAGGAAATTGTTTTTAACATTAGGCATCTCTTTCGTGAAAACTCAATGACCTGCGTCTAGTAGCGTTTGCACTTTTCATTTAAATGCCAAACACCTTTTTGTGGAATGCCCAAACACCCCATTGTGATAATCACATTTAGCATCAGGATCATAGTTTTTAAGGTTTGGTATTTGCAACGGATTCAGATGGCAGATCGCAACTAGACCCTCATTGAGAAGTTGTGGTAGGAGCTCTGTGTAAGTCATCGGAATAGGAGTGAATTGAACAACTTTCTTCTTCCGATTGGAACCTTTAATGGGTGTTGAATTAAGGCTTTGGTCTTGTTTAGGCTAAATCTTTATCTTCGGATTTTGTTTATATGAACTTTCTGGAACAGGTGATGCATGACTATCATAATGAGGGATATTATATGTCACTTGAACTTCACCCTCTTTTCCTTCAAGATCAACTATTTTGGGATTTGTGACCGCAAATGGGCCATGTGCAATTTTCCCACTTTTCAATCCAAACTCAACCCTTTCCCCGATGATCACTATGTCAGAAAAATTGGAAAAGAAACTGCCTAGCATATGCTCATAGAAAGGAGACTGTAACGTGTCAAACATCGAAATCATCTCCTTATCTTGCAAAGGTGGTTCTACTAGGGCTGCCAATTCTCTCCACCTCTGAGCATATTCTTTAAAGGTTTCAACCTCTTTCTTTGCCATATTTCGCAACTGCAACCTATCTGGAGCCATGTCACCATTGTATTCGTACTACTTTATGAAGACTTTCACTAGATCTTTCCATGAGCCAACTTGGGCTAGTTTAAGGTGCATATACCAATTCAAAGCTACACCACCCAAGCTATCCTAGAAGAAATGAATTAATAGTTTTTCATTATTATGTATATGAGCTGCCATTTTTCTGTAATATATTGTCACATGGCTTTTGGGACTAGTGGTGCCTTGATATTTTTCAAATTTAGGCACCTTGATTTTGGGAGGAATTTTTACATTTGGCACTAAGCCAAATCTACAATATCTCCAAACCACAATTGCTCTCCACCTTCATGGCACTAATTCTTTCCTCTAATCTTTCCATTTTCACTCTGGTCCCATCATCATCTGTAAGTACTCCATTCACATTACGTGTCATGCTCTTCTCCTGAGATTCTCCATTTACTAGCACTTGCAATATTTTTGGCTTAGCAGTAATTTGAAAACTAGTGTAAGCATCTGGTTCAACCACATTCTCATTTTGAGCGTGAGTATTTATATAGAATGGCTTAGTCAATTGAAGTTCCTTTTGGCTTTTCAATACTGAAATTTATACTTATTAAAAGTGCTCTTCTTTATTGCCAATTATTTAATAGCACTATTTTATGAGGTATAAGTATTATTATTTGGAAAACTTCTTGCGAGCAATGTTATGTGTCCATATTTGAATCAATTAGACTATAAGCTAAAACATGGTGCTTGTAAGTGTTTTACTGGGGACTTAGGAAATTGGGATTACTCTATCACTGTTCACATGTTTGGGTTAAGCTCAATTTCACCATTATGTTAGCCATCTGTTTGGTAGATTTATGGAGTAAAGGGCTAGCCTCTTGTTATGTTTCGTATAGTGTTCTTCTAATTTCTATGTTGTTCTAAACTTAAACGATTTCTTCAGTGGCTAATCAATTAGAGCCAAGCTGCTGAGTTGTTGCAAAATTATAGTTATATAGACTTTGTTGGAAATCATATGATGGTGTTTTTTTCTGGAATTTCAAAAGTCCAATTGATTTCTATTTGGTAACTATCTCTATGTTGGGGTAAAAGTTTATTGATTCTTTTTGTAACCTTCTGATTTCCCTGGTAGATTGTGTATTTATTGAATGCTTTAGTTTGGCGCACCATTAAAAATAATGTATTCCTATAGAAAAGTTTGAGCTTGTTTTTTCTATGAACTGCTAACATATGACATTTGAAGTATTGGGTCATTGTTCTAGTCTTCAAATACTCTATCGGAGCTTTTCATTAGTCTCACTTTTCATCTTTGTCCGATTTATTTTAGTACCTTTATTTTGAATCTGAACTATTTAAATAATACATCCTTTGCAATTTCTTTAGGACAACAAAACTTGAGTGATGATGATAGTGATGAGCTTGTTGATAGAAGATCTGGTCAAGGAGATGATAATGATACAAACGACTCTAGTGCCATGGAGGAAGACGTGATAAGGAGGCCGACATTGCAAGAAAGGTTCTTACCAACTTACTTGGATCCTCAAGCAAAGGGACATCTGAAAACAATGACTCTATTTTGTCCAAAGAAAACAAAGTTTCAGGTGCTTCTAAGCCTGAAATTTCCAGCAGAAACAACTTATGAAATCCTAAGGGAACAGAAGAAGAAGATTTGCACCAAATAGTTACTTTTTTCTTTTGCTTCATATGAATTTTGTTTCTTACTGTCTCTCAAAAAAGTTTAAGCAATGTAACATTAGTTACACCAAATCTTATGCTATTTTTTTCTCTGTCCCTAACAAATTTTCAAATATTGATAACTTTTCTGGTATATTTTTGCTGTGTGTTTTAGGAATGTGTGTGCAAAATATCTAATTGATTAAACCAACAAAGTATTTAATTAAATCATTATATATATAGTGTATAGGATTTATATATATATATATATATATATATATATATATAGGGTTTAGGGTTTATATATATTAACCTCTTTAATTTCAATAATGTCATTATGCATTGTAACTACCTTTTCTTTTAGAAGTTTAATTTTTATGCTTTGTTAATTAAAAGCTGTCCTTCAATAGGTACATTCATGTTTTTTTTTCCCTATTCTTTATTAGACACAATAAGATATTGATATAACACCTATTTGCATTGTCAATGTATTTTTGTTTATTTTTTAAATTTTATCCAATTTTTGGTTGATTATTTCAATTTTCTTACTTTAAAATTTAATGAAAATATTTCTTTTTAATCTGTGCAGTGTGGTTTATGTGTGGTAAGAAACTTAGATGTTGAAGACTGAACATTTTCTTTTATGATTAAATTTTGATAGAGTTTTTTCTTAAAATGAAGACTGAACATTTTCTTTTAGGATTAAATTTTGATAGAGTGTTTTCTTAAAAAGCGTTTTTTCAAATCAGAATTAAAATTTTAGCTGTTTAATATGCTTAATAAAACCGATAAAGATATATATCTGAATTTTTTTTATTTTGTATGTAAATAAATTTTGTACGTTAACATTTTGAAAGGACCATAAAATTGGAGAATAAGTAAAATAAATTATTTTACTTGTATTTTGAATTAGTTAATTATAACATAAAAATAAACGATAAATTATTTAATTTTATACTATTATAATAGGGACTAGCTAAATCTCATGGTTCAAAGTTTGTTGTGCCACCTTCTTGCATCACACTGCCTGCCACATAGAAGATTTGAAAGAAAATTAAATAAAATTTTGTACGTTACAATTTTGAAAGAATAATACTATTTTTGTAGGTATTATTATAATGAATTTAAAGTCAAGTTTCCTAAATTCTCAGTGCATTACACTACAAATCGTTCAATCCTTTGGTTCTGAATTTCTCAAAGTTCACTTTCTCTCTTCACTATTTTTTCTCATAACCCTAACCCTCGTTTTCTTTCTCTCTTCATCGATTTTTCTTTGTAACCTTCGTTTCCTTGTTTTTCTACAATCTCTATTAAAAATTAAATAAATTGAACACTTCTTTTTATCTTTCTTTTTCAATTTGCAATAATAGTATTTATTTTTCTTCAATTTTCAGTTCCTTAGTTTCTTTTGAAAGATACGAATAGAGTTTGTAATCCAATTGTACATTTCTTGTTTTCTTGACCTCTTTTTTCTCTATTTTTTTTTGACATAATAAAATGTTTATTACCACGTATTTGCATTTTTAATATCATTTTAGTTTGGTTTTTAAATTTCTTTTTTATTATTTCAATTTTTTCACTTAATGAAAATACTTTTTTAATATTTTTGTGTTTAGTGTGGTGTATAAGCATGTGCACTGAGAAAACTGAAATACAATGTGAAGTAACATTATTACTTATGTTGTCCGGTATAACATTACTCACTTATAATTAATATAATTAAATTTTATTTTTTATATATATTTTATTAGATAAAACACCATCACTCAAATTTAATGTAACTAAATATATAAATGAATAATATTTCTTCAGAAAAAAAAAAGTTATTTCCTTATTACTTTTCCTTTTCATTTTTCATATTTGTCATCAACTCATAAATTAAATGTTATTAATGTAACTATTTAATTATTGAATTCATTTTAAGATCAAAACTTTTATTTTTGATAATATTGACAATTTCTAATACTTTGAACTTAAAATTATTTAATTTATAAAGTGGGTAATGCGTCCGAAAATTTCCTATTCAAAATTTAAGATAAAGTTAATTAATTTATACTTAACTGAATTTTAAGTTCTTCATATATTTAAGTAGTTTTAATTAAATTATTATTTTTTTCAATTAAGTTTGTAATAGTTAATTTTTCTATTAATTATATGATATCATTGTTAATTTTGTTCGATAGATGAGATTATGTGTCTAATATAAATCAAAATTACAAATTAAATGATAAATATAACAAACATAAAATTGAATAATAAGATCTTAATGCAAGAATAATTATTTTTAAAAATATTTGATGTATTAAAATATTTAATTAAAAATAATTAAATTTACAATAAATTTTAAACTTAATTAAGTCAACTTATAATCACTAATTAATTAGATTGAGAAAAAATTTTGTATTAAAAAAATTACAGACTTTTAGTAACCAAATTAAATGCATCTATTAATTGATAAGCATGTATGGTGTCTCTAATTAAGTACATCTATTAATTGTTAACTGATTCATGCATTGTAATTGGAAAAGCAAAAATAAGTTTGACCGATATCCATCAAACCCTTAAAATTTTAAAATATAACGGTTGAAGTTTTTTAGCCACGTTCGCGTGAGACACTGGCTGTTAATTGGGATCCACACTACATGAAGACTATAGCTGCGATACACAGCATCATTGAAGAAAATTCAAATGTTTACGACACAGTGCATTACTTATTTTATAAATAGAGAAAAATTCTTTAATATTTTCGCTTACAGAATCTTTTAGAAGTTCATTTTCTTGCTTCTCTCTTCTTTTTTTCTAAGTATTCCTCTTTTTCTTGTTTTTCTATTGTTGATAAATTGATAGATTGAACATTTCTCTTTTCCTTATTTTTTTTAGTTTGCGATAATCTTATTTGTTTTTTCTTCCATTTTTAGTTTATTGGCTTTGGTGAAAGATACCAATGAAGTCTTCTCTTGATTACTACGCGAATTCAACGAGTACATTTCTTGTTCTCTTGCTCCTTTTTCACTCTCTATTTTTTATTTGGACTCAAAGTTATTTTTGTTTGTTTCTAAATTTTGTACGTATTTTGGTGGATTGTTTCAATAGTTTTACTTACCGATTTGAAGAGAATATTTCTTTTTAATCTTCTTGTGTGTAGTGTGGTGTGTAAGCATCTGTGGTGAGAATCTTTAAGTGTTGAGTTCGAACATGATAGTGTTCTCTTCGGTACCTTTTTTTTTACATGTTCTCTTATAATGCGTTTTGTTGTGTTAGTGAGAAGTAGAATGTTTGCTATGTAATATGCTTAATAATTTGATAAAGGTGTGTATTGGTTATGTGCATTATCAAGGTCGTACTATTTTTTTGTACACTAATCATGGTGATGCTTCAATTTTAATACTATTTTCAAGTTTTTACCTCTGATTATATTTCATGAAGTTTTAGAGAAGGGAGAGGATAGACTTAATAAATCTATTGTTCCATTTCATGAAGCTTCAAAAAAGGAAGATGATAAACATAATAAATGTATTATTCCGTTCCATGAAGTTGTGTTGCCGTTATGGTGAAGATAGTTGTAAGTTTTTCTTTAGTTTTACAATAATTTAAATGTATGAATTATCAATATTCAAATAATAGTTATTAATATGCATAAGTTTTTATTTGGAATATATTAGTAATATGTTCCATCTAGGAAAGATGATAGGAACCAAGGTATCAAACAAGGGAAGTAGCTAAAATCTTATACCAATTTGTATCACTGTATAATGGAATTGGAGAAATCCAATGGAGAAACAACAGAAAATCATGGATGGAGATATCTCCTTACAAATATGGAATAGTCATCAAGCAAGTAAAACCACTTATATCTTTTAAACCTTTTTTCTCAAAAATATATATAACTAATGCAAAATGATTACCATTGCATTGAACTCTCAAATTTAATTTGCTTTTGTTTAGGCATAATACTCTTCCTTTCTTTGTGTTAAGGCTCAGATGAAAGAGGATAAATCTGAAGTGAAATTTGAAGCATTAAACAAATATAGTTAAAAATTCTCAATCCTTTATTTTGTTAACACTGCATAATTCTATTAAAAGTAAGTGCTTAGTTTTCCTTGTGGTCATAGTTTTGATATCTTGGATTTAGATGTCTTGCTAAATTTGATAAAAGTGTGTATTGGTTATGTGCATTATCGAGGTGGTACTTTTTTTTTTACGCTAATCATGTTAATGCTTCAATTTTAATATTATTTTAAAGTTTTTATCTTTAATTATATTTCATGAAGCTTCAGAGGAGGAAGAGAATAAACGTAATAAATCTATTGTTCCATTTCATTAAGCTTCAAAAGAGGAAGATGACAGACAATTATAAGTTTTTCTTTAGTTTTGTAATAATTTAAATGTGCGAATTATCAATAGTTTTGTAACTACCTTTTTCTTTTATAAGTTTAATTTTTATGCTTTGTTAATTAAAAGTTGTCCTTCAATAGGTATATTCATGTTTTTTTTTTCTCTATTCTTTTTTAGACACAATAAGATATTGATAATACCTATTTGCATTGTCAATGTATTTTTGTTTATTTTTTAAATTTTATCCAATTTTTGGTTGATTATTTCAATTTTCTTACTTTAAAATTTAATGAAAATTTCTTTTTAATCTTTGCAATGTGGTTTATGTGTGGTAAGAAACTTAAATGTTGAATACTGGACATTTTCTTTGAGGATTAAATTTTGATAGTGTTTTCTTAAAATGCGTTTTTTCAATCAGAATTAAAATTTTAACTATTTAATATGCTTAATAAAACTCGATAAAGATATATATATATATATATATATA
>Ga0099824_1007202_pt1 | contig 14864 bp, 12 predicted proteins | sample SiratrowhiteBW_FD_76837 | JGI IMG/M metagenome (GOLD analysis project Ga0099824, IMG submission 76837) | Root nodule microbial communities of legume samples collected from California, USA - Siratro white BW | ecosystem: Host-associated > Plants > Roots > Nodule | place: USA: California...
GAAAATATGAAAAAAAAAAAAAAAAAGAGGTTAAACACGAATGGAGTTTTTTTTCCAATTTTGCTACTCTTAATACTTGGATAAGTCAATTTGAGATTTGAAAGGGTTTAAAAAAATGAAGCTCAAATATTATTACCACAAAAATTGAATACTTTTACTTGTCTCACATTAAAATAGTCTAAACTTTTTTTCTCCACTTGAATAGGGGTTTCTGAAACAAAACCCAATTCAAAAACCAACCAAACAGAAAAGTCGTGAATAGAGAATTCTGTCGAATTGAGTTTGTTTTTTCTTCCAATGATATGGTTCAGTCCGATGTTTGACTTCAAAAAATAATTCAAATTAAATTGCGTACTGTATTATATTTATTTATTTATGTTTATTATTTTCAATGTTTACTTTTTAAATATAAGTTTGATTATTGCAATTGAATTGTTGATTAAATTCGATTATGTTTTAACTTGCATAGGATATAGATATTTGCATTTATCAAATAAAATTATATTCGATGTTACATGTAGAAATCCAGTGTTAGGTTGAGGTAGTTGACTTTTAAATCTCTAGCTTTTTTTTTAATTAATGTCATGTAAAATTATTTCACTTTTTACATATTTTATTATAAATTTGTGATTGTAATTACATAACATTTGATAACAGTTAGTATGTACATTTTTTTAAAATTTGCTCATTGATAATATTTATAAATTAAATTATTACTTAATAATATATAGTAAAATTAGTTTAAAAATGTAAAAATAGAATGAACCTAAATCACAAAAAGTTAGTTTAATTTGATTCGGATTGTATAATTAATTTCAATCTAATTTTTTTTTTGTGAGACTAACTTCTATAAAAACAAACTCTAAACAATTTATTCCTCTAAGGTCAGAAGATGCACTTCAGAGAAGAAAGTGTACTCAATTATTTATTAAGAATGAATGGTAGAAATTTGTGATAAAATCCAATGCGTTTAATAAAATCTAAAATTAACTATAATTCGTCAAAGTAGACTTCACAATGTTCAGGAATAGGTTCCGTGTAAATTAATAATGATAAAATTTTAATTTTATAAAAGGAAATATATATTTAGTACATAAGGTTTATGCTCAAATTATTTAGTTTATTTTACTTTAAAGAAAAATATCAATTAAAAAATATTTTTGTGATTTAAACCATAGATGTCTGCATTCAATCGTTATAATGATTCTGTTACTCTAAAGTAAATCTCCTACTTCAAGAGTTAAATCCCCTTCATAAAAAATAATAATTACCAAGGTATAAGCTAGTTATTCAAGTACAGTTTTTAACAAGCCAAAGTTCGTCTTATTTAAATAAATGAACTAAGATTGAACATTTTCTTTTCTTTATAAACAACCTTTAAATTTAAAAATTCAACTTCGTCCATGCAAGTCCCCTATTTTCAAATTTCTTTTGACTTTCAAATCTTTTTATAAAAGAATAAAATATAGTTATTGTGAGAAAATTCAACAATAAAAATTGTAACTCTTTCTATAGTCGCTCTCATTGTTATTGTTTCTAATCTCTCTCTACAGTAGTTGTTTGGCTTTTCTCAAACTAGAACAAGAAAACATTTACCTTAAAATGGTGAGACAAACATGCTGTAAATCCTAGAATCATATTCGAACAATTGTTGCTAAAATAATATTAAGCTGTATTTGATCTTTCGTTAAGAATTTGACAAATGTTTGTCAAACTAATAATCAATGGCAGTATCAAAACTGGCAAAATTGCAAAATCTTAATATGCCATATATGCTTTATCACCAAAATACCTTAACTGTTGTAATAAGCAAGCAAAATTCTTGCATACATGTAAACGACTCAAAATTGGATAGTTTAGGAAAGATGGTGTGAAGGTGATTGACATCAGCTCTTGAATCTGATGCTTCTACTGACAGCTGCATTAATTCCAGAGGTTTCCCCTCCATAAGGAGCAGTTGGTCTCCTCATACTCTGAACCTGCCCCTTACGATTCTTAACAGCTTTTTTATGCTTCAGCTTGTAGTTCTTCCTGGGATTCTTTTTTGCCTTGTTGCGATTGCGAGTTAGTCCCCTATTCTTCTCCATCTGCACAAATTGGTAACAACGAAAAAAGTTGAAAATTTGAAAGAAAAGATGAACAATTCAATTGAAACCCGTAGTAGATAGAGTAAGAACCTGAGAAGAAATTAAGCGCTTTCCTTCTATAGTATCTGGCAGTGAGGAGACTGAAGTGTTCCTGTAAACAGCAATCAATCTTTTGTTACAAAATTCTAGACAGTGGCAGCAATAAAATTGAAATAGCCAAAATGGTACCAAAATTTCACCTTGAGTAAGCCTCGGCTTTGGCTGCCAGTTTTGCAGCTCGCAGTTGTTCCACTTGTTTGTAAAATTCATTTTCTGAGTCCCCACTTCCATCATCATCATCATCATCGTCATCATCCGCATCCTCAACCTCATCAGGTCCAAGATTACCACCCATTTGATCATCCTCGTCATTGTCATCATCATCCTCAGTCTTAATTCCAGCACCGGCCAACACCCGAAGCTCGTGTTTCCTTCGTCTTTCACTAATTTCATCTCTCTTTGGCAAATCATCATCACCAGAAACCACCTTACTCAAAAGAAGAGATGAGTTAGTTGTTAACAGGTTATATAAAAAGTGGAATTGTTGTAACATAAACAAGAGTTTTTATTTAGTAATTAGTATAACACAAAAATAGTTATTAAAAATATACTGAAACGCCACTCAATATTCGATAAGACTTTGGGACTTCTTGTAGGAAATATTACGATATAACAAACAGATTAAGTCAAAACAGAACTATATGATCTTGTTCAGATTGTACATATAACTTCATTTCCCTGCTAACGACACTATAAAATGCAAATGAAAATAGAAATCAGAATTCATCAGGCAAAACTTTGAAGTTCAGTTACCTTGGGTTTCTTCATATTTGCATTGAGGAACTGTGAAACCTTTTTGTAGCTAGAACCATTAATCAATGTCGCTTCCTCGTTGACATCCATGGAATCATCATTAAAATCATCATATGTTTCAAGCTGGCTGTGAAATTTGAAGTGGCTAAGTTCCAACATGCTTGAAAAAAGTAATGTAAAGAATTGAAGAATAAAGTTATACCCATTAACTGGTCTTGAACGCTTTACTCCATTACTAGGCTTTGGAGCAATGGAGCTGTACAGACCCTTTTTCTTCAGTTTTTCCTCAAGGGAAGCTCTAACTTTTAGCATCTCCAAACTCTGTGCGCCAATGTGGTCCTTCTGGCATGTTAAGGTTGATTTCAGTCAAATTAATAGCCTTTTGAACCAACAAAATTAAATCAAATATAAAAAGGTAATTATTTATTCAATAGAAAGTAGAAACAAAGTAATAGAACAAAACATCATGTCATGATCCATAATTCACCTGAGGTTTAACTTTTCTTGTTTTCTGTTCACCATCCTTTGAGGATCCCAATTTTTGCATATTTTGCTTGTTGCTAGGCTGCAGCAACACATAAAAAAAGGTTGAACGTTGAGAACATTTTTTAAGGTTATCATTTGGAACGGATAACAATAAAAGCCAAGATTCATATGTGATGATTACCAGTGTTTCTTCTTCTGATTTGGCAGAGACAGGAGGCTGCTCTTGGTTTTTAATGACAGAATCAATTGTCATTGGAGAATTCTCATTATCTGACTTTAATACTGCTTCTAACCCATTATTTCTTACAAGAATGTCCTCAAGTTTAACTGGAAGTTTTGAGTCAAGTTGTTTCATCTGTTGAGAGAGGCACGCATTAGAAATTTGCAAAATCTAGGAAAACAAACTTCATCTCAAGTCTCATATTTGTGGCAATTGCACATCAATGTTTAAATGTCAGCAGATAACTGTGCACAATTGACGACATCGTGTTAGAAAGTCAATTCACTAATCTAGCATGAATTATACCCGTTTTTCCATTGTGTAAGCAGGGCTGCCAATATAGGGTGTATGCAATATAATAAATTATCCAATATAAGCTAAGATATTTCCGATAAATTTAGTTGAAACATTGATTATCTAATAAAACAGGACTAATGAAGAAATGTCAGTCACATCATATGTCTATGCCCTTTCATATACTACTTCCAGGTTACTGCACTAACGGACCATATAAAAAGAAATGAATAAGTGATATTTTCTCTCCAACAAACGGAAGCTATTTATATCACCATGACGACCATAAGCATGTGGCAAATGATTTTGGAAAGTAGAACGGTACAGTAACAGCTGTTAGCTAATTTGAAAATAACAAGACCTGATCAGATAATTTCTTGATCTCTTCAAGGCGAGCAGTTATCGGATGATCACGGACTGGCTGCCCTTCAGATTTGAGGAGAAGGTAGAACGTTATAGCTTGGCAATAGGACAACAAAATAAGCTGCTTCAACTCGAAATAACGCACTTCTCCTTCCATAACTATTTCCCCCGTTTTAACCTGTACAAAAGATAAAAATAATTGTAATGAAATACACTGTCCATGCAGGGGAGAGGCAATTACCATAAGAAAACAAGGGTTAGACTACTTATTTTATATTAACCCCATAACACAGGTAAATCCAGAGGCAGATTTAAAAGCATTTACTCTATAACGATCACAGCAGTGTAACTTCCTCTAACAGGGGTCCAATATCTCAGTAGAAAGAATAAAATAAAGAGAACCCATGACTAAAAGAAACAAAAAAACATAAGGAATGAATGACAGGCAATAACAGGAAAGCCTCCCTAGATATATTATTGATAGATATGTTAAGTTCATTGACTCTTGTATACAAAATAAGTAATTTTATATTTATATTTATACAGGTTAAACTCTTTTTACATGGTTTGCAAGTCATGGAAAACAGAAAAAGAAAAGCCAGAAGAGCAAAAACCTTGCTTAAAAATGGGTTAACTTCACATTCAAGTTGTCTGTGTGCCTCATTTAGTTCAGACAACCAACCAACTAATTCTGGAGCAGACCTGGAAGAAGATGATAGTCACTAGTCAAGAAGAAGCATAGGAAAATGATAACATTGACACATAAATGTTTTAATACAAATATATCTGAATATCTGATACTGTTTTAATCCATTAATAGTGAATATGGCACAAATTAAGCTAAAGAAATGCATGAAAATGTAACATCACAATTTATAACTCAATCAACATGCTAAAAGATAAAGACAACATCCCAACCTATATACAACATTCATTTGCTCCTCCTTTGACAAAGCATTCAGTTCATCAACACTGAAAATTATATCTCTATCCAGTGGCTTTATCGCTTCGTTTCCTTTATCTGATGCCTCCTGTACACATATAGAAGTTCACTAGAAGTTTATAAACAGATATCATCTCATATATGTCTTCACCAAATGTTGAATTCCCCTAATTTTCCTTCCTCCACATGTTTCTCTAATAATACAAAACTTGACTACAAACAATAAGATAATCAGCAGCACTCACCTTCAAAGTTAATTTCTCATTATCTTTGTCTCCACTTAAATCCACAAGGTCATAGTCTTCCATTGTTAAGGATTTTGCCTTCTCCCTTTGTATTTGTAATGCCAATTCTTCCTCTTCTTTTGGGGCCTCATCATCACTTGATTGAAGCTTAAATAAAAATTTTATGATTACTCAACAGAAACGATAAAATGCACAAGGAAACTAATAAATGTTAAGCTAAAGATCCACGACCAAGAGAACATCTACGTATTGATGGTTTGAATATTATATATGACAACATTTTTGTTTTGCTTTTGCATGCATTGCTCAAATTCTCACCTCAAAATTACGATTCTCAGCACCATGCGAGAATTTTTTCCCACCCAAAGTAAGTTTATAACCTTCCTCATCTTCATCATCTTCATCAGCATCATCAATTGTATCATCACCTCCCCCAAACTTTGAACGTAAATATTTCCTTTGCCTAATCACTACGCACAACATACACATTGATTTAGTGAGATTACAAAATAACAACAACAAAGCCTTATCTCGCTAGTTGAGACTAGCTACATGGAACATCCAACATCATTCAGTATGATTAGAACCAAAGCTTCAGAAATACAATTATACTTTCTTGAAATTACACCTCTTGAATAGCATATGCTCCAAAAATTTGCACAAGTAATCAAAAGGACTTAGCAAGAATTCTTTTCATAAGCCCAAAACTACATTCTTAACCAAGAATTTCAACAAACATTGATTCACTAAAGTCGACCGCCAATATGAGTAGATATTAGCGCCTTTTATTTTTACAAATTATTTATCAAGTCCAAAATCTTATCTGATTTTAGCTAATTGATTTAAGACTAAGTGTGTGTTTTGGTGCCTGTGCAAATAAAAGTAATAGCCGTTTTATCCAATCCATAAGATTATAGTTTCGACATTTTATGCATTGGAATGTGCAAACTGTTATCTAAAACCCCCAGAACAAGAATCTAAACACACACTAACTAACCATGTTTCAAACTGACCATAAGATTTGATAAAGACAGATTGATTAAAATCTGCGATCTGTAAATCAATATATACTAACAACTGGAAGACTTGTAAATTTTTAATTTTCCAGTTTCTATTTCAAAAACAAGTTACAGATAAATAGTCTTTAAATTATTAGAGGTTAATTGCAAAAGGCTGGATAGCCTTTACAATAAAAGAAGGTTGCTACAAAATGTACCATTTATACCCCATCCTTTCGGGAAAGGTAGCAAAGTATACATAAATGGCATGCATTTTGATTCGATATCATAGTCCAGCAAACTCTTTAGCTACCGCACTTGAATAGAGATTATATATTTGCATAAAAATTATATATGTACTATGTCTCACCTAGGAACCCCACCATCCATCTCTATCAAATTTAATAGTGTACTTCAAAGATTCAGATATGCAAATCTATGAGTGAGAGTGTATGTATATATCAAACATAAAATATCATACTTACTCTTTGCCAAATCATCATTCCCATCATCTTCTTCATCGTCATCATCTTCTTCATCGTCATCTTCCTCGTCATCTTCATCATCATCTTCATCAACATCCTTCGACCAATATATGAAAGAGAAGAAATGAGACAAAATATACAAATTTTCATCAACAATTCTGTTCGAGTTGTTAAGCAAACAGATAACACATAGAAGGTTGATCTGTCATGTTTCATAGAGTTAAAGAAAAAGTTGGTAAAATTTAAAAAAATAAATGAAAATGAATTTACAGTAACCAAAACCTTAACATCAAAAATGGGAAGCTCCTCATCTTCATCTGACTCTTCAGTACCATCATTTATGTTAAAGGGAATAATGTCCCTCTGCTTATGAACTGCAAAATTAAAGCATCAGATAAGTGAGTCAGCACAAGCAGGCCAAAATCATAAACATTAGAAGAATGAAAATTCAAAGTTTTGGTCACAGTAAATGAAATAAAAGAAAAATTATTGCCTCTCTGAGAAAAATAAATGAATAAAAATGAACAAAATGGAGTTACATGTATCAATCTCATCATCCATGTCATCACTCGAATAAGTATCATGCTTGGATCGAGAGCTTGTTTTAGAGTTTTTGACTTCTTTCTTCTGATAACTTCTACCACCTTTCTTCCCCATACTATTTGTGTTGGTTCTTTACCACGAACTGGAGAAAACATAGAAAACAAATGAACGAGGAGTGCCAAATTTCTGCCTAGTGAAGTGCAAAGAAAGAAAAGATAAAGAAAATTGCGTAGAATAAGGATGTTCAATTCCTTCGCATATTTGATTCCAAGACTAAAATACTTAAATTTACAAACATTGTGTTTTTCTCAATCTATTTTTATTACCTTCTTTCCATGTTGTCAAGAGACTTCATTATCAAAGGCCAATAATTTATTTAAAAAAATTTAGAACTACTTGTTAAAATAACAGAAAGTTTCCAGGAGCTAAATTTTTAACAGGAACATTTAGTGCAAATAATCATAAAACGGTACCTTCATCTTGGAGAAGAAAAATTGCTGTCCTAGAAACTAGCTTTGTTCTCACTCTAACCTTTAATGTATCCATAATCCATAGTCATCACAAATGAGAATCTTAAAAAATCTCAATTTTATTCTACTTCTAATAGGATTTTCTACTTCATAGATCAAAATTATATAGAAACCATGCTTTAGATGCTTAAGCTGAATAGGGCTTTGATAACAAAACACAGAATCTTTTCACATGAATATAGTTATAAGTTCATAGAAGTTGAAACAAAGTGTTTTTCAAAAAAATACCATTCGACATCTTGATGTCTAATAATAAATGTATAAATATGATTTAAACACAATGATGTAAAAGTGAAGGTACATTAGTTCAGTAAAAAAATCCCCACATAAAAGACCCATCATGGTGAATCCCAACCTTGTTCAGAGTAGAACAAAAACACCAAAGGAAAGCGCAAGACTTTCCTAACAGTAAATTTAAAAAAAGTCACAGACCAATATAGCGGAGCAATGCGAAGCAAGTAACTGCCAAGGGAACAAAACAACACAAACCAAAGTATTTGGCAGCAGCATAAAGCTCTAGACTTTAAACTCATTCAGCTCCAAAAATCAAAAACCCATTTACACAATAAGGCTCTTGGAATAAAATTTGACGAAATTAAAAAAGGGGGTAGGCGTAAAAGTTGAAAGATATTAGAACAGAGCGTGTCTGTTGGCAATAAAAAGGTGGAGGGTACCTTGAGAAAAGTCACGAGTGAGTGAGGTCGAGTTCTGAGAAGACACGACACAGTTCAGAACGCAAATGGTGTTGAGAGGTGCACCAAGAAGGAGAAGGTACCGTGAAGGGGGCAACCGCAGCCGAGACAGAGGTATGCTATGGACTCTCACAACAAGGTCTAAGGGTTTAGGCCAGAGTTGTAACAGAACGAAAAAAATTGTAAAGAAGGAAATTTTTATTTTGAAACAAATCTAATTTGCATCCTATAAAATTTTAAATATATAACACATTTTATTTAAATTTATTAATATATAATTACATAATTTTAAAAATTACTTTAGTGCAATATAAATTTATTATATAATTTATAATTTCTATTTTACAAATTTTTGTATTTTTTATTGTATAAGGTTTAAAGAATTATTATAAATTTCATAATTTATTAGGACAACCTGATAATCTATTTAACTTTTCCATTTATTTTTGTAAATATTTTAAAGTTATAAAATAAAAATGTATAAATTGATTAAAGAATAATTAACTATTATTCCGCTATAGTTGAAACTTGAAAACAAATATGGTGAGTAAAAATCATGCTAATTTTTTCTTCGACTTGTATAATATGAATAAATTGTTTATGATATTTCTCACTTTCGTAAAATTTTGATTAGTACATATTGATAGAATAAATAAATATTGGAATCCTTTAACTTTAACTAAATATTCAAGAGATAGAAAACTTAATAAAAACTAAATAATATACATTATATACACTGGTATAAAATTAATGTATTAAATGTCTATATTAAAATAAGTTAAGGAAATGTGTTCACAAATATACATTAAAAATAAAATAATGATATAACTTAGTAAATATATATATATATATATATATATATATATATATATATATATATATATATATAAAATAGAAAAACTGGATCATATCGTAGCAAAATTTTAAAATAATAAAATATAGGACGAGTTTAGTAGAATTGTGACGTTTTATTAAACGATTTATCTACGTCACTGGATAAAATTCATTTTATTGAAAACGAGGAAATTTGTCTAATTAAAATTTGATAGATTTGGCGGTTAACTAAAATTCAATTCAATTAAAAACTCTGAAAGTTTTATTTTTTACGCAACTAAAAAGCTATTAGAGAAGCAAACATTTTATAATGATGGCTAGACATAGTTATAACATGTGATTACTAAAATTCAATTCAATTAAAAACTCTGAAAGTTTTATTTTTTACGCAACTAAAAAGTTATTAGAGAAGCAAACATTTTATAATGATGGCTAGACATAGTTATAACATGTGATTTTTAGGTTGTTTTATAATATGTGGTGTGTTGTGGATATAACGAGAAATTAATTTGTTGATATAAGTAAATTATATATTAAATTTGTGTTTTTACCGGAAATATCTGAATTCTATTAATATTATATTCACATAGGTGTCACAAAATTCAAAGAGGTTTCTTTTAACTTAGTCTATTATGTAAAGAGTTGTATCTAGTAAATCATACAGATTCATTTTGTCACATGTGTAAATGTGTTTATGTTTTGTAGCTTTATTGTATGAGATGGCTTAGTAAAGATAGTATGATAGATAATTTTTAAGTTTAATTTAATATATGCATCTTTCAAAAATATAAGTTTCATGAACATCATCATTTTATTTATGACATTGAGATGTAGTCAGAGAGTTAGATACTTGATTTTGATATATGTCTAATGAATGTATTATATAGAATTTTGAAATATATGTATATGGCTTTGATATATACGTGTATGTGAGATTTTAAAACATTGGTTTGTCCTATTTCATATGCTTGTATGCTCTTGCTTTTTCAAACTATGATGATAGTGTGTTTTCCAAAGGAAATGGTATTTCAGGAAGAAAGTTTCATTACCGTTAAGGTGAAGAGAGGGCAAAGAAATATGTTAAATGTTTTGTTTCAAATTTTTAGATATGTATTGATGCAATTTTGTCTTGAGACGACATACAAGAATAAAAAGGTCATTAAGCTAGAGTTTTTATCAAGAGCTTATCATGAGATTATGTCTAATTGGACTTGTTTGGGCCTCCAAACAAACTTTGGTCAAGTTCAAAATTGAAAGAAATCACTCTAGAAACTTTGGAGCTTCAAGATTACAAGACATTTGCTTATAAAAATTGCATAGAATAGTGTATAATTTATTCTTGGGGGGTTAAATTTTTGGGACTGCTTCTTCCTGCACCTCCAAGGTTTCTTCGGCCACCTCCAAATTTTAAAAAAGTTCTTAAAATGTCTTGTGTGCAAAGATAGTTTTACCCTTATGTACATTAAAGCAATGCAACAGTAGAAGAGGGAGGTGTGTGAGCTGCAGTGAAGGTGGACAACTGCGGCTGTGTTCTTTAGCAGTAGGGGCTTTGAGCGATGACGTGTGTCATCGGCGACAACAGAGCGGTGGTTGAGCAATGACAGAGCATCGACGGTGTAGTGGTGGCGGCATAGATCGTTTGGGGGTAAGTTGGGTGGGATTTTTATTTACATGCATGCTTTCGAAATGGATGGTTCCGGAACACATTTCTAATGAAACAAATATGTTTCAGAACAGGATGTTCTGAAACGTGTTAACTGAATTCCAAAACTCATTGCCAGCAAAAATACAGTTCCAGAGTGGGATGTTCCAGAACTGTCATCCGGATATGGAGAACAGTTCTAAAACAACCCATTATGAAACTGTTTTTTTGTTGATAATGAGTTCCGGAATGAGTTGTTCCAAAACTGTTCTCCGGATCCGGATGACAATTCCAGAATAGCACATTTCGGAATTCATCATCAACGAAAATTAAAAACCCACAAAACACCTGTAAATAGTAGAAACCACCCAAATCAACTACAAAAACGTTCAATAAATCATCCTTACCTCAAATGGATGATAAGTATGTAGACGGTGGTGGTCGACGGAAGCAAACCGGCGACGACAGTGGTGCTCCTTGCCACATGTCACCTTGCCAATTGAGAGGATTCTCTCCATTCATGCCTTGACATTCATTCTTTAATTGTAGAGTTTTTAAAAAGCTTGTCATACAAGTTAGGGTTAGGGTTAGTTTTAATTTTTTCTATAAATATGATGCTTATGTAACTCATTTTTAAGTTTTGAATGAGTAATGAAATACTACCAATTTTTGTCTCTTTAACTTGTTCAAAAATTCTCCAAAGAGTAGTCTCCTTTATAGTCTAAACTCTTGCTTCCTCCTAAATATATTGACCTAACCTCAAACCTAATTTACTTCCAAATTCATCTCATATAGCCACAACAACAATTTTTCTCCTGCATCTACTCCAATTCACGTTTAAACATCAAATCTCAAAGAAAAAACACATTGACAGATGCAATGGAGATAGGAATTGTATAATGTATATATTGCAATTCCCTGTAAGAAAGGAAGTTTCTTTTGTAAAGACTTTAAAATGTAATGTAAATATTATGTGTGTGTGTTCATTTTTATTGTGATGACTAGTAGTAATGTAACTCTTAGAAGGATGTTACATGGTTTCCCTTCAACTCCACTATGATAAATAAAATCCTTGTAAGTGAGGTATTTCATATTATAATCCCCTATGATTACAATGACTTGGGCATCATTCACCCTTTCAACGGTATACTCGGTATACTTGCCTCGTGAATCACGACCATGGATGAAATATACATATTTTTCAACATTAGCAGGTTTAATTATCTTATGGTACTAATTTCAACTAAGGGTATGATGTATTATATCTCTTTAACCAAAATTAAAAAGGTACTTTAAAGCTATCACAAAGTGAAGAAGGAACATCTGAGAGACCATATATGGGCCAGTAACAAGAAGTAAGGCCGAAGGAATATAGGAGAGAGAAAGCTTTTAAAAGACTTTTTTTGTTGTGGAAAGTGAATTATTAAAATTTTCCTCCTTTGTATAAATTGTAAATAGTATATTGAATTTATTTGGTCTTATATTTTGGGCCAATATAGTGTAGATATTTAAATTTTGGGTCTTGTATTTGAGTGCTTCTTCTTGTACCTCCAAGTGTTCTTGGGCACCTCCAAATTTTAAAAAAATTCCAAGTCTGCCCTTCAGTAAATTACCATATTATCTTTGATTTTGAAAAATAATAAAACAGTAAAACAATACATGGAGGTGGGAGACGAAAAGTGAGATGATGGTGGTGCTGCAAGGTTGTGCGTGGTAGTGTGGGTGGGTGATGTGCAACATCGGCGGGGATGGAAGAGTGGAATTATGACGGCGTGGCGGAGTAATAGCGACGGAACGTCGTTCGAGGGAAGTGGGGTGGGTTGGGATATTTCGAAACACGTGTTCCAGAATAATATTTTTGTTTACGAAATGAATTATGGAACCAAGTGTTCCATAATGTTAAATTTGGAGTGCTAACATATTATGGAATGATCCATTCCGTGATAGTATTTTTTGTGTTGTGGAACCACCTGTTCCGGAATAGTGTAAATTTTTGAATTTCGAAACAGGTTGTTCCGTAACATATTTTTGAAGATTTGAGTTTAATGATGCCAATTTTTGTTGCAGTTGTCCAAAATAATTGATGAAGTTAATAATATGCAAGAATTACAATTAGTTAACTGTGATGGTGGTGATTTGGCCAATCATTTCACGACTGATGAGGTAATTTTATTTGATTGTGCCATTTTGTGTATGAAATTTGAAATCTAAATTTAGTAGTTTTGATATCGGTATTTGCAACACGATATGATTTACTAGAATGGGTTCGTAAAGTTGCATTTGATCTTGGGTTTGTGATTGTTATACTTAGATCAGATAAAGCAAACAGACAACCTAGAAGAAAAACATTTGTTTTATTAGGTTGTGAACGGAGTGGTAAGTACAAGAAATACAAAACGGTAGTAGACGTAAGTGTTACTGATTCAAGGAAGTGTGATTGTCCTTTTAAATTAAGGGGAAAACCAAGTTCCCATGGAGATGTTTGGATGTTGAAGGTCATATGTGATTTGCACAATCATACATTATCACATACATTAGTTGGCCATCCTTATGCAAGAATATTAAAGAAGGATGAACATGAGTTAGTTGTGAACATGACAAAGAGTCAAGTTAAGCCGACAAACATCTTGCTAACCTTGAAAGAGAAAAATGCCCATAATGTGTTACCATAATCAAGTAGTTGTATAATGCTAGATATACTTATAAGAGATTAGATAGAGGCCCAAGAATAAAAATGCAACAACTTATGACGTTGCTTGAGCGTAACCAATACATTCATTGGAGTAGGTGTCATATGTCTTCGGAGGTTGTGAGTGATGTGTTTTGGACTCATTGTGATTCTGTAAAATTGTTGAATGCATTTCACATTGTCTTGTTGATGGATAACACTTATAAAACAAATAAATACAAGTTGTCGTTGCTTGAGATAATTGGTGTGACTTCTACTGGCTTGACTTTCTCTATTGCATTTGTCTTATTATCCAATGAACATGAAAACAACTTTGTTTGAACATTGCAAAAATTGAAAGGGTTGTTTGTAACGGTCGATCATCCTGAAGTGATTGTATGTGATAGAGACCTGACTTTAATGAATGCAATTAGCATTGTCTTTCCTAAAGTTCATAACTTTTTATGTCGGTTTCACATTAATAACTTGTTATGCCTGTCAACAACAACAAAATCAAACAAATTAAATATAAAAAAACAATTTGAAATGAGTTACGGAACCACCCATTGTATAACATCTATACGGATCCGTATGCAAGTTACGAAATGGGCAGTTCCGCAATACATTTGGAGACCTCCCAATGTGTTGCGGAACCACCCGTTTCGCGACTTGCATACAATATACAAGTCGCGAAACGGGTGGGTTCGCAACAAATTGGGAGGTGTCCAAACGTATTGCGAAACTGCCCATTCCGTAACTTGCATACGGGCCCGTATAGATGTTGCAGAATGGGTGGTTCCGCAACAAAAATTGTTAGCACCAGTGGGCTGCTATGATGATTTGATGAAGCCAACCAAGTGAAGTTCAAGACCCTAAGAGCATATGTGGAATGCATGAAGACTTCATGAAGATTGAAGACTTGGTCTAGAACTTAGGAGTGTGTGTTGTGGGGTAAGGTTGAGGTCTAATTAGTGAAGCATGC
>Ga0099824_1007203_pt1 | contig 14863 bp, 7 predicted proteins | sample SiratrowhiteBW_FD_76837 | JGI IMG/M metagenome (GOLD analysis project Ga0099824, IMG submission 76837) | Root nodule microbial communities of legume samples collected from California, USA - Siratro white BW | ecosystem: Host-associated > Plants > Roots > Nodule | place: USA: California...
AGAAAAATAACCATAAAATCCCTAACTTAAACAAAATCCCTAAAAATCCTATAATTAAAACAGAATAAATGCTAAAAATCCTAACAACTCTATACTTAATTAACCAATTATTAACAGTTATCACTTGAAGACGAGAGATAATTCAAAGAAAAAATCATCCAAGATTATGCCGATGAGGAAAAAACATGGAAACTACGAAGGAGAAATTGCATAAAGAGATGGTTGCTAAGGAGAAGGGGTGGCAAGAAAAAGAAAACACCCTTAAAGACAAGATGGCAGGAATGTATAGACGAGGCTTTGACGATGCGATTGCACAACTTCGTGTCCTTTATCCAGACTTAGATGTCTTAGTCCTAGACTCCTTTAAAACCGTGGTGAATGGTACCTTAGTTGAATAAAGAGATGTGATTAGTTGGATTCGGTTTGTAAAATTTCATTTGGCATAAAACTTGTATATATTTACTGTTCGTAACTCTGCGTGTGATCTTACTTAGCTCGTACACACACACACTTACATAAACTGTTGAAAAAATATATATTCAATATTTACATGCTAAATTTTATGTCATTTCCTTTCTTTTACTCTTTGTACGAACTTTTTCTAGCTTTTTTTAACTTTAGCTACTATTTTTTATATTACATCATGAAGTAAGTGACAAACCACATAAGCACTACGAAATAATTTCATATTTAAGAATAATCACGCTTGTAAAGTTACTTGGCATGAACTCTATGCATAATCACTATCTTGACACAAATCTAGCATTTTTGTAAAAGTTTAAAGATTAGTGTAGAGATTTTGATTATTATTTACCATGTATTTCATGTAAAAATTTAATAATTCAAAGAACAGATATGAGATTTCTAAGTATTTAGTTATGGTCGATTTTGTCACTTTGATTTCGATTGAGATTCTTACCTTGATAACTAGCCAAGGTGGAGATTTACCTTGAAACACCAACGATACCCTCACATCGATACTCAATCGTTGTGGCCTTCACCTTGAAACACAACTGAAGTCCTCCCGTTGAAATTATATTATTTATAATTCTACATCAATTAAAAACCATATTTGGATACTAAAGATGTAATTGAATATTATTCAATTATTAAATATGAGACCAAATATTCAAATATGGTTACTAAAATATTTAACACAAGAGGTTAAGTTTTATTAATAATTGTATAAGTCGTTTCCAAATCATTGTTCAATAATCAAAACCAAACATAGTTGGATTGATCCATCTTTTGGCATATCTTAAATTACTATTTACACTTTTCATTTTATACTGAAAGCACCCTCTAGATCTAATACGAGTCAATTATGAATAATTAACCATTTTTATTTTTTATCAAATATTTAAAAAGATTGAGTTCTTTTAATTTTTATTTTTTACCAAATATTTAAAAAGATCAAGTTCTTTTAATTTTTATTTTTTATCAAATATTTAAAAAGATTGAGTTCTTTTAATTTTTATTTTATGTACATTATTTTCACTCATTTAAATTCTATTTGTCTTTATATTTATTAATTATCTTTTCATTTTTCATTATACAAAAAAAAAATTCTATCCAGTAAAACTGGAAGTTTTTATTTTTCATTATACAAAAAAAATTCTATGCACAAAAACTGAAACTGTTTTTATTATATAATTATAGTCATAAAGTTTTAAATAAAAATTAAAATATTTTATAATTATCGTTTTGTTATAATTTTAATTTTTATTTTGATAAAAATTTACAAGTATTATATAATGATAACATGATAAAAAATGGAAAAAAATCATAATTATTTTTTTATATATAAATTTTATTAATATTTTTAAATAAATTTTATTGTAATAGTTAATATTTGATTATTTAATTTTATTATTATAAAAAAAAATCCATTCGTATATGCGATGTGTTTTCAAGTAAATATGTTGATTAACTGTACGCCCTATAATTAAAATTAAAAATCATTCTATTGATAAAATATTGAATTTTATTTAAATTTGAATATAAATTACTTTTATTCTCAAATATTGAAGTATATGATTAAATTATTCTTGTGTAGATTTTATTAAATGATGACATAATCTGTTGTGATACAATATTAAAGTTATATTATTTAACGAACATATTAATCATTCTATCCTCTTTTATCTTATTTTATGAAATATATTTTACCTAATAATAACATTTTAAATTATTTATAAGTATATTCTTTTTATTTAGTATAATCGATTGATTAATTATATTTATCAATAACTTCTTATTCAATATCTTAACTTATCATTTTTCAGTTCTAAACTGTTTAACTCTTAAAAGATGATTTAAATAACACGTTACTAGGATAACATTGTCTTCATAATTTCCAATTAAGATAAGATATATTTAGGATCTTCTTAACATATTTTGTTTCATTGTTTCCTTATCTGTTACAAAATATATTCTGTTATAAATAAGGAGATGAGAATGTAATTTGTCTGTTATTAATGCAAGTATTTCTTGTTTCCTAGAAAGTTGAAGTTACTTTTATTCTCCCTTAACTGTTTTAAAAATCCCTCTCATATATCTTATTTTTCTCCCATTTCAAAATATTTTAGAAACAACTTCTTAAACATTATTTTGATTTTACTTTTACTTTTTAAGAAGTAATTTTCAGAATGTTAAAAAAACGAAAAGAAATGTTCAGAAGAATTAATTCCAATATGTTATCAAAGAAAAAGTGTTTTGAAATATTCTTTTTTAATATAAAATAAAAAATTTCACATTTTATAAAATATTTTTTAAAATGTCAAAATATACGTTTTTAGTGAAATAGGTCCGAAAGACTCAATGACCCCAATCCAGCTGTACTGGGCTCAGTTACATGGCCCAAAACCAAATTATCTTATGAGAAGATATGAATAAACAGAAAGATACGGTGACATGGCATAACGTGATTGGTTGTTTTGACGTGGACTAAGCAAAGTCAAATTTCTGCTTCTCTATATATACTATTGTAAAGCCAAACAGTTGTAACGTGAAACGAGTTGGTGATCGTGGTTCTATATCTCCGGCGAGTTCTTCTCTCAAATCTGCGGCACAAACCAACATCACTCACCGGAAGTTCATATTAAGGTTCCTTTATTCCCATCTATTAATAGATCTGAGATTTTTCCTTCAAATGTTAGGGTTTTTGAAATTGAGTTTTTGTGTCCTCCGTCTGTTATGCTTCGATGATTTCTTTTGTGTGTCGTTTAAGTTTTATAAATGTGAATGTAGTATATATTTCGATGTTTTAATTGTTCCGTATGTTAAATTACGATGATTCTAGTATTCGTATCGTGAATGATCCCGCTTGCTGTTGTAATTAGTGTTAACTGTGATGTTGGGGATCCAATTTCGTTTTGCCTTTTGTTCTAACAGAGGGGTACATCGATTTTTAGGTTTTAGGTTTTGTGATTGTTTAAGGGGTACATCGACCGGGAAATTCGATCGTTTTTGTTTTGGGATCTGGGTAGGTTTGTGATGTAGAGAAGATTAGGGTTTGCAGATCTGGAATTTCTAATTTTAGTAGTACTGTGGGTGATGTAGTTTTGGATGCCTTTTCTTAAAGGGAAAAGGCAGATGCATTTTCATAAATGCTTTCAGTGTTGTTCTTCTATTCTATCAGAATTACTGTTTCATCTCAGTAATCTATATTGACCTTTGCTGCAAGCTTTTACTCTGAGAATTACTTTGGTGATTCATAAATTAAAGAATTTGAAGAGATAGTTGTAAAATTAAATTTATACATGTCAAATCTTGAATTTGAATTAGAGATACGTTGTTTTTTCATTCACATGAGAATTCTGAGTTCTTGAGATTTGTTTCCATATCTAACTAACTTGGGTTTCCATTTGTTCTGGAGGGGCGAGTGAGTTAGCTGTGAGAAGATTTAGTTGTATTAGTTGATTTCTGAGGTTTTGTATTTTTATTTAAGATTCCTAATGTATGTATGAAACGTGTGTCTCAGAAAATGGCTTTAGGTGGAACAGCTCCCCCAAGAGGAAGTGCAGCAGCTACTGCAAACATGAGGAGAAGGAGGACAACCAGTGGTGGGGCTGCTGGAGGAGCAGCTGGAACTATGCTCCAATTTTACACTGATGATGCCCCTGGACTCAAGATCTCCCCAAATGTGGTTCTTGTAATGAGCATTGGCTTTATAGCATTTGTTGCTATCCTTCATGTGATGGGCAAGCTGTATTTTGTGCGTAGGGATGCTTAGAGAAAAGATTTAGGTTCTTTTTTGTATTTTTAATACACAGTCTCTCTTATGAAACAGTCTCAAATCTTTATCTCACCCTTCTTAATTATATTTTTTGTTTTAGTAAATTTATTTAAACGAAAGTTAATTCTGATTATAGTCGGTTATAAATAATAATTGATGGTTTTAAATATAAATAATTATTAAAGCATTTAGTTTTTAGAATGATCTGAAAGGTACTTGCAGGAGTCCAAGATTCCTTGGACTCCTGTTAATGCTAAGCAACTTCTAAACTCTTGCAGTTCACCATGTCCTTGTTGAAGTTAGTGATGAAATCTACATGGAAATTCCATACAATTATTTCAGTCAGATTGTACAGACATAATTTCAAGTTTGCAAAAGCTGATTAGTGTGTACTTAAACATTGGCTAAAATTTTTCTTAACAAATTTACATAATTTCAAATGCGTTTTCAATTAAAGGTTTTTCATTATCGATTCTTAATTCAGATCCTAAGGTGTGGTACTGTCATTAGCAAGACATTTTCTACTTGTGTGGATCTTTTTATTTGTATGAACTAAACTTTAATTTTGTTCTGTGATGAAAAAACATCTATTATTCGAATTTGAGATCAATTTCAACAAGTTGCACACTTTTTTTATACCTTCAATGGATTGCCTCCTTTCAAAAAAAATATGGAATCTGCGGCTTCCGTTATTGGATGACGCATTGATTCCAACCCATTGAACCACTTTCCTTTTGTTGGTTTCCTTCTTGTGAACATGTCCAGTGAGTAGCATTATGCTGTAACTTTACACATCGTTGATGGATAACACGTATAACAAGAATTATTGCTAAAAACTCTTTCTTGACACTAAAAGAACAATTTAAAGAGGTAGACTCATTTTAATTTTTAAAAGAAGTTGAACAATTGGAGCGAAAAGTTGCCAAAATTCTTTAACTTGATGTAACATAGAAAGGACTCAAAAAACAGAATTAACAACTTGCAACGATGTTCACTATTGGAATGCTATTAATTATTTTTTAATATAACTTTCTCTTGCTCCGACTTGCAAAATAGCATGACCATGAATAATAAGGATCATAATCATGCGTCCGAACCACGTCAGATGAAAAAGTTGTCTTAAAGCACAACAATCTTGTTCACACCCATGATTCTGGGTTGACCCACAGAGCCATATGCCACGCCATGCACACCATAGCAACTTCCCCCATAGGCCATGCCAAAGCACACAATAGAAAAAAGCTTCTCTCCTGTCACTCTCTCTTTCACTCTTTCTCTTTAAGTTTATCACTTTACTCTCTTTTTCAGAACCAGAAGAAGATGAACAGCAACAACAAGTGGTAGAAAAACAGCACTTTGATCCAACCATGGTTTTTTGTACTCACTTTCTCTTTCAACCTCTCTGCTTTCTGTCACCATCCTTCTTGGCATCCATGCTCTTTTAGCAGCTTCTATAAAACGAACCCTTCTTGGTTCCAATTTCAGCTCACAAGGCTCAACTCAACCTCGCCCTCAAGTTTTCACCACTGTTTTATTCATGTCACATGGATATTACACTCTCAAGAAGGCTTCTAAAGTTTTCCTTCGCCATGTCACAGTATATGCTGCGATCTCTTGTTTCTTCTGTGCTTGTGTAATTTCACGGCCCTTTTCTCCACACAATCACCAACTCTTTGTTTTCTTTTTAAAAACGGTGTTGCGTCCCCCCACTTGAAAAAAAATATTCAAAACTTCTTATCTTCTGTGAGTGCAATGATCACCATTCCTCCTTGGAAATTCTGAAGTTTGAAAAGCAGAAAGTGAGTTTACTGAGGTTACTTTACTTTGTTCTTTTTTTTTTTTTTTCACCCTCACATGGTTACTGTCTTCTGTCTAGTATAGTCCAATCTTTCGTTTGTTTTTACTGCTCTTTTTGTTTATATCCACCGAGGATTTGATTGTTACTCCAACTTTTTTGTGTCCTTTCTACTCCTACTGTTGCAGCAGTATAATAACAATGGCACCTTTGTGCCTCTCTCTCTCTCATTATTTTTCTTGCATTTGAAACTTTCTTATACTTGTGCGTGACAAGGTGGTTGTTTGTTTTCCTTTGGTTTATACACTATGCTTTATTGGGACCCGCCAACCTTTATCTACCGTATGTAAGCAAAATGGAATGGCAGTGCGTTTCTGTAAGGAAATAGTTGCTTTCTGCAAAATTCATGAAGCGCTCCATTGAATACATTGCTACAATATAGATACTACTCTGATGAAGCAAGTGAAATTCATCCCATTCCTATCACTTTGTTTTGTTTTCTATTGTCCATTCCTAGTGATCTCAATAAATCCTTCTTTCAACGATGATGTGTTGGGGTTGATTATGTTCAAGGCTGGTCTAGAAGACCCAAAAGGCAAACTCTCTACGTGGAATGAAGATGATTATAGTCCCTGCAACTGGGTCGGTGTCAAATGTGACCCTGTAAACAATAGGGTATCTTCTCTTGTTCTTGATGGATTTTCGCTTTCTGGTCACATTGATAGAGGCCTTTTGAGACTGCAGTTCCTTCAGATTCTGTCCCTTTCTAGGAACAACTTCACAGGGACCATAGCTCCTGACCTTCTCAGCATTGGTGATTTACAAGTTGTTGATTTGAGTGAAAACAACCTCTCTGGGCTAATTCCAAATGAGATTTTCCAGCAATGTTGGTCTCTGAGAGTAATATCATTTGCCAACAACAACCTCACAGGTAAGATTCCTGATTCTTTGAGCTCCTGCTACTCTTTGGCAGTTGTGAACTTTTCCTCTAATCAGATACATGGGGAACTTCCATCTGGAATGTGGTTTTTGAGGGGACTACAATCCATTGATCTTTCAAACAACTTGCTGGAGGGAGAGATTCCAGAAGGAATTCAGAATCTGATTGATTTGAGGGAGTTGAGGCTAGGGAGGAACCTCTTCACTGGTAGGATTCCTGAGCATATTGGAGACTGCTTGCTTTTGAAGTTGGTTGATTTCAGTGGTAATTTTCTCTCTGGGAGACTTCCTGAATCAATGCAAAAGCTCACCTCATGCACATTCCTCAGCTTGCAAGGGAATTCATTCACAGGTGGCATTCCACATTGGATTGGAGAAATGAAAAGTCTAGATGTATTGGATCTTTCTTCAAATAGATTTTCTGGTTGGATTCCAAAGTCAATAGGAAATCTTGACTTGCTGAGTAGGTTGAATCTTTCAAGGAATCAGATCACAGGAAACCTCCCAGAGTTGATGGTAAACTGCATTAAGCTTTTGACTCTTGACATCAGCCACAATCACTTGGCAGGCCATCTTCCTTCATGGATATTTAGGATGGGCTTACAAAGTATCTCTCTTTCTGGGGATAGCTTCAGTGAGGGAAATTATCCCTCACTTACTTCCATTCCTGTATCTTTTCACGGCCTTCAGGTTTTGGATTTGTCATCAAATGCATTTTTTGGCCAACTTCCATCTGGAATTGGAGGTCTTGGTAGCTTGCAAGTGTTGAATCTGTCCACCAACAATATCTCAGGTTCTATTCCTGTGAGTATAGGAGAGCTTAAATCTTTGTACATTCTTGACTTAAGTGACAACAAGCTTAATGGAAGCATTCCTTCTGAAATAGAAGGGGCAATATCACTCACTGAAATGAGGCTACAAAAGAACTTCTTAAATGGTAGAATTCCAGCCCAAATTGACAAGTGTTCAGAACTAACATTTCTGTAAGCACTCTATCATAGCTTCCATTTTTCATGCTTTATTCTTCGTAATATAATTTAGTTGGGTTGAAATATCGTATTTATGTTATGAGTCTACAATTTTTTCTGATTATTTCCTCTTTGTGCATTTCAATGGAATGGTACAGGAATTTATCTCACAACAAGCTTATTGGCTCAATCCCTTCAGCCATAGCAAACCTAAACAATCTTCAGGATGTGGATTTCTCATGGAATGAACTCTCTGGAAGCTTACCAAAGGAGCTGACAAATCTTTCCAACCTTTTCTCGTTTAATGTTTCACACAACCACCTTCAAGGTGAGCTACCAGTGGGTGGCTTCTTCAATACCATCTCTCCTTCATCTGTCTCTGGTAATCCATTGTTATGTGGTTCTGTTGTTAATCACTCATGCCCTTCTGTTCATCCAAAGCCTATTGTGCTGAATCCCAATTCTTCTTACTCCAATCCTGGCTCTTCCTTAAAAAACCATCACCATAAGATTATGCTCAGTATCTCTGTCCTTATTGCTATTGGTGCTGCTATTTTCATAGTCATTGGTGTGGCGGTTGTTACTGTTCTAAATATTCATGTGAGGTCTTCAATGGCTCTTTCTGCTACTCCATTTATGTTCTCTGGTGGGGAGGACTATAGCGGTTCACCAGGGAATGATCCAAAGTATGGCAAGCTTGTGATGTTTTATGGTGATGCAGAATTTGCTGATGGAACTCATAATCTTCTTAACAAAGACAGTGAAATAGGTCGCGGTGGATTTGGAGTTGTTTATTGCACTGTCCTTAGAGATGGTCATTGTGTTGCAATCAAGAAGCTTACAGTGTCCACCTTAACCAAGTCACAAGAAGACTTTGAGAGGGAGGTTAAAATGCTTGGGAAGATCAAGCACCAAAATCTTGTGGCACTTGAAGGCTATTATTGGACTCCATCCTTGCAGCTCCTAATTTATGAGTACCTAGCCAGAGGGAGTTTGCAAAAGCTTCTACATGATGATGATAGCAGCAAAAATATACTTTCTTGGAGACAAAGGTTCAAGATCATTCTTGGAATTGCAAGAGGGTTGGCCTATTTGCACCAAATGGAGCTAATTCATTATAATTTAAAGTCATCAAATGTCTTCATAGATTGTTCTGATGAGCCAAAGATAGGAGACTTTGGCTTGGTGAGGCTACTGCCAATGCTAGATCCTTGTGTTCTGAGCAGCAAAATTCAAAGTGCACTTGGATACATGGCTCCTGAGTTTGCTTGCCGCACAGTGGAGATAACTGAGAAGTGTGACATATATAGTTTTGGAATTTTGGTTTTGGAGGTGGTGACAGGAAAAAGACCAGTGGAATACATGGAGGATGATGTGGTTGTTCTTTGTGACAAGGTAAGAAGTGCATTGGATGATGGCAAAGTGGAGCAATGTATTGATGAAAAACTTAAGGGTAATTTTGCTGCAGAGGAAGCAGTTCCTGTGATAAAACTGGGGTTGGTTTGTGCATCACAAGTGCCCTCAAAGCGTCCAGATATGGCTGAGGTAATCAACATATTGGAGTTGATCCAATGTCCTTCTGAAGGGCAAGAGGAAATACAATGAATTTTAAGTTATAGTGATTGAAACATAACACATATTGCATACCTGGTGAAGAACAATCCAGTTTCTTTGCTTTAATGCTATACAATATAAAACCATGCAAAGAATATTCACTCAATTTGTTTCCAACTTTTGTTTGTTGCTTCAGTTGCTGCAAGTTTTGTTATTTTTACCTTTTGTTTTGGTTTTGGTCATTTCATGTTGTACTGCTGGATTTTTCTTCACCAGTTTGGCTGCTAGTACAATAGTGTTTCAATGGTTCTCTTTCCCTACAGAGCTTGAATTTCATATTCTAAACATGAATATTCTTTGCATTTTTGTTTGCTTTATGTTCTTCTGGGACAAACTGTGTTTCATGTTGGTACAAAACCCACATATCTGGTTAATGCACCCTACTAAACAACATGCATGCAAAACTGGGTGTAAAAATCACTGATCACTCAATTTCACTAGTATATTAAAGAAAAAAAAAAATTACATTTACCTCACTTAGATGAGGTTAAAAAAATACTCGTCTTTACTATTTATAGAAATTTCTTTAATTTTGATATTTTAAAACAGTATCTAATTTAATTTTTTTATTTAAATTTTAGTTAATATAATATTTTTAAAACAAAATAAAAGAAGTAAATATCCTTTCATTAAAAATATAAAAGAGATCAGTGTCATTTATAAAAAAATATTAAAATTTAATTCTTATGTTAAAACTAGAGGGGAGGTAGGTGTTATTTAGTTTATCTTTTAAGAAAATAAGTGCAATTTCCTATTTCTTTAATTTAGTTTAATTAAAAGGTTAAACTTAACCTATTAAAAAAATTGAGGTTAAGTTTAATTTATTTAAGTTATTTATAACTTAATTACTTTTGCTTTTATGAAAAATTTTCGTATATTATTTTTCATCTTTATCAATATACCATCTAAAACTTCTTCATACATAAATTAATTTTAATTAATGAAAAAATATTTGTAGAAAACTTATACAATTAAGTAATAATTGGACAAGTTAACGTAGTGATTACACGCCTTACACATGTATATATAATGAAGAATCCATTTTTTATCTATAAAACTTGTTGAGTTATATATTTAATTATAATATTAGAAGGGTGATTAATCTCTTCCTCTTTTCCACATAAAACAAAGACTTTGAAAATTTTGGAAAAACCAAATGAATGGGGAACAAAGACAAAGCAAGTTGCAAAGAAGAAGAGTAAGATGATAAAAATATATGCCACGAATGCAACAAATAATGCCCAAGAGAGGGAATGTGAAAGAAAAAGAAAAAGTAAAGTGAAAAAGCACTCACTTGCTTTATTAACACTTAAAGTTAGAATAGGACTCAATTTTGATTCCTCATAGTTAAATGCAGTACTAATAATTTACTTAATTGTCTAAGTGTCCCCTTCAATAATTACAAAATTAAGCAATTTTATTGATAGCATTAATTTGATCGATAATTTATTTATATTTCAAAGTCATCTTTAAGTTTTTAAGATACCAATTTTTTTAAGTTTCTATTCGTGTTATCGGTACTTTTTTTTTCTCTGCATATTTTAGTCCTTCGAATTTCAATAATCTCCGTTGAATCTCCAATAATACAATTGTGTAATTTTATTTTCTTGATAAATTATTAATCAATAACGAAAATCTTAGAAATTGAAATCATACATTTATAACGCTTTTATAATCTCTATTAAAAAAATTAAAACTTAAATAATGTAAAATACAAATTTAGGAGAAAGCAAAAAGTAAGGTTTAAACATGTTTTTATTCTCCGTAAAATGAGTGATTTTTTATGTTATGATTTTTTAGTTTTAATCTCTTTAAAATTGAAACTCATTGCTCTAATTTTTTAATATTATATGATATTACTTAACTGCTGATTTATTAATCAAAAAGGTCAAGTCGGGTACAGAGCTTTTTAATATAATATCATTTATATGACACCTTAAAAACTCTTAAAATATATAAAATAACTTTTATTTATCTATCCTACAAGAAATAATGTAAACTAAAAATAGTGGTCTAAAAATTTAGAGAAATGAAAATAAAAAAAATTAAAATTAAAATTTACACATTTTAGAAAAATTAAAAACAAATATTTTAAATTTTACAAGAATTAAAAAAAAAAATTATAAAATCAAAACTTATTGTAAAAATGTAATTAAACCATTTATTTGATTAGCCAATCCAATTCTTTAGAGAGAAAAAAAAATCTAAAAGTACCCATTAATGCATTTATTGGTTATTATTTATTCTGTAAAAATGAAAAAAACAGAATTGAATAATTAAAGTGATTTTGGTAAAAACAAGATTTGAAAAGAGAATCCTATTACTAATAAGAGGTTCTTGGACATCATGAAAGTGTTCAAAAGCAGCACCAACTAACTTACTTTTTCAAATGCCAACATTTGGTGCAGTGCTTTGTAATCATCACCATCTTCAAACCTTCCACTGTTCATGATTACTGCTGTCTAATTCAATGCACACACTATAATGTTCTTCACTACATCTTATTCATTTACATTTACCCTACCATCTTCTAATTAAGATGATTATGCATACACTAAAATACATTAATGGTTTGTAATTGTAGTGATTATTGCTGTCTTATTCTAAAGTGCACACACAAAATACTAATGGAGAAATACCTTTTGAAAAACATAATATCATAATTTAATATTATTAATAATTAAAATAACAATAATTTCATAGATGTTCTTATATTTATAGTGCCAAAACAATGTTAGAAGGTGTGGGCAGTTTGTCCCCTCTAGGATTTTAATTTTTTTACTTCAAATATATGTAATATTATTTGTTCTTCCTAAAAATATTAGATGGTCCTCCTATTAAATACAATATGTTTATTTATTTCTTGAAATGTCAAAAAATAAATAGTGTACTCTATATCCAATTATATATTTACTTTTGAAATTAACACGATTAATTTTTTTATGGTATAAAAATGTGTAAAAAACCATAATATTTTATTCAAACTTAAATATTTTAGATTTTTTGTCATGAAATTATATATTTTTTTTAATGAAAATTCATATTTTGTTTTATTAAATATTATAAACTAATTTCTTATCCCCATTATCTAGATCCAACACTAATCCAAAGTACATATAAAAAATGAAATCAAATGTATCATGATGTTTAGATGCAAGTTTTAATCATACACAAATACATTATCAAAACAATAAATTTAAACATTAAAATACAAAAATGAATAATGTTTTAAGTATTTCTTTTATTGACTCCTGATTTGATTTTTATTGATTTTTCAGATTTTAGACCCATTTATTGTAAGCTTGTTGTTTTCTTTTTCTAAAGATTGACCATTATATAATATAATTTAAGAATATCAAAGTACAATGGTGTAATTTTTTTCAAAAATGATATTATTTAATAACTTTTAATTAGATTATATTTTTTCAAATAAATAACATAATACAAATTTTATATTAATATAAATTTATTTAATAACTTGTTTATATAAATTAAAATAGACAAAATATTACTTTTTTCCAAATATATTGAAATATGGATCATTTTATTATTTTTCTATTATTATTCAATTTTAATAAAATTTTACATAGATAATTAGGATGATATGGAGTTATGATTTAACAATCAGATAAAATTTATTTTTTAATATAAAATTATAGACAGTATAAATTTGATTAATTTTTTTTAATTAAAAAAATCTTCTTTCTTATCGTATTTTTAAATTGACGTTGAAATAAAGATAAATAATTCTATTTAAAAAGTTAGAAATTTATCGAATAAATTGAGTAGAGATAAAATTAATTTTTTAGAATATTAAGAAATAAGATTAAATCTAACTCTTTCTCGTAAAATTAGTTTATAAAATTATTTCCACTTATATACTTTTCATATCTTACAAATCTCACATCATATTAAAAAATGACTTTAAATTTAATTTATTCTCACAAAATTAACTTTAAAATAAAATATATATTATAAATTAGTTTTATTCGTAGTCTAGATCTCCAACAATATAAATAAAGATAAATTTTACCTTACAAACAATTTTATAATAATGAATGAACTTAAACTTATTCTATAATATGATATTAAAATTTATTCTAATAGCAATGTTTAAACTTTGTTATCGGCTGTTAAGTTGCTAGTATAATACCTATAAATATCTAATTGTCTAATCCTACCCATGATTTAAGCTAAATATCACTTTCTAACCATAGTTCTTGGTAGAAATAATTAAGTAGAAGTATATGAAAGCTTCACTGTACAACCAAGAAAACCAAATTATTGCAATAAAATGTGAGTTGATTCTACCCCACGCCACACCTTTCACCTTTTGGCTTTTTAATGGAGACACAATCATACTCAACCCATACCCTTCGCAAGGACGAACTGTACCTCTATGCTATCCCATGCATGCTTGTTTATTAGACATCAAATTTAAAAAGAAAACATACTCTTTGAAATATATATACAACAAAAACTATTTCCTTTAAATTTGTATTCACACATGTCGAATCTTTCCCTAATTATATTTAACACATTATATAAGCATAAAAAATGATTAACACATTATAATAATTTCGTAAACATAATGCTAAAATATAATATATAAGTAAAAATTATTTTTAGCTTATAAGTCAATTTTCTCGAATGTAGTTAAACTTAAACTACTTTGCAAAATAGTGCTAAAATTTATCCAAAATATTATTGAAAAAATTAACGATGATGTTATTTATGCACGTAATCCAATAAAAATGTAAGGAAATACAAAAATCATTACAATCTTTATCTTATAATTGAGTTTAGGGTTGAGTTAAATCTGAATTACTTTTGTAAAAGAAAGGAAGAAGTGAAGTTTATCTTAGTAGAGTTTAATTGAACCTTTTAAGAGAGAAAAACAAGTAAAATGAGAGACATATGTGTGCATGGGCTATCAAAATGCATGTATGAATATTTGATTTTTTTTCTAATTTTTCAGCATTTTATAAATAGAAATGCATTGGCATGGTTAAGGGTATGTCCTACGTAGAGAGTGTTTCAAAATCCTTATGATAGTAATTTACAATGAGAAAGGTAGTTGAGCACATGAGTCCTACTTATGAACTCTATATGATTGTCCTAATAGCTTGAACAACACTAAAGGGGAATAAAAAATTGTTTGTGCCTAAAAGAAAAGACGATAAAGAAGCATAAGAAACAACGCAATAACCAAACAAACACATCCATGACGTTATGTTCCCGTATCTCATGCTTTCAAATCTCAAGTGCTATTAAAGGGTCCATCACCTCTAAATATAATATATATATATA
>Ga0099824_1007210_pt1 | contig 14855 bp, 8 predicted proteins | sample SiratrowhiteBW_FD_76837 | JGI IMG/M metagenome (GOLD analysis project Ga0099824, IMG submission 76837) | Root nodule microbial communities of legume samples collected from California, USA - Siratro white BW | ecosystem: Host-associated > Plants > Roots > Nodule | place: USA: California...
CCTCCCTACCCCCCCCCCCCCCCCCCCCCCCTTTGCAACACCAACCCCCCCCACCCCCCCAAAAAACACACACAAAAACAAAAAAAACCTAAACCTTTCCCAAAAAAAAAAAAAAAAAAAAAAACATGCTCTCTATCACACTCTAAACACCCACGCCACCAAGTCTTCACCCCACGCCACCAAATCTTCACTTCATGCCATTATCCACATACACCAACTACACCATACCCCTTTAATCACCTTCACCATGGCCCTCGTCAACCAACCCGACAGTAACATTAAACCAACCTCCACAACCACACCCCCAAAAGCAACCAGCACAAAACAACCACCATGAAACCTCCATCAAGCACCTCCCAACGAACCAAGTACCTCCCTCACAAACCAAGCGCCTCCCACCACTACACCCTCGAGCCATGCCCTTTCTACCACCATAAGCTCCTCAAACCTCCACGCTAACAAAAAGACTCTACCGCTGTAACGGCGCTTTCCGCGCATCGCTACTGCCAGGCCTTAAACTGTCGTCACCTTCCATGCCGACGACCCCCGCCACCAACAAGCCAGCCACCAACCGCATCCGCTCTCATTGTCGCCGCCAACTGCCGTCATGTTGTGCCTCCATGTCCATGGTTTCTTGCTTGAGGTAGGGTTTTAGTGAGTGAACCCAAGTGGGTTCTAAAAAGAGAGAGGTTTGAACGTTGGGCCTAGGCCCAACAAGTTTCTATTTTGCACGTCCCATATCGACTCTCTATACTGTTTTTATTGTCCTTTTTTGTCAAAAATTCTAAACCCATTAAATCAATTTTGTAGCTATTATTACTTACAACATTATTTTTTTTACCTATACACTTTTTTGGGTCATTTTGCTAGCTTCCTATTAATTAATCACATCTTCTTAATCTTTATTAAATTTTATATTTTTAAGAAAAACTTGTATTAATATTTAGGAATAATTAAATACAAATATTTTTCTCGTGCCTTGCAAAATAAATTCGATTAAATATCCAAATGACCGCACGCGTTAGACAGAATTTGATTCGAAATTTTTTTACGTTGTTTGGATAATCAAAGAACCGCACGCATCAAGCGATATCCAATACAAGTTGTAGGAGTACGGAGCATGGTGGTTCGCCCCTAATGTACTCCTACCATTTTCAAAATCAAATTTCTAATTTCCCAATATCAAAATTTTTAATATAAAATCTCAAAAAATATAATATTTTCAAAAAGTACAAAAATATTAATTTTCAAAAGAAATTCAAAATTAAAAAAATATAAAACTTTCAAAAATTAAAAAATATCAAACACTCAAACAAACAATTTTCAAACAAAGAACTACATAACCCTGATTTTTCATCACGTAAGAGCAAGGTTGAACCTTGTCGGACCCCAAAAATAAATAAAAAATATATTTTTTATTGTTTTATCCTCATTTTTGTCTGTTTATTGGGAAAAATAGACATTTTAAAAATCACACTTAGTTCACTTATTTAATTAAAGGTACGTCTTAGGACGAGCATTATGAGGATGTTAATACCTTCCTCACACGTAACCGACTCCCGGACCTAGATCCGGTTTCGCAGACCATAGCCTTAGTTTTTGGTTTTTTCATAGTTTCTCATAATAAACTATGGTGGCGACTCCCTTTTCTATTTTTCAAAATCATTTTTATTTTCTTTTCGGATCGTCATCCCCATCGCGATCCCGATTGCGACACACTTTACTCAAATGACAATTTTCTTTGATGTTACTTATATTCTTTTAATATTTTAAGTATTATTATATTTGTACGGTATATGAGTTCAATATATAAAAATTATATTTTTCCATAGGTAATACATGCCTTTATTGACTTACAAATTGGATTAATATTACATAAGAATAAATTCTTCAAAAAATTTCTAGCTTCAACATGCCAAAATTATGTACAAATTATACCTAGGAATTATTGATACAAAAGCAGTTTACCATTACATACAAAAACAATAGTATGTAACACGATTTTACATACGAGTAAAAATTCATATATAACACACACTTTATCTACGGATTTAAATACATAAGTATTTTTTATAGATAAGAATAAAATTTCTTATATTATAAGCTAAACAATTCATTGATAACATTAAAATACTAACCATCAACATCCAAATTATAAAGTATTATTATGATCACATTTAAACATCATCACGATCTCCTAAATTTCAATCAAACATGCCGTACTTTTTTTTCTTCTCATTATTTACTTAATCACAATGTCATATAAATTTCCATAATATCAAGTTAAAACTTTAGATAAATACTATTCATACTTGTATCGTAAGGAATTTAAGAATTTAAGATGGTGAGATTTGGAGGATTTGAAGGAGATGTTTGTGAAAGTTTGTAAATGATGTGATAGATATAAATTAGTTTTAATGAATAAAATTTTATAATTACATTTTTATCCTTAACTTTAAAAATAATTTAATTTAGTTAATTTTAATAGTTTTATTTTTTTAAAAAAATTAATAATACAATTAACTTTATTTAAATTTAATTTAATAAAATATTATTAAATTGTTAAATATAATTAATAAATTAAATTTACTAATTTTTTATACTAAATTTACACAATATTATTATTATATTATAATATATAATTAATTATATATATTTATAATTTATTATATTAAATATATAATATATAATTAATTATATTAAATTTATACTATGTAATCAATTATAGTCATATGTATATGTTTATGGGTTGTAATTTTAAGGATGTTGAGTTGGCATACTTGCAAATATCTTTAAAGAGTTACATATCATCTCCTGCAAATCATCTCTTATCTATCCTTATAAATCCCTTAAACAAACATGTGTGATCTTTAACAATCTATTCTCTTTTACAGTGGAACCACTCAAATCTTCCCATCCAAATACAATGTCAAAGCAAAAGAAGTGAAACTTGAGAAAAAGAGGAAGAAAATTATTACTAGATACAAAACACTTAACTTTTGGAATTTGAATTTTAAAAGAAAAAGCGGAAAATAAATAAGAAAATTTTAGGAAGTTTGAGATAGAGGAAGAAGGGTTGGACAGAAATATTGCTCTTTTCGATTTCTTTTGTTTCTTGATAAAGATTTACTATATAGACACCCCTACTATTTCTTCTCACGCCCTCTTTGTCCCGCTTTTCTCTCACCCTTTATATCTCTTGTTAATTCTTACAAATATTGTAAATGACTTTTTTGTTAAATTAGTAAAGGAAGAAATATTTTTCTTTCTTTTTTACATTTTCTCTCAAACTAAACCTTCTGAAAATCTATCCTCTTTTTATATCTCTTAAAAAACAACCTTTTCCATCCAAAATCACTTAAAAAAGTAACATTTACTTCCTTTTCTAACATAAATGACAAAAAAAAACAACCTTTAGCTTATAGTGAGAGAGCGAGGGAGCAAGAGAACCAGAGAACGCAGGGAGTGAGAGAACGCAGAGAGTGAGAGAGTGAGAGAATGAGAGAGCCAGACAGTGACAGAGTGCAGAGAGTGAGAGAGGCAGAGAGGCGCAAATGGCTTTTGATTTGGGCTCCTTCAGTCGCTTTACACGTTGACTTAAAAAACTAATATTTTTGCCACGTCAACAGTGTCAAATAGATATTATACCGCATACCAATGTCAAAATAACATACATTACTTTATTGTAAATGACTTTTTTTGTTAAATTCGAAAAGGAAGAGAGATTTTTTTTCCTTTTTACATTTTCTCTCAAATTAAACCTTCTGAAAATCTATCCTCTTTTTGTATCTCTTGTTTCTTTCAAAAGTTTTTTTTTTTCTTCTCTTAAACATTTTGAAAGTGCATCATTCCTAAAGTGCACTGCCATTTTTTTAGGACGGGATAATAATTTATAGCAATAGTCATTTATAAATTCGAGTATATAGAAAGTATGATGATAAAATGATTTTATAGTACTATTTAGTTATAAATTATTATATAAAATAAATTTGTTAATTTCAATAATGATTATGTACTATACGGTTGACCAAGACACAACCAGATTATAATAACAACTCTGGATATCTCTGTTATAGAATCATAACAGAATAACAAAATACAACAGAATGGGTCCAAACTCATTAAGCTCACTACTACGCTTATAAATAGAGGCTCATTTACCTTAAGCAAGGTACTTCTAAACTCTGATTTATATCCCTGCACACTCTAACCCTAAACTGACTTGAGCTTCGGAGTGCCTGCAGGACCCCCTTCTGGGACGGTGGAATTCGGAGCACTAAGGAGCGAATTTGGAAAGCAATCAAAGAGCCAATACAAAAGGTATTGTTGTTGCTAGAACCAACCGGTCTCTTGCGAGAACATTTTGGCGCCCACTGTGGGGCCGAGATTGGGCTACCAACAATGGTAACGATTCATAATCATGAAACAAAATAGGTTTAGCAACTGCACTGATAGTGATGGAGATGATTCTAAAACCACGATTAAAGAGCTTGGCCATAAACGAGTTTGGTTAACTACTTCTTTTTTCTTTTTCTTTCGACTATTGGTCTGGTAAGCTTAAGAGACTCTTGGTTTGAGTTTTTTTTTTTTTTTTTTTTTTTTTTTTTTTTTTTTTTTCTTTTTTTTTTTTTTTTTGTTTTTTTTTATTTTTTAATTTTTTTTTTTTTTTTTTTTTTTGTCATTTTCGTATGTACCACGATCATGTATTTTGTGATTTTCGTATGTACCATGATGGCCTTTTACATTCTTGTGAAGCCTTTTAACATATTAGAAATTTTTATATATTAAGGCATCCCTTTATCATTTCTCATTCTCCGTACAAGGAGCGGGATGGAATCAAACTCACCGAGAAATAGAGGAAGGAGAGTCTGCAAGCAAAGAAAGAAGCCAAAGAGAAGGAGCCAAATCCCCAAAACACAAAACACAAAATCCAGTAACATCAAGATCCCTAATCGGAAAATCTATCCAGAACCAGAACTCAAACTCCCAATGACTTCATAATCTTCAAACCACCGCATCTCATCACCGCTGCCGCCTCTGCAACGGCCACCTTCCAACGCCGCAACGTCTCCGCCTCCGTCAACTCCCATCCAATCTCTTAGCTTCGTGATTGTCAAAAAGAAAGACCTTCTCGTTGATGAAGGTCTTCAATGGAGCAAATGCTTGGATATCCCAAACTTTGCAAGAGCCGTCGCGGCTGGCCGTTGATGACTTGGATGCATTTGCCGGTCTTCTTCATATCCCAAACCATCGGAGGAAATTCAGTACGACCGCGCCTATGACCTCTTCTCCCAATTCGACAGCCAGGAGAATCCCTTCGTGCTCTCTTGCATCCACTAATTCTGCGCCAACTTCTCCCAACTTAAGGGCGACATCCAGCGTGACCTCTGCAAGTGCCTCGCGCGAATCCGCATGTTTCGCCACGCCACCACGCGACCGGGCATGATGGCTCCGTGCGGCTCCACCACCGCCTGGATGCGTCGTCGCCGCCAAGGAGCCCGTAATAGCTCCGCTTCGATTGGGAGCAGTTTCGCCAACTGAGGAAGCAGCATGCTGCAGTGCTACACCAAAAACGCTCCTGGCCTCAAGATCTGGCCGATGTTGTTCATCACAACCATAGAATAGGGCTTACGTGACTCCTCCCTCCCGTGCGTATGTAAGTGTATATATAAACCGCAAGCAAAGCAAAGAAAGAGAAAGAAAGTGTGGTGCAGGCTAGCTGACAATTATGGGAGGTTATGTGAGTCCCTCCACTTTTATATACACGCATAGTCATATTTTTTTTTTCATAACGTTTTTTGAATTGGAGTTTGGATTGGTACTTTGGTTTGGTACTTCATCGGCTTCGTACGTGTTGGGCAAGCTCTACCACTAGACATCGGCGTATCATTCCACATTTCAATTACGGATCTGATGATCACCGGTTCCTGATCTAGATCAGGAAATCCGATTCTATTAATGGTTCTTCTTAAGATGTATACAAGGAAAAAGGAAGATAAGTTTACAATAATTCTTTTAATTTTTCTCATTAACTTTTTGAGGACTAGCTTTTTATATACACTTAATATTTTCTAATCATCCATGTGTGGAATACTTTTATAAATAAAAGGTTAAATAATTTTATTGCGTCAGCCATTATCTTCGAGCTTAAGTGGTCACTAATGCTATTGTTGAATATCTTCCGAACGAAGAGTATAGGAAACATTCCAGACGTCTTATCCCGAGTCTAGTGATCTGATTGAGAGGAAGTATGCTCACCCATAGTCTTGGCGGCACAGGTTGTAATGTTGAGCTTATCATATGTCTCATTTCGTTTCAACTTTTTACTTTGTCAACTTTTTACTTTTAGAAGATTGTCAATATTTGTTATTATTTTCAGAATAACACATACTTCCTTTTAAAAGTTTCTATATATCTTTTAATTTGGTTTTCACAGTAAATTGATGGACAACGTCATGCATCTCTCAATAAGACCTCATGATTTGCGATCGTTATGGCCGACCGAAAGGTGGCTCCAGCTTAAGGTACTCTTGGCTCACCATGAGACCTTCATTCGCGAACATTACGGCTGACCGAAAGGTGGCTCCAGCTTAAGGTACTCTTGGCTCACCATGAGACCTCCATTCGCGATCATTACGGCCGATCGAAAGGTGGCTCCAGCTTAAAGTACTTTTGGCTCACCATGAGACATTCGCGATCATTACGGCCGACCGAAAGGTGGCTCCAACTTAAGGTACTATTGGCTCACCATGAGACCTCCATTCGCGATCATTACAGCCGACCGAAAGGTGGCTCCAGCTTAAGGTACTCTTGGCTCACCATGAGACCTCCATTCGCGATCATTACGGCCGACCAAAAGGTGGCTCCAGCTTAAGGTACTCTTAGCTCACCATGAGACCTCCATTCGTGATCATTACAGCCGACCAAAAGGTGGCTCTAGCTTAAGGTACTCCTTACCGTGAATAGACTTACACCGAGAGGTGTATAAACATCTCAGCTTCTCAGCTTCGCAGCTGGCTCATCAGCTTCACAGCTGGCTCAAAGCTGGCTCAAAGCTGGCTCATCAGAGCCTCATTCTCAGCTACCTCATCAGAGCCTCATTCTCAGCTACCTCATCAGAGCTTCATTCTCAGCTGGCTCATCAGCTCCATAGAGCTTCAGTCTCAGCTCATCAGAGCTTCATTCTCAGCTTCTATCAGCCTCTATAAGCTTATCTCAGCTTATCTCAGCTTCTATCAGCTTATCTATTTATATCAGCTTCTCGACTTTTTAGTTTCACACCCACAGCTTATCTATTTATATCAGCTTCTCGACTTTTTAGTTTCACACCCACAAACCGTGAGGTGTATTATTACAACTTTTAACAATTTAGATGAAAGGATCACATCACACTCAAAAAACGGGACACACGCAAATCAAGAAAAGGCGCGTGTAAGTCCACCTTTATCACTTGTTTCCGGACGACGAACACGACAAATCTAATCATTACCTACTCAATACTAAATCATCTTCAGTCGTTACTCGCCCTCGAGGACTTGGGGGGCCTATGTACTATACGGTTGACCAAGGCACAACCAGATTACAATAACAACTCTGCATATCTCTGTTATAGAATCATAACAGAATAACAAAATACAACAGAATGGGTCCAAACTCATTAAGCTCACTACTACGCTTATAAATACATGCTCATTCACCTTAAGCAAGGTACTTCTAAACTCTTATTTATATCCCTGCACACTCTAACCCTAAACTGACTTGAGCGTCGGAGTGCCTGCAGTGCCCCCTCCCGGGACTGTGGAATTCGGAACACTAAGGAGCGAATTTGGGAAGCAATCAAAGAGCCAACACAAAAGGTATTGTTGTTGCTAGAGCCAACCGGTCTCTTGCGAGAACAGATTATTTTATAATTATCGTGAAAATATTTCTGATTAATAACGTAAAACTGGTAAATTAAATATTTAAATATTAAAAATTTAAATAATTAATTAAATATTAAGTATAGTATAAATTATTATTTTTTCAATTGAGTGTTTCTAAAATGTTTTCATTAATTCAACTAACGATAACTCACGTTTTTTCTTTTTTAATATGTTTTATTTCGTCGTTCAACTCCCAAGTTACCTGACAAATCGGAAAATATTGAAATATTTAAGTGAAAATAAAAAATATTTTAAATATAATCTTTTAAATGAAAACTGTACAAAAATTACTGAAATTTATTTCTGAAGCAATTAAAATTTAATTAAGCCATTAACATTATTTGTCCGTGAGCGAGCGAAACGACTACCCAACACTGCGTTTAATAAGGTAGAATAGAACACGCTGCGTCTGTGTCATTTGATTTTTCCTCTTCTTCTTCTTCTTCATCGCGAAACTCCGACCAAATAGCGTAATTGCAGCGATGGATTATTCAGGCTACAACTACCAGCAGCAATCGCAACAACATTCCTATGGATACGACCCTTCTCAGATCCAACCCTACGATCAATCCTATGCCTATCAACAATACTACGCTTACAATCCTCAATACGCCTATTTTCCCAATACACATCAAGGCCAGTTTCAATTCCAACACGAAACCGCTCCTCTTCACCCTCCCGGCGTCAATCCCTCCGTTCCGGAGTCAGCCCCGGTAAATTTTTCCTTTAACCCTTCCAATTCTTAATTGTGTTATCGTTAAATTCAGTTGTTCTATTTAGTTTTCATGTGCTTAGCTTGTTTGTGAAATTTTCATACCAAATATTGTGTGAATGGGTCGTGACCTAATTAAAATTGTTGTTGGCATTGGCTGTGAATAGTGAGTTTGTGATGTGTTTGATATTTGGCAATGAAATAGGATTCGTCTACCTTTAATTAGCAAGTTTTTGTGGTTGCGTTAGTGATTTTGCTGTGTTCGTTGAGGCCACGATTGCCATGGAAATTGCAGCCACCATTGTGGTCGTGATTTTGCTGTGTTCCTTGATATTATGTGAAATTGCAAACGAATGTGGTCGTTCTGCCAACAATTTGCAGTCAAAATTGCCTCCACAATTGTGTTCGCATTGCTGTCGGGGAAGCCTCAAAGACCTTGACATTGCAAATGAAACTGCGGTTGCTGATTGGTTTTTAAAACCTTGTGAATGAGTAGGGGTTTTGTGGTCGATTTAAATCGTATATTGGTGTTTGTCATCTTAACAGATAATGTTTTGGTTGGGGTGATTTATGTCCTGCAACTCTGACTCTTAAATTTGACTCAAAAGTGGGATGAATGACCTACAAAATTCTTATGGGATAACGGTTTGTGATTTTGTGACATGGTAGCGTCATTTGAGTCCCATATTGATCTTCCTATATTCTGTCTAATGTGAATGGTAATGGTGGCTTCTAGTTCGTCCTCTAAAAGTTTCTGTTTGAATCGCCTTGTAATTTCACATCAGTGCCTTTGTATCTGTGTCACATGGAATAAAGTTTTTATTCTGAATAAATGCTACTACTATTCTTTATTTTGTGTCTAGTTTGTTGTCTTTCTTCCAAGATTGTGTAGCTATAGAGCTGGATGGATGTGTTTTATAGGCACACAAATTTGTAACATCGTGTATTGTAATCAATATCAACTAAGGGTTTAACTTCTAAATTATATAAAATTGCTGGCAGTAACCAAGTAGTGATGCACATTCCAGCTTCCATTGCTGTTTATTGTTGTCACCAGGTGTTTACAAAAGGCCTAAAAAAACTAAACTACCAAAACAAAAAGAGGCAAATATATTGATTAAAGAAGAGAATGAAGAATACAGCAAAGGCTCTGGCTGTGAAGTACAAATTCAGTGACATCCGCATGTCGGCTGTTTTCCTAAGGCACAGTTTTGGCCTAATTTAGAAGAAGACATCAATTTTGCCACAACACAAGTCACATATACATGTGCTCAATTGCATGGGTCACTGAGCTTGTCAGATGGTGGTGCTGGTGGCAAAAATCCCATATCTAGAGAGGCACAAGTTGGTTCAAAATCACAACTGCTTTCAAACTTGTGATGCTACACTCTTTGGAGTCACATAGCTTCAAAATATCTGATCAACTCCATGATTGGCCATGACAGCAACACAATTGACAGCATAGACTGCTTCTACTTTCTGCCAATAACTGTCTTAACTATCCATAACTCTCAATACATATCCATTGGCTCTCATGGACCAATTAATGTCATTAGGCTTAATCAAAACTATTTTTTTATGCATATTAGTCAATAGTGTGATATAGTGGACTAGCATGCAATGCATTCTGCAACCACTTCGTGGTTCAAACAGTAGAGTGATTTTGAATTAAGGCCGTTGCAGCCGCAATAGTGGCACTACCATGACAGCCTTTGAAAACACACTTTTAGCCCTAGAACACTATTTAGGGTTTTCTGGGTAAAATATTCCTCAAAAAGTTACCTCTGTTCTTTCGCACTTTATAAAACACTTCTTTTCCCCATGTCTTCTGTTTTTATTTATTCCTCAGAGTTCCTAAGTTCACATTATGCTATTTTTTTTATTTAATTTGTTATGTTCTTTTTATATTAATTTCTCCATCGTCTTTCATTTTTGTTTAATTACTTTGTTGTTATTGATCCTAGATTGATGTGATTCTGTAAACTGCTATATTATTTATCATGACCTTCTTCAATTTTTTTGGTTTTTATTTGTAACTTGTATTAAAACGTTTAAAATAGTGGTCATCCTGTTCCTTTTTGCTTTTGTCTCTTCCACTAAAGATCAGTAGAACCAACAAATGTTATGGGTTTACACATCGTTATTCGAGATAATGGCTTTGGCAAAGGCTTTGTATATAATATTTTGTATATAATATTGCTCCAGTGACATCTTTGAAACTGTTGTATTATATTCTATGCCAATCAGTTTGCGCTTTTATTTAGCTCTTGTAAGTTGCTTCGTTGTAGCTGAAACAAGTTGACATAAGATAGATTCAGTCAAAGTTAAGCCATTTGATATGGTTTATTCCTCCTTGACTCGATTCAGCACATTTTCTGATAAATCAACATGTCAATATATTAATTTCCTAACAAAAAGGGGAAAATAACATTTGAAGAAGTAAACGGAGAAGGCTGATTGAGGATTTTGCAACACTTACTTTTTAAACATTTTCTTATGCTTTTAGAGCGAATAGCTTGCGGTGCTTCCTCAGCTTCTTTTGGGAACTTCTCTGGACAAAAGATCGTTACTGGATTAGGTATTATATCCTCAGTTTTTCATTTAAAACCTTCAGATGGTGTTGAGAATTCTGCAAACTTGGCCACAACACCCTAGAGTGACCAGATAAAGACAGGAGTTACATAATATAAGCACAAGCTATTGTGGCTCATATCATATCTTTGAAGTCAAAATAAGGCCTTATGGTGGTGGGTCTTTGCTGGTTGCTTTAGAGCTGATGTGGGCATCAGATCATTTTGTTTCTCTTCTTAACTGTTTGGCCTTTCAAAGTAATAGTCAGTGCCTCACAGTTTAGAACTAGAAACTTATCTCTATTGTTATTCATTGAGCATAACTTTCATTTGATATGGTTTGGTTTCTTTTGTCAGAGGATGTTGCTTTTCAGTTTCAGACTTAGGGAAGCGTTGATGATGTTTTCAGGACCATAAATTGACAACTTATCAAGGATTGCTAGATCAACAGTATCTTGAGGCTCGTAGAGATAGGCATGAATTGGGCCAAGTCCATGGTCAATGGGTGGGTGTATTTGTTGGTTAGAAAGTTAAGAAATTATCTGTGAGCCATTCATGGTGTTATCTAAACCATAATGAGGGAATTACATGTCACAATGGCTTATCAACAAGTATAATTTTCAATGAAGGGATAAAACAATTTGACTATGGCTTATCAACAAGTATAGTTTTCTATATTCTTCTTATAATAATGCTATTTTGTTTGGAGATGAAATCGTCAAGGATAATTATGAAAATGGTGGATGAAATACTGAAATATTTCAATTTTAACTGTTTTCTTTGACATTTCTCTCTCTAACATTACCACCTTTCTGATTTTGTATCGTTTGTGTGCACATATTGTCATTCTAATAATTTACTCAAATTTCTCGTTCATTCATTCCCGATTACTGTAACCATATCAGTATATTCTTGAATTCGTATGTGAATTCTATTTACAGACTGGACCATCTCAATACAGAGGTAGGGGTGGCAGGGGTGGTAGACCATTTAGAGGGGCTGGTCGTGGTCGGGGCCACGGTAGGGGCCATGGAGTGGGGGGTGGTAGACACATACCATCTCATTCTTCTGGAGCTGCTATTTCTCATGCGGCAGGTCCACCTGTTGTTTCTGGGAATGCTTCAGCGATAGAACCTTCATCATCAGTCTCTGTGCCAACACAATTACCTAAACCAGCTCGAGTGCAACCACCAGCACCACGTAAGGTGTGTTGTGAAATTTGTAAGGTTGAGTGCAATACTCCAGAAATCTTGGAGCAACACAAGAATGGGAAGAAACATCAGAAGAATATGAGGGTGCATGAAGAATTGCAAAGGCGTAATGCTCTAAATGGACAACAGAGTGGGCAAATTCCTACTTCTCAACTGAATTTAACAGATGAACCTAAGCAAGTTCAGGAGTCTGAGAAAAATGGATGCCTATCAGAAAATATGGGCTCTGGGGTTATAGTTAATAATCACAACGAGGAAACACAGCCGCAGAATAATGTAGGAAACATTTCTGAGGCTCCAGCTGAAGCACCTGAGGCAAAAAACATGGATAACTCTGGCACAAGAGGCCGAGGATTAAAGCGGAAGAAGAAAGGAGGAAAAGGGGGTAAATACATGAGAACCAATGATGGTTTAAAGTCTGTGGAATCTGCACAAACTGTGTCTTTTAGATGTGACTTGTGTGATGTTAAATGTGAGTCACAAATTGTTTACCAGAGTCATGTGACTGGGAAAAAGCACTTATCGAAACTAAGGCGCGCTCATGATCCCCAAGCTTCATCTGGAGTAGGCCAGCAGCAAGCTCTATCTGGAGCACTCTTGGGGCTTCAAGGCCTTTACCCTCCTGACATCAATGCTCTGTCTAATGCAATCAATGCTCAAGTACAGCAAGGTGATAATGATCCACAGGTACTTTTGGCTCAGCTCCTGATGACTGTACTATCTCAAGCACAAGCTACAGCAACTGCACAAGGGACAGGTGTCACCGCTGCTCAGATGCCTGGACCCTTATCTATGGCTGGACCAAGTTATGAACCCCAGTTGTTACAGACACAAGTATCAGAAATCACAGCACATGCTAATTTGGAAAATCCTTCTGGGGAAACAAAAACTGAGCTGTTACCTGTCCCAGCACTGGAGGCAAAAGCTCAGCAAGGTTCAAGTGTCAGCACCCAAATTGAAGGTGGTGCTTCTGAAACTAAACAACAGGTGTAAAATTCCCCCAATATAGTGCTGTAGCGACACCCACAGCCAATTTCAGAATGTGAATCTCCCACCACTTGGTAGGCCAAAGATGATTCAATCATTCTTCTTAAACTTTCCACTTTTTTTGATCCCAAAGGGGGTGGTTAGTTAACTGTTGGGATTTTCATTTCTCTCAGAGGTAGATTTGAATATTGTAGGAATTTGCTCATATGGATGTTAGGATGTGCTAGAAATCCTTTATTTTATGTTACTGCAATGTGAAAAATACCTTTGAGTGATCGAAGTTGGGAACGGATCAGTGAACGTGAATACCTAAGGATAATGCAGTTTTAGCATTTATGAAATCTGAGGGTCTGCTTTGAAATTTTTTCTATATGCACTTATAAAACCGTTTGATGAAAATTTTAAATGTTTTTTATGAGGTAATGTGGAAGTTAAATTTAATTTTTAAAGAAGTTAATATAAGTGATTTACAAATTAACTCATGTATTTATGAAAAGTATTTTAAATATTTTTATAGATATTTGTGGAGAATTTTATGCAACCTGATTCTAAAAGAGACTATAATTGGTTATTCCTCCTTAAATTAATTCTTCATCATTTATGATCATATTACATGGGTCATGTTGCACCATCAATAATTTGACCATTAATTGACAAAAGGGTAAAATATGTATGATTTTTTAAATTCATATATCAAAATTTAAAAAATACAAAATGTGTAAGGTAAAATTTATAAAAATATAAGTGTAGTCTTAAAATATTCAATTAAGTCATTTTACTATTAATATAATGAAAAATGTCCAACAAACTAAATAAATATTTTAAATTAAATTAATTTAAATGTATAATTCAATTACATAATATATTTATTATTTTATATATAAAATGAATAATTGCATATGAATAATATTTAATTTTGCAATTTATTTTAATTATAATATATTATGAACAATTATTTTTTATTTTTTTAATATTATTATTACTTGTTTTATTTATTAATTTACTTTCAACATTTTATTTTTATAAAAAATTATAATTTACTTGAACACATACTTTAAACGAATGTTATATTTTTTAGAACGTTTATATTCAAATAAATTATTCTTTTATTTTGTTAGAGATGGTAATGAAATTTCTTGTTTAATTTTTGTTACATATAAAACTATCATACAACAATGCCGATAAAAAAAACAAAAACAAAAAAACATACCACTATCATACAACAATGTTCTTTTAATTTATTTAATTATGTTGTTTCTTCATTTTATACCTTAACTTAAGGTCAGATTTGTTCAAACTTCTATAGTAAACTTTTTTTGGATTACTTCTCTTTGTTTTATTGTGTTGTGTTGTGTTTTTTTTTTTTTTTTTAATATTTTTTTTTTTTTTGTTTTATTATTAAAATTTAAAAATAAAAATTTTTTAGGAATTTAAGAATTAATAAAATTTTTGA
>Ga0099824_1007211_pt1 | contig 14854 bp, 8 predicted proteins | sample SiratrowhiteBW_FD_76837 | JGI IMG/M metagenome (GOLD analysis project Ga0099824, IMG submission 76837) | Root nodule microbial communities of legume samples collected from California, USA - Siratro white BW | ecosystem: Host-associated > Plants > Roots > Nodule | place: USA: California...
ATATTATTTTATATATTTTTTTTTTTTTTTTTTTTTTTATTATATTATTATATATATATATATATATATATATATATATATATATATATATATATATATATATATATATATAACCATACAAATACATAAAAATTTAAGTCATGTTTAGTAATTTAAGAAATTCAAACAATCACTTAGTAGTATGAATATTCAAGTGATATATCATCTTTGAGATATTCAACAGGTAATGTATTTTTGTATTATATGCATTATGTATATACTTTATTCATTTATTTATATTTTCTTAGGGATGGAAGAGAATTTACATAGAAGGATATTTATGATCTTTTATCTTAGTACTAAAATTTATATATGATAAGAAGTTACCACAACCCCACATGATTAGATTGACTCTTGATATGTATTTATATTTTGTTGTATTTGAGAGTGGATTGCGATAGTCTTGTTATATATATCTTTTACTTGTGTTCCTTACTAGTCTATTTGGGTTGTTTATGTTTTTTTTGCCTTAAACATCCTAGATTTGGTAAGTAAGAAGAGATTTTAGGTTATAAAAACTTAAATTTCTCTCTCTTTTTTTAATAAAGCTTTAATTAGTATAATATTATTTTTATTTTATTTTAAACTATTATCTCAAGCTTTCTTATTAAAAATTTGTAAATGTCATTTTAGGTTATGAGAGTATTGATTTTTTTTCTTTGTATGATTTTGGAAAAGTAATACATATACTTTATTTTTTTTTGTATTTACTGGGAGTCACATAATCAATTTGATATGGTTTTCTAATGTGTGTCATCAGTTTAGTATTGTTATTATTATTTTGCTATTATTTGATCTCACTCTAATAATTTAATATTTACTTTTATCCTAACCCACCATGTTATATGATGCATTGTAATTATTATTGTGTTTTATAATTCTTGTTGCCTTCATTTTTAAACATGGATAACTAGTATATTAAGTATCTTAAATAGTATATAAAATGTATAAAATAAAGAAATTTTGTTGTCATCCATGCAGTCTTGGTAATTATAGACATATACACAAATCATTTCATAATTGAAAAAAAAGTCACAACATTTTAAGCGTGTTTTTTCCTTTTAAATTTATTACTCCTTATATTTTATTTAAACGTAATATTATTAGTATTAAAAAATAAATTAACAAAATTATTTACATATTAAATAAATATTTAAATGTGTTATTGGTATCTTTAAAATTTTGATTTTAGTTGCTATGAAAAATTTTCTTTATTTTACACCGTCTAAAATCTTAAGTTGTAGATTTAGTTTCTAATTATAAGATTTATTTTTTATAAAATGCTTTGTTTTATTCTTTTCAAAATTTGAAAACATTAATTTTGGTTTTAACGTTCATTTAAGATTCATAATATCAATATTGTACAGATCTTAAATTTTTCTGAATTGCTGTATGTTTTTATTATATCACTAACAAACCACTTATAATAATGGAACCACTTATAATAATAATTTTTTTATCAATGTGTGTCACATAATATTTAGAAAACGATTTTAAGGGGTTGAAAATAAAATTAAATCAAAAGAAACTTACTTTATGAAGATTTAAACATATCTAAATATAAAATAAAATAGACAAACTCTATTTTAATTTTAAAATATAAAAATAAAACACATAAATTTTATTATAATTAAATCATATTCATTATTAGTTTGTTTAATTATAACTGAAAATTTTTAAAATTTAGAAATAACATTAGAGAAAAAAACACAATAACACTAAAAATAATATTACATTATCAATCAAGCATTTATACGGAATCTCCCACTTCTAGCTTTTTTTTAAACGCTACCTTCTAGATTTTTTTTAAGCACTACATTCAAAACGAGACCTTATTATTGTTCAAGATCATTCTAACCAACCATATCTGTTTAACATATTTTTTTCTCAATCACTTAGTATCAAATATATCATTTTATTTATAAAATCAATTCTAACTTTTCTTTAAAAATATTAGTTATAAAAAATAATATCAGTTTACAATATAAATAATGGAAATATTAGTTTCGCGGTGGATAAAAGATAATTATGTGACACGTCATCTGTGTCCGATAATCTTTCTTTTGCGTCACGCACTTCGATACTGCATCCTCTATTCCTAAGCCAACTTCAGATAGAAGGCTACTTTTCTAACCATCGGGTTCCGGTTAAACATGGATCGGCAATCACCGGAGAAACTAATACTCGTGAACCGTGACCCAAACGGCGTCGCACTGATCACGATCAATCGTCCGGGTTCTCTAAACTCGTTGACCCGGCCCATGATGGTGGACCTGGCCCAAGCGTTCAAGACGCTGGACCGGGAAGCGTGGGTGCGGGTCATCATATTGACCGGGTCGGGCCGGTCATTCTGTTCGGGCGTGGATCTCACGGCGGCGGAGGACGTCTTCAAGGGCGACGTGAAGGATCCGGAGAGCGACCCCGTTGTGCAAATGGAGCTCTGCCGCAAACCGATAATCGGAGCCATAAGAGGATTCGCCGTCACCGCTGGGTTCGAAATTGCTCTCGCCTGTGACATCTTGGTCGCTGCCAAGGGATCTAAGTTCATGGACACTCACGCCAGGTTCGTTCCCTTTATCCTTAGAACAAATCGACTCTTCAAATTTTGAACACGCCCCTCACGTGTTTGCTGCAGGTTTGGGATATTTCCCTCGTGGGGTTTGTCTCAGAAGCTTTCGCGCATCATTGGGGTCAACAAAGCGCGCGAGGTATCTCTCACGGCCACACCTTTGACCGCTGAGGTGGGTGAAAAGCTGGGTTTCGTGAACCATGTGGTTGAAGAGGGTGAGCTGTTGAAGAAAAGCAGGGAAATTGCGGATGCTATTATCAAAAACAACCAAGACTTGGTGTTGAGGTACAAGGCGGTCATCAATGATGGCATCAAACTTGATCTTGGCCGTGCACTTTCCCTTGAAAAGGTTAGTAATCTATAGAATTTTTGTGTCTACCATTACATGGCATGGATTTAACGAAAAAGATTGGTTTGGTTCTTGGTCTATGGCCACATAACGATGATCTCTCTCTGTCATTACATGTCGATTGTTGCTTGATTGTCTAGGATGATAAGCTAGAAGAATCCTAACGTATGTGGGAAGGTTTCATTTTCTCAGCAGGTGTGTGGGTTGTGGCCATTAATGAACTTAACATGGAAATGTCTGAACTAGTATCTCACCAAGAAGTTTTTCCATAACTGCTGTAGAATTTATTACTTTATTTATTTTTTCTCTTCTAAAAATATTTGTGAAAAAACTTATTCAATCATTTTTTTAAGTTACATTAGCCTCACAATACAAGTATAACATCAAAGATCGGTCTGGTTGAAAAGAATTAGACTCATATCTCACAGATTATGAGTGACCTATCTTAACTTGGTAAACTACTGAGACCGTACCCATCTAATTTTGTTTATCACAGCCCCCCTAATGATAAAAATTTTGTTCCAGATCCTGAAAACAACATTTTATTGGTCAAATTTGTCTTTGAAAGTGTAAACTTATTCAATTAGTTTTCAACCCTTATGGTTAATTTGTCCAACGAAATGCAATTCAGGGGCCTCAGACTCCGGTGCTATTTCCATCAACCAGAGATTAAAGTATTGTATTTTTCAAAAACATTGGAAAATAATAGAGAAAGTTTGTGTTACACTGAAATTCTATCTGGTGATTGATTTGTTTACTCTCTCTTTCACACTATTTCTTTCCTAATTGTGTGTCAATCTGCATTATCACTTTTATGGTTCTCTTCCATGTAATAAATAATCTTCCTTGCTGGGGATTTTACTATTTTCCTCATTTGTGTATACTTTGAGCTGCAACTCCTAATCTTCTTACATACAAATTCTCCACATGTGTAAAAAATTTAGGAGAGGGCTCATGATTATTATAACGGAATGACGAAGGAGCAATTCAGAAAGATGCAGGAATTCATAGCTGGTCGAAGTTCCAAGAAACAGTCCAAATTGTAGTAGGTTATTTTTTTGTGCTGTAATTGTATATGATTTTTCTTTTCATGGACAAATCTTGATAACCAAGAACTAATTTGTGTGTGATGTTACTATGCCGGTCCGCAAATTTGAGGTTTTACTAGCATACATCCATGGAAAATCTGCAAAACTTTGGTTTTTAGTTACCAATTATGTAAATGATAGCAGTTCCTTCCTTGTTCTCAAAATTAATGGCACGAATTATTTCTGGATTTTGTTACTTATATATGTTATCAGCCCCTTTTAAATATGGAATTTCGTTTGATTCTATGACTGTATTGAGATTTTAGGATCTATTTAGTAGAGAGGACAAAAATAGGATAAGGAAAAATTGATAAAAATTACTTTTTTTGTATAAAAACAGTGTAACTAATAGAAAAAATACACTCAAATTCTTTTCTTTTCATTTTAAAGAAGAATATGCAATGGCTATGCTGAGTGGAATATACTGCAGAAAGAGATAAAAGGAGGAGGACCGTAAAAACAATAATTTATGCGATGAAAGAGGAAAAAGAATGGGATCAGAATAAAATGAGTGTGTAAACTCTAACAATAATTACAATTGCATGAACATTGCAGCTTGTTTAACCGGGAATAAGATAAAGAAAACTTGCTTCATAAACGAGTACAGTGGCCTTTCTTCCAATCAACAACTCAATCTTATGAAAAGGCCATAATAAGATATATTTATATATATATATACACTACTTCAATTATTATAGATAGATATAAAAAGCTAAAGAACCTAAAAACAGGCATAGGCTAATTATCACACACTTTCGAGACCACGATTTCTCCCCTGGATCTCGCTAATTTTGTTCTTACCAAATTTCCTCAATCTGAAAACCTGTTTGATCTTTGCCACTATCCTTTTGAAGATTCCACTGCTTTTGTTTTCAGATTCTTGGCAATCCACCTCCAACTCTTCTCCCAAACCCTCCAAAGAAGCACCATTCCGACGAAAAGCTTCGAGAAGCCGAGGGTAAAGCACCACCATCCGCTCCGTGAAACTCCTCGAAACTTGGACCTTCGAAAAACGCAAGTCGCAGCCGAAATACCCAACTCCCACGCGCCCACTCGCGTACTCGCCGCAGGCCGCGAGAATCGAGAACGCCCGCCGGCGAAAATGGTCTCCGACGAAGGCTTCGAAGTTCCGCGGCGGCCGCTGAAGCAGGTGGAAGGAGGCAATACAAGTACTAAGGAAGACGTTCTCATTGTACGCACGTGACTTCTTCTCTGAGGGCACAGCATCAGGTTCGTTATAAAACGGCTTCTCGTTCAGAACCAGAGCTTGAATCGAGAGCAACACTTGCAACATCGTGGACTCACATGGGTCCCACTTCTCTTTCTTTCTCCCGTACCACGTGTTCAACAAACTCAGACACACTTTCCCGTTCTTGTAGAGGTTCGGGTTGTGTCGGTACCCGAACGAGTGGTAATACAGCTTCGGAGGGTTCCTCGGATAATCCGAAGGAAAAGCGATGTCGAAGAAGAAGAGACCATCGTGGTACGGTGTGCCCGCGGCGCCTACGATCACAGCCCTCATTAGATCAATGCGTCGCTCGTAGACTCTCACGTAGATTGATTCCGGTAAGTTCTGCTCCAGAATCTTCCACTCTTTCACGATGGTTTTGTACACTTTGCTCTTCGAATCGTTGAACCATTTTCCGTTCTTTGAACCCAGAAAATGGTGATCTGAATCATCTGACACCACGTCGAAGTGCTCGAACTCGTTCGTATTTTCCATCTCCACTTTTTCTCAAACTCAATTCAATTGAAATGGGATCTTGGAGAGAGCTCAGAATTTTCAACTTTTTGATGAAAGAGTGAGTTTTTAATGTCTATCAAACTCTTTCTACTAGTCCGTTACAGGAACTTGAAAGGTGTGATCTGTGTTTCTAGTCTCTAAACCCGATCAAACTCTTATAAAAATCAGGATCATAGAAGATATTCTTTTCATAACAAGAATCTTTGACGATTTTAGCATTAATAATCCTCTTAGTTTTTTTCTTTACTTTTTTTCTTTTATAGTATATTATTACATCACCAATCGTTTCATTTACTTGACTCTTATACTTTTTTTATCAGTCGTATCTCTTGTGATCTTTCTATGCTTTGTTTGTACTTCACAAAAGTGTACCACACTCATTCTAATTACTTCATTTTTATCTCTTTCTATCGCACCTGTCTCTCCTTATCTCTACGTGACTTCTAGATCAAGAAAGTTTACAAGCGTCATCTATTAAGATTGTATTGTTTTAACATGGCTAATATTTAATATATACGCATTCAAAAAATTTCTTAAATAACATTTATTTCTCATCATTTTTGCCTGTCTTTTTATAAAAAAATTTTCCGTTTTATACTTGAATAAAATTTTTATTTCTATTTTGTTACCTACAAGTTAATTGCCATTTTATAACTATATAATACTTGTATTTTTCTTCACTAAAGTCCTCAATAACGTTTTTTCCATATTTGTTAATAATTTTCTTTATTTTGCTTTTCATGCTAAAGAATAACATTCAAGTACGTCAGATGGTAAAGAGCTTTTTTTATTAATAAAACGAAGATTCATGAGAAGAATAATTGTTACTACAAAATTATTTTTTATATAATTTTTGCGATAACATTGTACGGAGAAAGAAGAAAAAATAAAAATGTTAATTCGAAGTTTTTCGAGGAAACAATTAATACTTAACATACTTAGATTAGTACCCGGTGTGATATTTTAAAAACCTTTTAATTTGTCGTGTCACTTAACTATGAGGAAATACAATTCTCCAATCTTGACTCTGATCAGGTAAGAAGAGTCAAGAAAGTAGACTTATGTTATTTAAATTTACCTGGGTTCTTGGTTTTCCTTTAGATATTTTAAGTTTTTCTAAGTATTACCTTTTAGCATATGACACTTCTTATCCTTAGGTCAAAATAGAATTGTTAAAATGAAATGTTTGATTATACTATAACAAAGAAATTAACAATTTTTAGAAATCATTAAGCCCTTAGCAAAACATCGAAAAATAATGTGAGGATACAATGTGTGGGAGAGATGAACTTATTTGTAAGAGTGAAGTCGACGAGTGTCAATTCTACATCTCTTCTTGAGCTCCTCCTCTCAGTCTCTTTCGAAAAAGAAGTTTAGACTGTAATGAATGTCATTCCAACACATCTTCATTCAAATAATTGGAATTTTGTCCGAGTTTCCACATCCTTTGCACTCATTTCAAGATTATCCCAACATCTAATGTGTTCTTTTACTTTTGAGTTTAAATTTTTCACAAAAAAATCATGGGTTTCACTAAACATTTTATAGACACATTTTTTAATATTCGAGTTCCTAAACATAGCCCAACCTTGTTGGAGGGTTTCACCCGCCCAAAATGCTACGAAAATAGAAGACATAGAGTTCCAAAAGTACAAAAACTGTGAAATGTTGGAAAAACCAAAAGTTGATTTTTGAGACTGCAGCCCTACTAAATTTTGAATATTGAGCTATGAATATAAAAATGTACATTGATATTTATTTACTTCCATAACTTCTTGATATGTCTTACAATGTGATTTTACTTTGTCTATTTTTCTTGGTCTGTGCATAAAACCAAATGGTAATCTCCCAAAGGGAAATGACTCATCCTTGTAAGGAGCTGAAAACTATGGAGGGTGCTGAAACTGCTCTTGAAAGGGGTTTGAGCAAGTTCTTTTGGATCTGTTGACACTAGTCACATCTTCATAATTACGACTTAATTGTTAGACCTTAATTGCTCATCGTGGTTGATAACTTTAAGTCATATTCTGATGACTTAACCATTTAGTATTTCGTCCTACATCATCCAGCTTTTACATAACTTATCTCATGGCTAAATTAGTCATCACAACTATTGTAAAGCTATGAAAATAATGTCGTAATCATTGGACAATGATAATCACAATTCGACTCCTTGTAATACTTTGTAAATGAAATAGATTGATCGTTTCGCCCTTTCTATTTCTTGTACCAAAATTACAATCACATCATCTTGTTAATAAAAAAAATCAAATAACTTTGGATAATCAATAGAACAATTTCTTTTAATAGCCCTTAACAAATCAAATGAAATTTAATAAAATATTATTTAATCAAATCTTAACTAATATAATTAGCTTTAAAAAAATTATTTAAAGAAATTTAAACTACTTTACAATGCCTAATGTATTATCTTATAAAAAATAAACTATTTTTTTCAAATTTAAAGTCTTAATTAAACTTAGTTGCAGTGTAACCTTCCTTAAAATTTGAGTCAACTTGTTCAAATTAAAACTTAAATAAATTTTAAATATCATATTTAAGTTTTTTTTTATTTTGAGTACCTTATAAAAAAATATTATTGGCATTAAATACCAAATCTCTTAATGTAACATCCCACAAAATCAAAGCTTCAATTAAGGCAGCTAAAATATTTACATCATGCATATTTTACGGTATTCCATACTTAACATGTATCAAAATTACATAATCATGCTAAGCTTAAATTTTAGAACATATTTACAATATCAGATACAAGATTTTCAAAATATAATATTATTCCTAACAACATCCCTTAACCTAGATGATCTTCCAAAGATCCATCTGCACCATCTGTTCCTGTGTCAAGACACATCATCTTCACAGACAGAAAATCAAACACAATATAACAAAAACAAAGGTAAGCTAACCAAATTTTAACAAATCCAAAAACATTCAATTTCATGTATCATCACAATATAAGAAGCTGACACACTACAGACATGACTCTACTTTCGGAAGACTCGTGCATTAAATAGATCCCAAGATATGCACCTGTCATACATCTCCTCGTTGTGAATCCACACAGCCTTCACATAAATATGTGAATCATCAATGTCAGGGTTAGTCTCTCTGAAACTTTCTTAACCAGCTATGTTTCAAGCTGCAGTCACCCAGTTCAGACCTCCTTCGACTCTCACCACCTAGTAATAATAATCTATTTGATTCTTATTACTAGTAGGAGTCGGGATATCAATCGTTGACCAGATCCTTAGACAATGCACATCTTATTGGATCTAGACACATGTATTTTCTTTCCTGAAAATACTATGTCTAGACCTTGACCAACTCATAAGACACTTTATCATTTCCATCACATAACATAAATGTCTTCACTTGTATCATTCATTCACCTTTCAATCTTAATGTCAAAAATAAAAGAAATTACTAAATTATTAATACTATTAAATTTAAAGTAACAATTAATCTATCATAATAAATTCATACATTGCATTCCAAAAGAGTTAAACAATCAAAAACAAAAAGCTAAATTTCGCTCGGGCGAAAATACCCTTCGCCTGAGCAAAAAATTTATTGTTTGGCCGAAAATAGTCCAAAGAACACTCCTACTTCAGGACCATTTTCGTCTGAGCGAGAATACCTCCTTGCCTAGGCAAAAGATTTCTCGTCTAGGCGAAAACACTCTAGATAGCACACTTGCTCCTAAGACTTTCTCCCCTGGACGACTGTACCCTCGCTTAGGCGAAACTACTTTCTTGTCTAGGTGAGGCACTTCCCGTCTAGGCAAAAACAGTCAGAGAGCACACTTGTTGCTCGAAACCATTCTCGCTTGGGCGAGATGCTGTCGCCTGAGCGAATTATGCAGAAAACATAACTTATCAGACAATTCATGCAATTTTTACTATCACAGGGTTATTACACATGCCTCAGATAACTAACTTAAGTAAAAATTTAACTTGCATTCCATCAATTTCCACATTCTCATCATGTATACAAGAATGAATAAACATTCAAAAATCCAACTTAAGTTTCATGCCAGTAGAGAAACCATCACAGATGCATTTTCACAGACACCAACAAATTAAACCCTAACCTACACTCATGCTCAAAACGGATAACAAGCAGTGAGCTTCCTTGACCTGAATCATAGTGAGAATTCCCTCTAATAGTCCTAACAGCCTAAGGTCCTCAGGAACTCGAATCTGCATCAAATAACCTCTGAAACACTAGGGAACTAAGCTTACAAGGGCACTATCTGATAACTCAAAGGCCACATGCAAGCTCATGAAGCAGAGGAAATCAAAAACCTAAAAATGGCTCTAAGGAAAGAGGACAGAGAACGAACTTAGTCTAACGGAGATTCTGATCGGATAGACTTGCTCTATTCTCCATCACGAGTCCAAAGGTGAGCTCCGCTCGAGAAACTGATGAGGTAGAGAAGCGGATGCTTAGAGGGAAGTCAGAGAAAAAGGGAAGTCAGGAGTTTTTAGAGAAATGATGGTGAAAATGAGACTTGACTACTTACTTTTTCTATAAATACTTGTTTTTAATTTAATAATATAATAACCAGGTGCTCATTTCACTCTTATCAATGCTCAAATGACAAATTTTCTAGATTGTTATACTTAAAACAGTTCTTATTTCCATAAAATTTATAAACTTTAAATTCACTTACACTGACATGAGATACATATTCACAAATAAAATCATCTATTTATACTATTATGAACAATTACGAATAATAATAAAACATATGTATATCACCAGCATCATATTTAAATTAAATATCATTTAAAATGAAATTTTGTTATACTTGATAATTGTCTATCCCTTTTTAGTACGTGGTTTCATGATTACATGTTTGATGGTCATTCCCATCTCACCCAATACACATCACATAAATATCTTTAATGACAAAGAAAAAAATAAGATTAAATTATATGATAAAAATCCAACAACTTTTTAATATAGTATTAAATTCTATCTTATCAAAATTCGTTAAACTTATTATGACAATTATGAGACTATTTATAAATATTTAGTCTTAATTCAAAATGTACCTACCTTTGAAAATAAGTTTGATTTAAAATTTAATTCTTAAAAATATTTAAGTCATTATGTTAAATTATTTGCAAACAAATTAGTTTTGCAAAAAACTGTGAAAAGATAGATATCACTCTTAGCTGAAAATGTTTGAGTTACAATTGAGTGTAGAAAAAGAGGAGTCTAATAACTTTCTCTATTATAAATTGAAATACAATGACAAATATTATAAATAAACTAAACTCATAGTCCTTCATCCCAACATAATTGAAGATCTCTAAAAATCTCTAACAATTATGTAGTGACATTAGAAGTTATATAGTAAAAACATTATAAAGTTTCTAATTTACCTATTAATTCTACATACAAATACAAATTTATATATAATTACTTACATATTATTACATACAAATAATTACGTACAAATTTTACATACAAATATAAATTTTACATACAAATATTATTATTATATTATTATTTATATTAATATATTGTCAACTTTCTTAACATTAATAATATATTAACAATATTATTACCATGACTAGTATTAATAACATTATAATATTATTGTGAATATTATTATTATTATTATTATTATTATTAATGTTAATATTAATATTATTATATTGCTCAAACTAAAGTTCTCACTCAATCTAGCTATCTTCTCTAAAGTTAGAAATTTTAATAGAACAAATTCTTTTCTGTGTTCTTAAATCTGATTCAAGTGAGAACTGTATCACTCAAATAACAATTATATAATGAAATTGACATGTTTTTAAAATATCAAAAATATTATTTTACTAATTATGTGATATATGATTTGTTTTAATGATGACAAATTCTAAATAGTAAGTATCATGCATGACAGAATGTGAAGGCGTGATTAATGATGAATTGTAAATAATATTGTGATTAATATTAGCTGATGTATCTATATGTGATATCAATGTGATGTGTGATGTTTTATATGAAATAATAATTATTTAAAACATATACTACTAAAATGTGGTGATAGATGTTTTGTAGACTAAGATAAATGAGAGTAAGAAACATCAATATTAAACTAAAATTGTAAAAGTTAATTTATCATTTCAGGAAATAAATTTATACAATAGTATGACAGATTCTTGAATATTTGGAGATTGTGATATGGATTTGATGTGAACATTTGATGTGCCTAGTAGTAATCAAATATTGACATTATTTATATATTTAATTTTATTAATGTTTAATAAAAGTATTGATGTAGAAAAAGATAGTGATACATTTGGAAGAAGTAAATAGTCGTTTATATATATAATTAATCTATACTATGTACGTGTTCGGGATATTGCCTGGATTGTAAAAATTATTATGAAGTCATATATAAAATCTTTTAAAAGTCTAATATCATTTGATTGTTTAGATTTTAAATATTCAAAATAATATATAATGATAAACGTTTATTTTTTTTTTTACTCTATGTAAAAATCTTTCAATTGAAATTTAAAAATAAAATAATAGATTCTCAATTAAAGATGAGAAATGAACCATTGAAATCATTTCATCAATATTAAAAATAATCAAATACTGAGATTAAAATCTAACTATACTCTTTATTTGTGACTAGATCATCATCACCTTGACCACAACCCAATCTCCAATACTATATATATAACGCTATTATTGCTATAAATAGCAGATATTTGCCTATATATAGTTATTTTTAATATATAATATTAATTTGAAATTTTGGGTTAATTTAAATAATTGAAGTTGTAACATTTTGTTAACTAAACTCATCTGTAAATCTGATATCAACAATGAAAATTCACTTATTATAACTTAATAAAAAAAATTACAAGTAAAATTAGTTTATGCTTATAGGTAACCCTACATATACGAGTTCAGTTGTAACAGCAGAATCGGGTATGACGTGTTCTAAAATTTTGAATGCGGAGTGTGTTGTTAAATAGTTTGTTTTCCAAACCAAACCCTTCCTAGAAGACTTGAAAGAAAACCTAAAACTACACTTCACATGCTCCTGCAATGGATTCCTTCTCAGTTAAGGAGCAGCAATCCGAAGAACCAACGGACGCCGAAAAGACCGTGGAGTTCGAGCGCTTTGGCGTTGTTACGGACGACACAGATCATCGGTTTCGAGATTCAAACCGTGGGAAGAACTTCGACGACTCAAGACTGTACAAAACCATCATGAGAGAGTGGAAGATTCTGGAGAAGAACTTGCCGGAATCAATCTACGTGAGGGCGTACGAGAACCGCCTTGACCTAATGAGGGCTGTGATCGTAGGCGCCGCGGGCACACCGTACCACGATGGTCTCTTCTTCTTCGACATCGTGTTCCCTTCGGATTACCCGAACAATGCTCCCAGGCTGCATTACCACTCTTTCGGGTACAGACTGAACCCTAATCTGTACAGCAACGGAACGGTGTGCCTGAGCCTGCTGAACACGTGGCACGGGAAAGGGAACGAGAGGTGGCACCCGGGTGAGTCCACGATGCTGCAAGTGTTGCTCTCGATCCAAGCGCTGGTTCTGAACGAGAAACCGTTTTTCAACGAGCCTGGTTTGGAAGGTTTGGCGTCTTTCATGTTGAACTTGGAGAAGAAGTCATGCGTGTACAACGAGAACGCGTATTTTAGCACGTGCAAAACCTCGTACCAACTGCTTCGGAAACCACCTCGGAACTTCGAAGACTTCGTGAGTTGCCACTTTCGCCAGCGAGCGGAGAGCATAATCAATGCGAGCAGGGAGTACATGAGTGGGCGCGTGAGGATCGGGTACTACTCCTGCGAGTCGGCTCCGTCTTCTTCGTCGGGGGTTTACGTTTCGGAGGATTTTAAGCACTGGATGAAAGAGTTTTCCCCTGTGTTTGTTCACGCGCTTCGACGGAACGGTTCTCCTTCAGACGGTGTTGGTTCTCCTTCAAACAGTGTTGGTTTGGAGTCTTCGGCGGCGTACTTTGTTGTGCAATGGGATATCGACTACGACGAGGAATCTGAAAGCAAAGGTGGTATCAAGGAATCTGAAAGCAAAGGTGGTGGATTGTTCAAAAGGGTTATGGATAAGATCAAGAAGTCTTTTGGATGGAAGAAAATTGGGAAAAATAATAAATGAAGGGGATGGTAGTTATTAGGTAGTCTTCCAATTCAAATCAAGGGCTTCAAAATAAACTGTGTATGCTTATGGCTCTTTAATAAACTTTTGCTTTTTATAATTCAACTATTGTTAATTGATTATAACATTTTTATGGTTTGCTCGAAGAAAAAAAGATAGGTTTGTGCTAGTTCATCAAAGTTATTTGTTGTTAAACTAATTACAAGTGAAAAAGCTTTGCGTTGAGTTGAAGATTTATATAACTTTTGCATCAACTTGCTTTCAAGTTAAAAATATCTTTTTACTTTCCAAAAAGTTAACAATATCTACCTTTCCAAATTATACATTCCTAATTTGTAGTTTTTCTAGTTTCTTATATTTTGTTTGTCGTATTTTTATATTTTATATTTAAATCGTTTTTTCTTGCATAATTATTTATTTTTTATTATTCTTGTGGATATAAGGAGTTTGATCATTGTTATTATTCTTATATATAAAGAATGTTAATTATTGTTATCTTTCTTATAATCTAGATCAAGTTTTTTAACATAATTATATATAGAGAACTCAAGATAATTAGTGTAGAATGTCATATTCTATAAAAGTAGAAAGTGATACATTTATGGATTATTATATACAAAAAATTATTAGCATATTAATTTTACATAGGTATTTTAGAGAACTCAAGATAATTAGTGTAGAATGTCATATTCTATAAAAGTAGAAAGTGATATATTTATGGATTATTATATACAAAAAATTATTAGCATATTAATTTTACATAGGTATTTTATATACGAATCTAAATCCATACGTAATTATCTACGAATTATTCCATAGATAATATTAATAATTAATTTTATCAAAATTATAATAATTATTATTTTTATTATTATTATTATTAAATA
>Ga0099824_1007212_pt1 | contig 14850 bp, 10 predicted proteins | sample SiratrowhiteBW_FD_76837 | JGI IMG/M metagenome (GOLD analysis project Ga0099824, IMG submission 76837) | Root nodule microbial communities of legume samples collected from California, USA - Siratro white BW | ecosystem: Host-associated > Plants > Roots > Nodule | place: USA: California...
ATACCATCCAGTTCCATAAGTCAAGATAGCGCCAAATGTTGCGCCAATTATAAAAGCCCCTAAATAACCTGCTGTTGCACTGCTTTCAACCGTTGTATCGGTTGTGGTTTGCGTAACATACGTCACATTATACACAGGCGAACTTGGCGGAATCGTATAAATTTCTTTCGGAACCGAATCGCATGTTTTCCAAGGTCCGTTCGGACTTGTCGACATAAACCAAACCGCTTGAAAACACAAGTAATATAAATCGCCCACTTTTATAATCTTCTCTTGCGTATTGCTTGCATATTGCATTTTAGTTCCATCGATAGGTTTAAACTGAGGCGTTCCGCCATCATACGATACTTTTACTTTTGACTCAGCATCCGATTTCTTTAAAATAGCGGTTGTCGGAACTTGCGATAACATAACAGCATCATTTGCTTCTTGTGTTCCAGGCACAGATGACAATACATTGGCACGCGGAGAATCTTTCGGAATTTTAGCAAAATCGGCCGGAAGACTATTACTGGCATAACTCCACGGTCCTGTTAGTTCTTTAGACTTAAACCATCTTCCAGACAATAATACGTAGTACTGACCTTTATTTTCGTCAGCAAAAATATCATTCTCGGTATTATCAATATATAGCAATTTTGTCCCTGGAATTTTAACAAACTTCGGGCTTCCGTTTATGGCAATCAATTCGGCTGGTTTATTGCTGTAGAAAACCTCGGGAGCTCCTCCAGAAGACGGAGGCGGAATCATTTTCTTAACATCATCAAAATTCTGTCCCGAAGGCAGATGGCTTAAACCTGAAGGCAGTTTGGTTGTTTTAGTCCATTTACCTGCGAGATTTTTCGAAGTTAGCCAGATATTCTCCACCAATACATAATAATCTTTTGTGGTTTTATCAAAAAACAAGTCCCAATTGGTATTTACCACATATTGAATATCCGTTTTTTCTACAGGCACCAAAACCGGTTCGCCTTGCACAATAAGCAAAATGGACGGATTCGTGCTGTAAAAAATAGTTGGAGGATCGTTTTTAGCTGCAATTCCCTTTGGCGGACTTTTGGTATGACTTAAATCTGCCAAAATACGATCTACCGAAATGGGATCTCCGCTCTGAGGCAGCGTTTCTTTGAACAGCTTTTCCATTTCAGGCACTTTTTTTTCATCCAAAGCTGGAAATCGCACATCGGTTACCTGAATATTTTTAATAAAAGCGCTTCGGTTGTCTTTGTCTACCAATGTTTCTGCTTTTAGAGAAGCCACACCCAAAACCTGTTTTCCCTCTTTTGGAGTCAGCGAAAAAGCCACTCGAGCCGTAATCTCTTTAAAATCTTTCCAGTCGTCTACCTGAGGCTGATAATAAACCAGTTTTGTACCATTATTTTCAGCTTCACGAGGCCAGCCGCGATCTGCAATTAAAGCAGAATCGGTAGTATCAGACTTTACAGCTTCAGAACCCGACTGCTCTGTATCTTTATCTTTTTTGCAGGAGAGCAAAACCGAACTCAAACAAACTGCAAGTAGTAGAAAGGCATTTCTCATAAATTTTAAGGTTTGATTATTCATTGAAAACTTTTTTCGATCGTCTTATAAAATTGTTTCGTATAAAATTAAATTCACCGCATAAATAAAACTACAAATTAGCCCCTTACTTTGTTTCACATTATAATTTGAAACCAAATAAGTGCCTCAATGATTCTTCTTTTCGTGATTTAAGATTGTATTCTGCTACAATTAAAGTGAGCTAAAATGACGTATTGATATTGATTAGGAGCTATTTCCCGCTATCCGCTATATCTTTTCCTTGCTAAAGAAGCAAGAAAAAGGATGCCGCTACTATCGGGGCTAGGGCACTCGATTTCAAAAGGAAGTTTTTGGGAAATTAATATTTAAGAATTGTATTACTTTTTAGATTATAAAACCAAGTTGTTTTTTAATATATTTGCGCTTCCTAAATTACAGAATTATGATACTTAAAAAACTTCTTGCCCATGTGGTATGGTGGCGGTATTGGAAACAACTGCAACGCGTTCTTAACTGCGTAGGACACCTAACCTACGCGGGTTTTATATTTCCCTAAAAGTTAAGATTATGAGTACCAAAACCCTTTCAAAAGAAGCCGAAATCGGTCTGATGAATTTCTTCAACGACAGAATTGACCCACTCGATATGGCGAGAGCCATAAGACAGGTAAATCTAACCCTCGCTTTGGGCGTTCTAAACGATCAAGAAAACATTCAGTTAAACGCTGCCAAACTTGGAGACAGCTTCTATTGGCTCAATGAACTAGCCGAAATTTTAGATCCTTATCTGGATTTGGAGTAAAGGTTTATTTCTTTTTGAAAAAAATTAAAACCCTTGATCTTTTTTGAGACTGAGGGTTTTGTTTTTTGATTTGTCTCACAAATTCCGTGTAAATACCTATTGTTTCAAAGACTATTATTATTACTCTTGCTAATAATATTTTTTTGAGTTACGTTTTTCCATATTCAAAAAACTATATTTTTCAATATCTTAGCAAAAATTCTATTTACGTAATATAAATCTTATGAATAAAAAAGATCTTTCAGAAAGAGACATATGTACAAAATTTATAACTCCTGCTTTAATTAAAGCAGGATGGGATTTACACAAACAAATTTTAGAAGAAGTCTTTTTTACAGACGGGAAAATTTACGTACGAGGAAAACTTACAGCACGAGGAGAAAGAAAGCGAGCTGACTATATTCTTTATTATCAAGACAATCCGATTGCCATAATTGAAGCAAAAGATAATAATCATTCTATTCGTTCGGGAATTCAACAAGCTTTAAATTACGCCCAGATCTTAGATATTCCTTGTGTTTTTAGCAGTAATGGAGATGGCTTCTTATTTCACGACCGCACTAGAAACAATGAAAACATAGAAACTGAATTATCTAATGAAGAATTTCCTTCTCCTGAAGTTTTATGGAATAAATACAAAAAATACAAAGGCATTGTAAATCCTGAAGGAGAAAAAATAGCTTTACAAAAGTATTTTTCTGATGGTTCAGGCAGAAAACCGAGATATTACCAACAAAATGCTATAAATAGAACTGTTGAAGCAATCGCAAATGGTCAAAATAGAATTTTATTGGTTATGGCAACTGGAACTGGTAAAACCTACACCGCATTTCAAATTATATATCGTTTATGGAAATCAAGAACTAAAAAGAGAATTTTATTTTTAGCTGACAGAACTGCTTTGATTGATCAAACAAGAAAAGGAGATTTTAAGCATTTTAAAGATAAAATGACCATTATAAAGAAAAAAGTTCTCACAAATAGTAATGGTAAAGACGAATTAGTAAGCAATAAAAAAAGAGGAATCGATACTGAAGATAAGGCTTATGAAATTTTTCTAGGTCTCTATCAAGGTTTAACTAATAATGAACCAGGAATCGAAGATGCTTATAAAGATTTTTCTCCTGATTTTTTTGATTTAATTGTAATTGATGAGTGTCATCGTGGAAGCGCAAATGAAGATAGTACATGGCGTGAAATTTTAAAATATTTCAATAAAGCAACCCATATTGGTTTAACTGCCACTCCAAGAGAAACTAAAGAAACTAGTAATACCGAATATTTTGGAGATCCTGTGTATACTTATTCTTTAAAACAAGGAATTGATGATGGTTTTTTAGCTCCTTATAAAGTAATTCGTGTCGCAATTAATGTTGATACTGAAGGTTACAGACCACAAAAAGGGAAAACTGATAAAGAAGGAAATCCAATTGAAGATCGCATTTACAATAGAAGAGATTTTGACAAAAAACTTGTTATAGATGAACGAACTGATATTGTTGCACAAAAAGTAACTGAATACTTAAAAGGTTTAGATCGTTTTGCCAAAACCATTATTTTTTGTGTAGATATTGACCATGCCGAACGCATGCGAAATGCTATTGCAATACACAATGCCGATTTAGTCTCAGAAAATCATAAATATGTGATGCAAATTACTGGAGATAATGAAGATGGAAAACGAGAACTTGACAATTTTATTAATCCAGAAGAAATTTATCCAGTTATCGCAACTACATCTGAATTAATGACAACAGGCGTAGATGCACAAACATGTAAAGTCATTGTTTTAGATACCAACATTAACTCAATGACCAAATTTAAACAAATAGTTGGTCGCGGTACGAGAATTAATGAAGAATTTGATAAACTTTATTTTACCATTTTGGATTTTAGAAATGCAACAGATAATTTTGCTGACCCCACTTTTGACGGAGATCCTTTAAGAATAAAACCAATTACTGATGATATAGATTTAACTCATATCATTGATGAAGAAGAAAATGAATATTCTCCAATAATTGATGAAATAAGCGGTGAAGAAATCATTATGGAGCAACCAAAAGTTCGAAATCCTTTAAATGAACCAAATACAGAATACAAAAAAAGAGAAAAACAATACATAAACGGCATTGATGTTTCTATTCTAGTAAGTCGTGAATTATATTTTGATTCTAACGGAAAACCTATAACAGTTAGTTTACAAGATCATACAAAGGAAATTATCAAGGGAAAATATGCATCCTTAGATGATTTTTTATTGACATGGAATCAAGCTGATCGTAAAGATGCTACTATCAAAGAATTACAAGAACAAGGAATTTTAGTTGATGCTTTATACCATGCGGTTGGTAAAGAAGTCGATTTATTTGACTTAATTTGCCATGTTGCTTATGATCAAAAGCCATTAACAAGGAAAGAGCGTGCAAACAATGTTAAGAAGCGTAATTATTTTACAAAATATGAAGCTAAAGCGCGTAAAGTACTAGAATCTTTATTGGATAAATATGCTGATGAAGGCGTTGAGAATATTGAAAATATTGAAGTTCTTCGCGTAAAACCCTTTGATGATTTTGGTTCTACTTTAGAAATTGTTAATGGAATTTTTGGTGGTAAAGATAGCTATATGGAAGCTATTAAGGAATTAGAGATAGAATTATATAAAAAAGCTTAAATTATGTTTGATTTTTTTACGGGATTAATAGGCACGTTCATTCAATCAATGGAATATCAAAATAGTAAATCAATCCAGAAAAGTGAGATAATTTCAGGCTTGAATGAAGCATTGAGATATACAAAAATGCATATTTCAGAAACTCGAGATGAATATGGTGATGCTGAATCTACACTAATTTCTGACAAATGGTCAAAAGTAGCAGAGTTGATAAGACCTTATAATGAAGTTACTGCAAATATTCTTGAAATGAAAGCCGATTATTGGCTAAATCCAAATGGATTTAAAGAAGATATTCAAAATCAAAATAGACGATTCGATTTCAGATTTAAAATTGTTGAAGTAGAAAAAATGATTAATAGATTAAATAATAAAAAATAAAAATGTCCAACATTTCCTCAATATTAAAAAGCATACAAAACATAATGTGGCAAGACACTGGCCTAAATGGTGATGCCCAAAGAATAGAACAATTAGGTTGGATGCTTTTCCTTAAAATATTTTCAGATAAAGACAAAGAATTAGAATTACTTGATGATAGTTATACTTCTCCAATTCCAGATTTATTCCACTGGGTAAATGAAAAAGGAAACTGGGCAGGTGATCCAGAAGGAATGACTGGTGATGAATTATTAGAATTTGTAGACAGACAATTATTTCCAGCTTTACGTAATATAGATGTAAGTTCTGGAAATCGTCGTGCATTAATCGTTCGTGAAGTTTTTGACGGTAATCATAACTATATGAAAAGTGGTACTAACATTCGTAAAGTCTTAAACAAACTTAGCGAAATGGACTTTAATATCGCTAAGGATCGTCACGCTTTTGGTGAATTATATGAAACTATTTTAAAAGGATTACAAAGCGCTGGTAAAAGTGGCGAATTCTATACGCCACGTGCCATTACTTCGTTTATAACAGAAATGATAAATCCGCAATTAGGTGAAAAAATATTGGATCCAGCTTGTGGAACAGCAGGATATTTAACTTCTGCTATTGAACATTTAAAAAAACAAGCAAATAGTATTGAAGAGCGTCAAAGTATTGGTGAAAATGTAATGGGTTGGGAGTACAAACCACTACCCTATTTATTAGCCACTACAAATTTAATTTTACACGATATCGAAGTACCAAACATTCGTTTTGGAGATGCGTTGGATCAGCCTTTAAGCAATTTTACGGAAAAACATAGAGTGAATGCAATTTTGGCAAATCCTCCGTTTGGTGGAATTGTTGCCAATAATAATGAAACTAACTTTCCTCAAAACTTTAGAACCAAAGAAAGTGCCGATTTGTTCTTAATTTTGATGATACATCTATTAAAAAAAGATGGACGCGCTGGAATTGTTTTACCTGATGGTTCACTAACTGGTGATGGAGTAAAACAACGAGTTAGACAAAAATTACTAGAAGATTGTAATTTGCACACAATAGTACGTTTACCCAATTCAGTATTTCAACCTTATGCTTCAGTATCAACTAATTTATTATTCTTTAGCAAAGGAACATCAACTAAAGAAATCTGGTATTATGAGCACCGTTTACCTGATGGACAAAAAGCCTATAATAAAACAAAACCCATACAATCCAAAGAGTTTACGCCACTAAAAACATGGTGGAACAATCGAAAAGAAAGTGACATCGCTTGGAAAGTTAATATTAAGACCATTATTGATCGCAATTACGATTTAGACATAAAAAATCCAAATCAGCCAGAAACTACTCAAGAATATAATAGCGAAGAGTTAATAGAGATGTTGCAAAAGTCCTTTATTAAAAGTGATTCTTTATTAGCAGATCTAAAAAACAGAATAAAATAATGGAATGGCAAAAAGTTAAATTAGGGCAATTTTTAAAAAATCGTGAAGGAAGATATAAACCTACCGATATTGCTATTAAGGGTCTTAAAAGGATTGACAAAATAAACTTTTCTGGAACAATATTTTTATCTGACAAGCCATCAAATACTGATATGATATTAGTAAAAAAAGGCGATCTTGTTATCTCTGGAATAAATGTAGAAAAAGGAGCAATGAATGTTTATGAAGGTGATGAAGACGTAGTTGCTACAATTCATTATTCTTCTTATTGTTTTGATGAAGAGCAAATTGATATTAATTTTTTAACTCATTTTTTAAAAAGTTTAGAATTTAAAAAAGCATTAAAAGAACAAGTCCCGGGAGGAATAAAAACCGAAATAAAACCTAAACACATCCTGCCTTTATTAGTTGAAATACCAATCGATCTTAAAGACCAAAAAAAAATTGTAAATAAATTGATGTCAAACAATTATATTGTTGAGAACATCAATTCTGAACTAAATCATCAACTCAACATTATTAAACAATTGCGTCAAGCATTTCTTCGTGAAGCTATACAAGGGCAATTAGTTAAAAATATTAAAGAATCAGAAACAGGTCAACAACTTTTAGACAAAATAAAAATAGAAAAAGCAACATTAATTGCAGAAAAAAAACTAAAAAAGGAAACTAAACTTTCTGTAATAACTGCTGACGAAATTCCTTTTGAAATACCTAAACATTGGGTTTGGTGCAGATTAGGAGAAATTATTTATGGCACCGATTCTGGTAAAAGTCCTAACTGCCAAAATGAACCTGTAAAAGATAATCAATGGGGCGTAATAAAAACAACTGCAGTTCAAGAAATGTTTTTTTTAGAAAACGAAAATAAACTATTACCTGAAAAATTTGTAGTAAATGATCAACATATAATTCATCAAGGAGATATTTTGATCACTAGGGCGGGGCCAAAAAATAGAGTGGGAATTGTTTGTAGTGTAGATAATATTTCTAAAAATTTAATTCTTTCTGATAAAACTATAAGGATTAAATTTTCAAAAAAATTACTGTCCTCCAAATATTTCACCATAGCGCTTAACAGTTCTTTGATAAAAAAAACAATTGAAAAAAAAATGACTGGAATGGCAGACAGTCAAGTCAATATAACCCAAAATAATATAAAAAATTTTTTAGTCCCACTTCCTCCTCTTGAAGAGCAAAAAAAGATTGTAAAAAAAATAGATGAATTACTGATAATTAGTGACAATCTTGAAAATACTATTAAAAATAGTCAAAATTATAATGAAACGTTGTTACAACAAGTTTTAAAAGAAGCTTTACAGCCAAATGAAAGTATAAAAACTATTTCTTTCGAAAGAAAAAAAATTGTAAATCCATTAAAGACAATTCTAGCTGGTCATATTATCAATTTAAACAATACCACCGATTTTGGCAGGGTCAAATTTCAAAAATTATTATTCTTAACTGAGTATATATGCAAAATTGATTTTGATTCAAACTATGTTAAAAAAGTTGCAGGACCTTATGATGACACTTTGATTAAAAATATTGAAAATGATTTTAATCGTATGCGATTTTTTAATGTTGTTCAAGATAAAACAGACAACAAAAGAGTGCGTTACACCGCACTTGCAGGAGCAGATGAATTGGAAAATCTTTTTCTAGAAAACTTTCCTAATGAATCAGTCAAAATAAACAATACCCTTTTAAAATTCAGACCACTAAGTTGGGAAGAATGTGAACTAATTGCAACACTTTATGCTGTTTGGAATAATCGAATTATAAAGAATGAACCAATAACAGATGAATTACTTTATATTGATTTCATGGCATGGGATAAGAAAAAAATAAAATATCAAACTGTTTTTTATAAATGGCTATTCTGGATGAAAGATGAACGTATAATTCCTGACGGCTGGGGAAAATATATTGATATGCCAAAATAGAAATATTATAAAACATACGAAGAAAAACCAAAATTATGGAACTAGTAACATCAATTCAACTTATAAACGAGAGTGATATTTTAGAATACAAACTAAATAATGAAAACACGATTTACAATCTTACAAATGTTAGTATACATGCGGAAGATGAAATATATAAGCTTAATAAAACCAAAAAAGATTTTGTAAATAATAAATTTAAAATCGAATATTCTGGGAATAAAAGTTCTATTATTGATAATATAGCTCACAATACTGCCCATTATATTTTATTGCAAGAAAAAGAAAATTCAAGATATTTAATTTCTGTTGATTCTTTTAGGCAATTATTTACTCAAATAAACTAAGAATGATAAATCAAGAATATTATAAACTAAAAGAAGAGTTTTTAAAAGAGTGGCCTTTGTCAAGAATTGAAAAACTTACTTTAGAAGAATATACAAATTTAGATAAAACATCATTTTGTTACTGGCTTGAAGCTAAAACTAATTTATTAGGAAGGATCTGGGGAGGATCTGCATATAAATTTGGTATTTACAAACGAAGAAATACTGCTACAATTGTAAGTGGGAACAGTAGAAAAACAGATAGAGGGTATGCTTGGTTTACTAAATACGGTTCAACTGTTGATGAAGCTTTTGATTCTATTAGAACAATTTTAGTCTCAATAATAAAATATGCTCAATCAAATGATCTGGAAAAAATTGAAAATATTGATTTAGGGCCAGCTTGCAAATGGAAAATTGCTTTTTTGTATAGTGATTATAATGTTACTAATATCTTTACTTGGGATCCCTTATATGCAGCAGCAGAATATTTAGATTTTAAAGGTGAAGTAAAAAGTTATTCAGTATTAAACAAATATATTATTTCTAAAAAAGAAGCTAATCAAGACTATTTCGACTTAATGCATTTTTTGTGGGGAATTGCTGAGAATCCTAATCCTGATGAAGAATCAAATAATGAAAAAAATCATCATTTTGATTTAAGTTCATTAAATCAAATTTTTTATGGACCTCCTGGAACTGGGAAAACATTTAAAATTAATTCGTTCTTTAACAAGCAAAAGAATAAAAAAACACTTAATATAGATGATTCTATTCTTATAAACAAACATAAAACCTTTTGGCATTTAGCACCTGGAGAGGGTGGTTATCTTTGGGAAGATTTAAAATCAGGAAACAGACTTGGTTATGAATGGTGTCATAATGACATTGGAGATTTAAAAACTCTTAATCGAGATCAAACAAACAACTTTAATATAAAATCTTACTTCTCGTACGTTAGAAAAGGAGATTACTTTTGTATAATTTCTGGTAGAAAATTTTATGCAATAGCTGAAGCACTTCACGATTATGATTATTCAAAAGCACTTGACGAAGATTATAATTTTCAAACAATTGAAGTAAAATGGATAAAAATATTCGATACTCCTGAATTACTTTCAGCATCTTATACCCCCACATTTGGTCGATTAAATGGAGGAAAAAGATGGAATTCTTTAATTGAAGGGTTAAAAGCAAACAAAATATTCTTTGATGATCAAACTTCAAAAGAAAATCTTAATCCCATATTTAACTCGGAAACAAATAGTTTGTTCACTACTTTCCATCAATCTTTTTGTTATGAAGACTTTATAGAAGGTATTAAACCAATTCTTGATGAAAATAACGAATTGAGTTATAATATTGAAGACGGGATTTTCAAAATTGCTTGTGATAAAGCTGCGAATTTAGCGGGCTTTGAAGATTTAAATGATGCTTTAAAAAGTTCTAAAGAAATTGTAAAAGCAAAATTCGAAGTTAGTGAACCTTTTTTCCTTTTTATCGATGAAATAAATAGAGGAAACATTTCACAAATATTTGGTGAATTAATTACTCTAATAGAGGAAGACAAAAGATTAGGAAAAAACAATGAAACCAGAATTACTTTACCTTATTCCAAAGGCGAAATTGAATTTTGTGTACCTCCAAATTTATACATCATAGGGACAATGAATACTGCAGATCGAAGTATAGAAGCATTGGACACTGCACTAAGAAGACGTTTTTCATTTACAGAAGTTATGCCTGACTCAAAAACATTAGAAGGCATAATAATTAGCGACATTGCATTAGATAATCTCTTAGAAGTTTTAAATGAAAGAATCGAAGTTTTACTAGATAGAGATCACACCATAGGTCATTCTTATTTCATTAAATTAGAAAACGAAGACAAAGAAGGATTGAAGAAAATATTCAAAAACAATATAATTCCATTATTACAGGAATATTTTTATGGAGATTATGAAAAAATCGGTTTAGTCTTAGGCGAAGGATTCTTTGAAAAAACAGATTTAAGTAAACAAGTATCATTTCCTTCTTTCTTTAATATTTCAAAACCAGATCGACAACAGACTTATAAACTAAAAATTATTGATGAAAATTTTGATATTATAGAAGCTTTAAAAATATTACTAAATAAAAAAGAAACACCAAATCAAGAAGAATAAATGAACAGCATTAAGGTTTTTGAACATAGTTTTTTACCTATTGGTGATACATTTAAGCATTCTCATTTTGTAGCGTTGTCAAAACTAAATACATTACATAATTACAAATATTTCGATTTAAGACACAATGGCATAAAATTCAAACAATTTGTGGGAGTCATTCAGGTAGATGGACTAACAATAGAAATTCTACCGAAAATAGACAATCACAATGGAGACGAAGCAGTATGGCAAAAGGCTTTAATTGAAATGCTTCAAGTTACAAAAAAGCTGAAAATACAAAATGTAGATCAGGCAAATGTTAACCGACAAAATATTCATTTGCTGGATCTCTATTTCGAATGGTTTTTAAATGAAGTTAAAACTTTAATTCATCAAGGGCTAATAAAGCAATATTATAAAGAAACAAGTAATGTAAAAACTCTCAAAGGTAAATTAGAATTTTCAGGGCATATAAATAAAAATCTTGTCCATAAAGAACGCTTTTATACGACCCATCAAATTTATGATAAAGATCATTTAGTACATCAAATTTTACATAAAGCTTTAAACATCATCGAAAAATGCACTAAAGGCAATTATCTTTATTCTAAGTGTAAAACAGTACTATTAGATTTTCCTGAAGTAAAAAATATTTCAGTCACAGAATCTACTTTTTCGAAGATTTCAAAAAATAGAAAAACAGCACCTTATGAAACCGCTTTGAATATCGCTAAATTCATAATATTAAACTATGCACCCAATATTTCTAGTGGTTCAGAAAACATGTTAGCTTTACTTTTTGATATGAATTCACTATGGGAAGAATATATTTTAGTAAGATTAAAACAATCAGATAGAGAAGTAATAGTTTATGGCCAGCAGTCAACACATTTCTGGAATGGTATTTCGATTCGACCAGATATCGTCATCGAAAAAGACAAATTGAAATTCATTATAGATACTAAGTGGAAAAACATTTCATATAACAAACCTTCAACACATGATTTACGTCAAATGTATGTCTATAATGATTATTGGAAATCTAGCAAAGCAATGCTTTTGTATCCATCAAATAAGACAGATTTTACGCCATTTGTTTCATTTCAGAACCACCACGTTCATTCGTATGTAATAGAAAATGAGGAGAAAATTAAGCAACATCAATGTTGTTTAGGAAAAGTTTCTATTTTCAAATACGATGGAAAATTTTTAAATGAAAAAATTGGAGATGAAATTATAGATTGGTTTATAAAATAATCGTAATCAAATAAAAATTTAGAATAAAAGCGCAACCACTAATAGATTTGCGCTTTTTTATTTTCAATATTCTAACAGAAGATACACCCCTCATAAATTCAATAATTATAAATAAATTTAATAACAACTAAAAATTATTAATTTGATTAATAAAAACCTTCCCTATACCTTTGTCTCATCAAAATCAAAGAAATGATTTGAACATCTTAAAAAATAACTTTAAAAAATTAGCAATCATGAAATTTACAAGAAGAGCAAACGCAAACTGGAAAGGTACAGGAATGGAAGGAAAAGGAACCATTAGTACACAAAGCACCACTTTAGATAATGCACAATTGTCTTTTAAAACTCGTTTTGAGCAAGGTGTTGGAACCAACCCTGAAGAATTAATCGCAGCGGCACATTCTGGCTGTTTTACCATGCAGTTAAGCTTTTTATTGTCTGAAGCTGGTTTTGTTCCAGAAGATTTAGACACAACCGCTAAAGTAACTTTTGAAGACGGAACCATTACTTTAATTGCTTTAGAACTTACAGGAAAAGTTCCTGGAATTTCTGAAGAAGATTTTCAGCAAACCGCACAAAAAGCAAAAGAAATTTGTCCAATTTCTAAGTTGTTGAATACGGAGATAACTTTATCAATCACTTTACTATAAATAATTAAATTCCAATACAAAAATCCCAAATTCCAACGCTTTGTGGAAAATTGGAATTTGGAATTTTCAAAATTGGAATTTCTATTCAAAATCTAAAATTTAATAAAAATGAAAACACTATATAAAAGCTATTTTGCATTCGCAGCAATAATTTTTAGTTTATTATTTACATCAGTTCAGGTAAACGCGCAAAAAACAGCTCCAAAAATTAAAAACGTAGTATTGGTACACGGCGCTTTTGCAGACGGTTCGGGATGGAAAGGTTTGTATCAGGTTCTAACTAAAAAAGGCTATAATGTAACGATCGTTCAGAATCCGTTGAGCTCTTTGGAAGATGATGTAAAAGCAACCAATTTGGCTTTGGACAAACAAGACGGACCAACAATTCTGGTTGGACATTCTTGGGGAGGAACTGTAATTACTGAGGCTGGAAATCACCCGAAAGTAGCGGCATTGGTTTACGTTGCGGCTTTACAGCCTGATAATGGCGAAAATTCGGTTCAATGGTTGCAAACTGCGCCTCCAGCTCCTGAAAATGGTGTATTGAATCCAGACGATAAAGGAATCGCGTATTATGATAAAGCTAAATTCCACGCTGGTTTTGCAGGAGATTTAAGCAAAGAAGACGCTGACTTTATGTTTGCTTCGCAAGGTGCTTTTTATGCTCAGGGATTTTTAACTCCTATTACAAAAGCAGCCTGGAGAACTAAACCTTCATACGGAATTGTAGCAACTGAAGATAAAAGTATTGTTCCGAGCATTCAGCACGCTATGTACAAACGTTCGAACACTAAAATCACTGAAATCAAAGGAAGCCATGTGGTGTTTATTTCACAGCCTGAGAAAGTGGCGAATGTGATTGTTGAAGCGAGTAAATAATTGTGAATTGTTAATGGTTAATTGATAATTGATAATTGATAATTGATAATCATAAATTCACATAATCTTGTCATTTCGAGGAACGAGACCCGAGCGATAGCGAACAGGCGAAGCAAATCTTCGCGAGAAACTCTACAAAGATTGGCGATTTTGATTGCGGAGTTTACTTACTTGGTCTTCGACTCCGCTCAGACTGACAAAACTTTGAATAAAATCTAAATATAAAATTCCAAATTCCAATTACTGTATAGCTTGGAATTTGGATTTTCTTTATTGGAATTTCTAACGATACTTGCTAACTTCCTTTATAAAATATGGCGAATCGTTCCAGCGGATTTTTTTGTAGCTAAAATCTTTTTTGAGCGATTCGGGAAGGCAGTTCCAGATGGCTTCGTTCATTTTTTCGAGCAATAATTTCTTAGAGAAAGAATCGGAAACTACTAGGCTTATTTCTCTTACGGGAACGGGTTCTTTAAATGGTTTAAAAAGTGCGCCCGTTTCGTTCAAAGTAGAAAGCTTCGGAATAATCGCAAATCCTAAATGCGCTCGAACCAGATTTTTTAAGGTTTCTATAGAATTGATATCGTAGGTAAACTGCTCTTTTATTTTATCGGATGTTTTTAGTCCGCAGATGTCTAGTAATTGAGCGTTGTAGCAATATTCGTGATGCAATAATAACAGTTCGGTTTTGTCGCCGGGCTGCATTTCGTAAAATTCATCATTCGCCATAGGATGCGTCTGATTTAAATAAGCAACAAACGGTTCTTTAAAAACGACATGTTCGATTAAATTCGGGTTTCCAGTTGGCGTCGCCATAATCGCAACA
>Ga0099824_1007214_pt1 | contig 14848 bp, 6 predicted proteins | sample SiratrowhiteBW_FD_76837 | JGI IMG/M metagenome (GOLD analysis project Ga0099824, IMG submission 76837) | Root nodule microbial communities of legume samples collected from California, USA - Siratro white BW | ecosystem: Host-associated > Plants > Roots > Nodule | place: USA: California...
ATATATATATATATATATATATATATATATATATATATATTTCTTTCTCAATGGACTTATGCAATACACAACAATATACAATTATAATAAAATTAGACAAAAGAATAATTTCATAGTTTAAATGGTTTATGAGAGAAATTAAATTAAACAAAATAAATTAAATATTTTTCTAATTTTATGTCAAATCTTAGATAGCAGAATAAGGTTAAGGATTGATGATATGAATCTTGGTAGGTTAGACTTCGCCATACCTCACTCTCATGTATAAAAACAATTACCTTCTTTTCCTAACTAATGTCAATGTCAACCCATAATATTATCCAAACTCTAATTGGTTAATGAGACTAAGTTTCCCTATTAACCGTTAATTTTTTTATCAATTATATAGCAAAGACTTGCAAGCGCCAAAAGGATTTAAGACAACAAATGAATCATGCTCTATTCCTTGATAAAAGGTCTCATTAGGTATTCCAAGTCAGATATTGATTACTAACAATATTTTCCAATAACTTTAAAATCAAAGTGTTAAACCATAAATCAACACAATAGCCATTAAGCGCAAAATTGAAATACTGACATTGAAAGGAAAAGACACGTATATAAGCACAATATTGATTACATGAGAGTTTGGTATATTACATCTAACCCCAACAACAATGGGTTTAATTTCTCATAGCCATGAGAACCCTAAACATACAAGATAAACAACGAAAGAAGAATTATTACACCAAGAAACCCTAAAGTTGTCGTCGAAGATTGACTCTTTTACTCCTTTGACTCTGTGTGTCTAAACCCTAACACATGCACTCAATAAATAAATTTTTGGAATGACATTTGCATCCGACTCAACATAAGTGGCACCGAACTCAGCTATCTATTGTAAGGTCCAAGATCCAACTCGCGCCCAACGCAACCTCAATGGCACCGGGTGCGATTGTGCTAAGTTTTCTCCTCTTTTATGCACTCCTTTATAGACCTTCTATTTGTTGTCTTCCTTCATGGGCCTTATTTGTATCCTTCTTCATAGACTCTAATCTTTCTCTTCAAATCCAATGTTTTTTATTCTCTTTTTAATCAAAATAAGGGAAATTAGTGAACTTACTATTCTCAGACTCAAGTAATAAATTATTAATAAAAACATAATAAAATACGAAATAAGTAGAGTTTAAGTTTAAAAAGAGTTGGTTTCCTAGTAAAAATTGGGTACAAAATATGCCAAAAATAAATGTTATCATTTTAACAATAGATCATGCAAGAGGTATGTGATTTGTTTTTACAAACAATATAACATTGTGTTATCTTTTCTTAGGTCTGGTAACACGTATAAAACACGAGACGATACACTCATATACTAGGCTAACATTGTACTACTCAAACAAATATATGGGCTAATTCTATGTTGCAGGAAATGTCCATTACTTCCTTCTAACCAAAGAGATCCATTTAAGATTAAATACAAGGAAATGTAAAGATCTCTTGGAGCTCGAGTTAAATTTGTTTCCTTCAGCAATTTTTAACACAAAGAACATTTCAACTCTGACCCAACTATTTACCCTGTATGATGTGCACTCTTACCATGAGATTGTGCAAAAAGGTTATGCTACCTAAGGAGATGAACACTGTTAGAGATCAAGGATATTGCATAATGATGGAGTGCATTTAATGTAACAATCATATTCAATCTCGCCAGACAAAGAAAAGACTTCAGAAGAATTGAACTTATTTAGTGGATAGAAATCATCTCTCAACAACTATTCTAATGCCAATGTAAAGCCTTTCATCAAGAAGAACAAGTGAGTTGAGGTGACACTATGTTAAAATGTTGTTCAAATGAAAACCATTCCTTAGAGCTTTTAAGAAGAAGAAGAAAAAGATCCTTGCGCTTAGAGTAGAGAATCTACCACATCTTTAGATATAGAAAAGCTTAATGAACACACTAAGTATGCTCATACAACTACCTAGGAAAGAGAGTGATTACCATTGTATTAACCGAAAGATGTAATCCCTCCCTAGATAGAAAACACATGATCTCAAATAGGAGATTGTAAGTGTTGTAACAAAATTTATATAAAAACTATGTTTTTCAGCTAAAATTTTGTATAAATCATCTAACTGTTGAATTGATTATGATTTTGTAGATATTTTTGATAATTGATTTTTGTTCTTGACTTTTTGGGCCTTAATGAAGACAAGTGGATCATGAAGATTGGAAGAACTGAGCTAAAAAGAACAAATCACTCAAAATTGTTGAACAGAGAGCATTAAACGGTCTAGTAGCTAGAAGACAATCTAATATATTATATGTTTGTAATAGATTTTCTAGGCTCAATTATTGTTTCAGTTTAGGCCCACTCATTCTTTTTATTTCAAAACATTATAAATAAGAACCTTTAGACACAATTGAGAAATGAATTTAGGCATATGTTTATGCTTACCTAGGAGTAGAGATGGTAGTTAGTTAGTTATCTATTTTTCAATTTACAAATTTGACCATTCAAGTTCTCTATTGTCTCTCTTTCCTCCCTCTCGATTTCTCTTTGATATGTATTTTAACCACTTCCCTACTGCATAGTAATAAGAATAATGAAAGTTTTGGACCATTTTCTATATTTGGGCTAATTGGTCTTTAATTGAAAGTTTGATTCAATTTGATGAAATTTCCAAAAAAATTTCAGACTTGAGCATGTTTCATATTTTGTCCATCACCTTTTCTACATACCTCGGATTAATTTGATATTTATATCATTTTGTAGATAACTCAAAGATCTACAAACATTATGCAGGGTTCAAGATCAAATTCGGCCTTTAAAGTGGACAAAATTAGCCTTGAAGTTTGCGTATGGAATATGGATAACACTTTGAGCAAAAATAATTAATTGAGGACAACTTAGTCATTTCACCCTTAATTGAGTTGGGATCAAAACTATGCGTTTTTATTAAATTAGGGCACCATAGAGGTGGACCTGGGTAACCTTAGGGTTTGCAAAAAGATGAACATTGTAACGCTTAAAACAATGGGCAGATTTGAAAAAGAGGGCAGCCACACTACGTGGTTTTCATTTTGGGGAATACATTTTCGTTCATTTTACTTGCTTCTTCTTCTTCTTCACAAAGTGCATCTTTTTCTCTCATTTTTATGTTCTTTCCGTTGTTGAAATGTCAACCATGATGATGAGTGACTAATCTCTCTATTCAATCTGGTCCCCGAAGGTTCTCCCGTTTTCATTAACCTTAGGTTTGTGTTTTGTAATTTTTCCGTAATTACTTGTTCATTTATTGTTTTAATTTGATTGTTAGATTTAATAGTTGGATTGACTCTGTGATTGAATGAATACAGTCCAATTGGAATGTGTTGTGGAGTTCCCAAATCGGAATCAAGTCGAACTGATGATGTTGTTCACCATGCGATTGCATTGGTTTGACACACTAGGTGTTCGATAAAATGTTTCACGATAATGGAGTAGTCACGATGTTAAATAGATATAGCGATTCCAATCTGTTTAACCCACGAATGTAATTGGGATTATGTTTAGAAACAAGTGAAGGATTTGGGAGAACCGAAGGGAGGCCGGGTTGACTTTCACTACTTGAATTTCTTTACTTTGTTTGAATTGTGTTTTTGTTCTATTTAAGTTCCGTGTTAAATTTAAATATTTTGTCACCCCCTGTGCTATTTTATTTGGCTTAAGAGAATATTTAAGTGGTCCTTGGAAGAATGACCTAGGTTAACTATATTAGCCTCCTAATTTAATTTGGGGCGCATTTGGCAGCGCACATCACTCTTCTACTCTTTTCATTTTACTTTCTTTTGTGCTTTCAATCCTACAATTTTACCTCTAAAAGATAATTATTCTGGAAATGGGTAATAGAAATTTTGAAACTATGTTAGACGATTATTGTTCAAGTTGTTTTCTTCTTTCAAATCATTTTAGAATTATGTTCATGATTGAGAATTATTTTTTGAATATATAAAGTGATTGCTCTGTGTTTTTTTCATTAAACAAGCAATCCATATTTGAGTTTCTTGTATTTAAGGATGAAGATGACTTGACAATGGTTTTTGTTTATTATGATGTTTCTTAAATGAAATTTTCTTCTTTTTACTAAAATTCCTATAAATTTCTGCGTTTACATTTCAATTGCAATTTCAATTTCAGTCATGTTTTAATTCAATTACAATTTAAATTTCATTCATTCTTTGTTTTTATTTCAATTTATTGTCCTCACTTTTACAATTTTAGTTTATTAGATGATATTTGTTATAGTTTTATTACTTTTTGGTTTAACAAATTTTTATGGTTTTATTTCAATTCCTGGTGTTTACAATTTCTTTTGTTTACATTTCTGCACTTTACATTCTTTCATTTTGTATTTTCATTAGACATTTAGTGTAGTACTAGTACAACTATTAGACAGCCTAGTAGATGATTGTCCATTAGATGGCTTGATGGTTGCACTTAGTCTTTTTTTATTCACAAATCCATTTGTATTTTACTTGTTTTAAATTCCAATGTCAGTTTTAATTCACTTTTATATTCATACATTACTTGAATTGTCTAGTGTAGTTTCATTTAAACCATCTAATACATGCTCTATTTTTCATTTTGTTACTATAATTTCACTTTTCCATCATTTTAATTCTAGTTTTTGATTGTCATAGTTTTCAATTCCTATTTTTAAAGTTTTTTCAATCAGTTATAGTTATTTTCAATTTTGATCTCAATTTTTGTATACTCTATTTTTTGTTCTTTACGTTTACTAATTTCACAAATTTCTTTCTTTCCCAAATCTTAATGTCTAAGGAGTATAAGAAAAACCTTGGTAAATTTGATTCCAAAAGTGATGAAGGGATCTTGTTTGGATACTCTAAAGCATACAAAGTCTACAACTCTAGAACTTCAATTGTTAAAGAGGCTATTCATATAAGATTTAATGATTATATGCCTGATAAAAAAATATTAGAGTAGGAAGATTCATCTATATTTGATTTGTAGGAACTAAAAAAGAATTTACCTCGAAGTAGACTATAAATCTAAGGTCTTAGACAGTCCAAGAGAGCCCTTAGACAATCACAAGGAAGGATCACACACATAAACCAAAATGTTAGACAACCTTGTTGAAGAAACCAGAGAATCAATAGGGAAACATTCAACACTAGAAAGGAATAACCCAATAAATGCTATCATTGGAGATCCTAACAAAGATGTCTCAACAAGATCTAAAGTGAGAAATCAAATAGCTACGCTCTTGCAAATAAAATACAAAAATGTAAATGAAGCTCTTGAAGATGAAAGTTGGGTTGAGGCGATGAAAGAAGAGTTAGAATAGTTTCAGAAAAATGAAGTCTAGGCTCTTGTGGAACAAACCTTTGGAAAAGCTATCATAGGAGCAAAATGGATATTCATAAACAAGCTAGACGAACAACGTAAGGTTGTGAAAAACAAGGATAGGCTTGTTGCTAAAGGCTGCTCACAACAAAAGCTTATAGACTATATTAAAACTTATTCACTAGTAGCGTGGTTAGATGCTACTTGAATTCTACTATCTTTTGTTGCTTTTAGTAAGGAAAATTATACCAAATGGATGTTCAAAGTGCTTTCCTAAATGGCTTTATTAAAGAAGAAGTTTATGTGAAACAACCACCTTGTTTTGAAAATAATACAATGTCAAATCATGTTTTCAAACTAAATAAAGTTATGTATCATCTCAAACAAACTCCTCGACCTAGTATGAGTGTCTGAGCAATTTTGTGCTTGAAAACAATTTTAAAAGAAGTAATATAAACACTACTTTGTTTCGTAGAGACCATTTAAGTGATTTTATCCTAGTATAGGTTTATGTAGATGATGTAATTTTTTGTGCTACTAATGATCTATTATGTAATGAATTTTCAACACTTATGTAAAATGAATTTGAAATGAGTATGATGGAAGAACTGAAATTCTTCCTAGGTCTCCAAATAAAATAGGAAAATAGACTAATCTTTCTACATCAAACTATGTCAAGGAACTTCTAAAGATTTTTTGGCTAGACGAAGCTAAAATCATGTATACTCCAATGCGTCCCACAACATATCTTGGTCTAGAGAAAGAGTTTAAGCCAGTAGATATTATGGAATACAAGCAAATGATTGGATCATTATTATATCTAACAGTGTCTAGGCTAGATATTATGTTTAGAGTTTGTTTGTGTGCTCGTTTCTAGTCTAACCTAAGAGAACTACACCTTACTAAAATAAAAAGAATTTTTAGATATCACAAAGGTACTACTAATCTTGGTCTTTCCTACAAAGAAAGAGAAAATTTTAGCTTGTAGGGATATTGTGATGCAAATTACTCTAGAGACAAAGTTGAAGGGAAGAGCATAAGTGGATGTTGTCATTTCGTTGGAGGTAACCTAATCCCATGGACTAGTAGGAAACAAGGAATGATTGTCTTGTCAATAGGAAAAGTTGAATATGTTTCAGTTGCACAATGTTTCTAACAACTACTATGGATAAAGAATCAACTTGAGGTTTATAATGTCCATGAGACAACTTGTTACGTGTGATAATAGTGTTGCAATTAATTTGTCTAAAAATCCTATTTTCCACTGTAGAGCAAAACATATTGAAATTACATCATTTCATACAAGATTGTGTTCAAAAAGGAATAATTGAGATGTAGTTTACTCCTACATAGGATCAACTCCTAGATATTTTTACAAACCCCTAGTAGACAAACAATTTTTTAAATTGAAAGATGCTTTGGGAATGAGTCGTGCTGAAGAATAAATCCCTGTATTCGTAATTTTGTTATGCATTAATTCACAAATTTTTTGAAGTTAAATTTTTTTTACCCGCTAGTCACGATTATAAAATTGATTTGAATTCTCGAAATATTTGATCGATTGGTTGATTTCATAGAAAATATTTTATGTGAACATATGAATATTTGATTGAATATTTGATGAAATCTGTTATTTTCATGGATTGAAAACTTACTTTTTCAAATAAATTTGAGCTGCAACTTTCCCTCTTTCCTTATTACTAATTTTAAATCTCATATCTATTTAATCCTACTCAACCTTAGCATTATATTGATCAACCTTAATTCTAAGGTATTTGTAAACCTTGCACTATCATATACTCCTTGAGAGAAACACCTTTCGAAATTTAGAGTAGATGGATTCTCCAATTCCAATTCCTTACTTTGCCTCTTTCCCTCCAACCTAGAATAACTCTCAACATTTTCTGAATGTGAGATACGAGCCGAGTTTACAAACTATCACTTCCTTCAAAAGAAAGCCAAATTGAAAGCTTTATGAGCAGACACGAAGAAAGCCCTAAATGTCTTGTTAAAAGATATTGGTGGATCATAAAAAAAAGATCCTATAAATTTTGAAGACAACATGCTTAATATAATGCGGGAGATGATCAATCAAACCTTATTTATAGAACAATGTTTACTAAGTCAAATGATAAATGACTTGGAAGAGCGTTATCACAAGAACAGAGAAGATGACCTTCTCCACATGTAACAAATGGAAGCTCCTTTTCCTAGGAGATTATACCACCTTGCCCTTATTTTTTCCTATCAACTTAACAACTCTTAAATGAGTTGTTGTTCCAAGTTGCACCTACCTAGTCACCTAAGTCCTCGCAACAATGATGATTTCTTTCAATAACTCCTTTTTAATGATGTCAAAAAGGGGGATAGTTTGGGATTTGTTTATAGTTTTATTTTAAGAACAATTTGGATTTTTTTTTTGGTTTGAAATCTTGGTTGTTAATACTAATGTTTATGCTTATTTGAAATAAATAAAAGTATTTGAATTGCTACTTAGTAACTGTAATATTATGCTTGCACTTTTATACTCTAATACATGATTAAAATATCTTATATAAAATTGTTGACCATCATATTTGTTTATAGTTGTCATCATCAAAAGGGGGAGATTGTTAGGACAATATACGGTTCGTAATTAGCTAGATGATTTAATACACTTTAGACGATCTCATGATATGAGAGTCTATAAATTTTGATAATAACAAATACTATAAGACTAGTTAAAAGGTATAACAAAGCTAACTTATATGCACAAATAAAAGGTTAAATGATAATCAATTTGTAGTTTCGAGCTATTGGAGGATCATGTAAAGCACTAGACGATCTCTTGATGATTGACGTACTGAATGATACAATATAAGGGTCATGGTAGACGATCTTACAGCATATAAACACTAAACCATCTCAATAGGTGATCTTGACATATGATCTTATCAAGCAAAAAGTGTTAGACAATCTCTGGATGCTAGACTCACTAGATGATCTAATTATACTAAACTAGTTTGACGGTCTCGTAATGTTCAACAACTAGACTATTTCAGAGGAAGAAACCATTTAGACAATCTAAACTTCATGAACACATTAAACAAACACTTCATCTTTACGTTAGATGATCTAACATATTAAGGAGTGTCTAAACTCAATCTCAGTGTTCAAAAAATGCTTTTTAACAATGCTTGATTATTTTCGAACCTCATCTAATAATATTAAACAAAGTTTTATTAAAATATATTGATTAAAGTTTTATGGAAAGCTTTTGTGAAACAGAACATATCTTAACTCTGATATTTAATGCATTTCAAAAATATATTTTGGATCTTATTTATAAATACGTTTGGCTTCAAATGAAATAAATCGTAATCAAAGTCTGATTACTTTCAATGTTTAAAAATTATACAAACTTATAAAGCTTTTGAAAAATATATCAATAATAGAATTTCTGAAATAGAAAGGTTATAAATTATAAAATTCAAAAGATTATGTTTTAGAGATACCAATGCATTTAAATGATGATTTATTGACTTTGATTGACCCAAGTATTTTAATGCAGATTATTTCTATCAATCATGTTTAAATTGTTTCCAGACTAGAAAACCCACATTATGATCAAATAGAAAGTTTTCATATAGAGTGTCTAATACAAAGAAGATGACTAACATATGAGTTTATGAAAAGTTCAATTACAAATGTGTCAAAGATTCAATGTTCACTTTTCTCTATTGATAAAGAAAGAATTCAAATGTTCAAATATGTGATAAAAACGTGAAGATTACATCAAAGCAGAAGTTGCCTTGTATAGCATCTGATAGTAGAAAATATGAAGAGCAGAATGAGATTCATGTAGATTATAATTAATGCATCAAGTCTCAACGTTCAAATATATTATAACAATGGAAAGTTTTCAAATGGATTAATGATCAAGAATACACGTTGAAGACGTGAAATACTCATTAATTTAAGAGTTTATATTCTAAACATCTAATGTATACAACTTCAACGATCATCCTTCTAAAGTCTATATAAAGACCTTGAAGATGAAGAATAAAACACAATAACGATATACACAAAGAGATATACAAGAGAAATGCAAGTTTGTGAGTGAAAAAGACATGCATGCCTTGTAGACATTATGTTTGCTACTTTAGAGCTTCTAATGAGTTAGGTTGTATGCAAACCATTATAAATCCTTCAGTCTGTGAAGTATATCTTATTTGTGAGCTTTCATTGTTACTCTCATTTGAGAGTGTTTTCTCATTATTTTGAGAGGTCTTAATCTCAGGAGGAGATTAAGATTGATTTTACTTGAAGAGGTGTTAAAACTCGTGCCTAGAGAGGTGTATAATACTTGTCCTAGAGAGGTGTTAAATCTCGTTTTAGTGAAAGCTCTTAAGTGGTTTGCTTTAGAGGACTAGATGTAGCTGGTTATGGGGTGAACTAGTATAAATATATTTTTACTTCTCTCTACTTTATACTTTGATGCACACTATTTTTATTTGTTTTTAATTCATGATTTGAGTTTAGGCTCCATTCAACTCCTCTTGTGGAGCCAACTGCACTTTCACATTTTTTCTTTTCAATTTTTGTAACAGATTGTGTTGGATACTCTGGTATTGTGAATTCTAATTTTTGTTATTGAAATTGTTTTTAAATGTTTGTAGATAATTCAATTATGGGTTTTAACTGGAATTCTTGTTTAGTTTATTTTATTTTAAAAATCTCTTGTTTGTTTAATTTTGGAGGTAAAAGACTAAAATCTCACGAGTAAACGCCTGGAGACAAGTGAGGTATTGAATGAATTGGTGAACAATTGTTTCATAATTACATTGTGTTGAATTTGATTGACACTTATCTGATTAAATTCCATTCCATTTAAAAAATGGATGGACAATAATCATAGGACAACTGATGAGGAATTTAACGATGAATGAACTTGAGAATTAATATGCTTTCTAATTCACTTTATTCTTATTTCTTTTAATTTCTCAACAACAACTCTTTTTTGTTTATTGCTATTTCTAATTAACATTTTTTTCATATGATATATGAATATTATTTAACTGAGATTATAATGAATTTTTTAGAATATGTCTTTCATTAACTAATCATGTATATATTGTAATTTTGTTGACTTTTGATATAGTTAATTGTCTATATCAAGCACCAAACAATAATTTGTGTTGACTTATATAGTTAATTGTCTATATCAAACACCAAACAATCAAAGATACTTCATTAAATGATCTATACACACCTTTTTATTTGATTGAAGACAAAAGTGATCACACTTTTTTAATCAAAGTTATAGAAAGGGTTTAAAGTTTGGCTTAAACTCTCCTTATCGCAAGATTTTTTTTTTCAACAATATAATTAAAAGTGAAGAAGTTTAATTCGACTTTTCTCATAATAAAATAATAAAAACAAATAAAAGAGTGCTATCAAGATTTTAAAAGAATCAATCAACTATAATTGAAATAAAAGGTTTGGTAGAAGGCAATGAATACAACAAGATGATGAAAAATTTGGTTGCTCTCTTTACTCGTTCTCGATGTTGAAATGAAAAGAGAAGAGGAGGAAATGAAAATTTTATCTAAAAGAACTTGACCTTTTGGAAAAGTCTTGAAAATCAAGATATTTAAGCTTAGAAAAAAAATGAGAAGAAAATTGAAACAATAAATTTGTTTTCAAACTTGTAGACTAGTCCATTTCATTATGTCACATCATGAATATTAATTGGTAAAAACAATCTCCTTCTTCGTTGTTGTTGGTTGAGCAAATTTTTGGATAAAAATGGCTTTGCCTGTTATTTTTTTTTTCTTACTTCTAATCAAATACAAAATAATTAAGATTTAATTTATGAGTTGTGACTTAAATTTTACACTTAGTTTCAACTAATTAGGTCTAACTAGTGTGATTAATAATTATTGAAGACAAATTTTAAATTTTAATCTAATATTTTTTTCATGGAAATATTTAGGTCAAATATAAAAGTATTCAAATTATCATTCGATATAATTAAATTTAAATTTTTGTAAACGACGTAATTGATTTAATACTTGATATAAAAAATAATTAATTTGATAGTACATCACAAAAAACTCAACTATATTAAACTTAATAATTAAAATCCTTATACATAACTAATTCATACCAATTAGTGTTATTCTATATACTGTGAGTAAAATAATTGTTTTCAATCTTAAAATTGATGATTTAATGTACTCTTAATTCTATATTTTAAGACTAATTAATACTCTTATTTAGTGTCGCGAAAAACATTTGAATTATTTTTACATTTCATTTAATTTGACATGGGATAAAATTGAAGATTATGATTGTGCTCACTACTTATCAAGAGTATCAATATACCCGGTGTATTAAATTATATTCCGTGATTCTTTATTGATATCTCTACTATCTATTCTTTTAAATACATAGTGAAGTACAATACGCATTGGATGTGCTCAATATTTCAAAAATTACAGTTAAATTAAAATTTGCATATATTAAAAACTATGTTTATTTGATAAAAGTCAAACTAATTTGGAAAAAAGTATTTTACAATAAGAACTTTTATAATTAGTAATTAAAAAATGAAATATAAAATACATATTAACAAAACATTAATAATAATAAAATACTTGAAATAATTATATGTTTATATTTAAAAAATCATTAAAAATTAAAATAAATTATATATTTTTAAAATGCTAACTATGAGTTATATATATTTAAAATACTAATTTCAGTAAAAAAATACTAATTAAAAATATTAAAATTACATTTAAATAAATCCGTAATTAGAATTTGAAAGTATATTTGTATATTTTTAGAATTATAAATTTGGGCTGACTTTTTCCTCAAAAGAATTATAAATTTTGGAAATATATTTGTTTTATAGAAATAAAATTCTGACCATACAAATATTTCCAAAATTTATTTCTATGTGAAATGAATAAAATCCCAAATTTATGGTTTTGAAAGCATATAATAGGTTTTCTAATTAGAAAGTTTAATTGTATATAAAAAAAATTGCAGATATTTTTGAAGCAAAAATACCAAATAAATAATCTTATAGTAGAATAACATGTAAAATAGTGTATAATGTTTTGAATTTTGGAAATATACATGTTTAAGAAAAACAAAATTTTGACTATACAAATATATCCAAAAACTTATTTCTAGAAATTGAAATGAATAATGATTCTGTATGAGATGTTCTCGATTCTCGTATCTAGATGTCAGATCTTGGTTGTTGGAATATAGGAATATCTCTAAAGATTATCTGGCATTGTTGGAATTAAGAGTATCTGTCAAAAGTTATCAGACATGACATAAGTATATACTCAAAAAAAATTCAAAAGTTATCTGACATGACATTTAAGTATGTACTCAAAAAATTCAAAAGTTATCTGACATGACATTTAAGTATGTACTCAAAAAGTTCAAAAGTTATCTGACATAACATTTAAGTATGTACTCAAAAAATTCAAAAGTTATCCGACATGACATTTAAGTATGTACTCAAAAAATTCTAAAGTTATCTGACATGACATTTAAGTATGTACTCAAAAAATTCTAAAGTTATCTGACATGACATTTAAGTATGTACTCGAAAAATTCTAAAGTTATCTGACATGACATTTAAGTATGTACTCAAAAAATTCTAAAGTTATCTGACATAACATTTAAGTATGTACTCAAAATTTCATATATTAAAGTACTAGATTGAAAACATACCTTTCATATGTTTCAGACTAGTTATAAAGATCAGTAAAAACATTATTTATGAGATCTAGATTGTCACCACTTTTTAAGTTTCAAGATTAATTCTAATGGTGCAGATTTATTTAGGATGTTTAAAAAAAAGTTAATAATAATTGTAGCTGATAATCTTTTTAGGTGCCTGACATATGTTCCATTTGGAATATGAGATGGATAAATATCAATATATGCATGTTAAGGTAATCATAATTATGGCCGATAATAATCCTTTTAGGTACGTAACATATATTCTATTTGGAATATCATATGAATAAATATCAATACCTCTTAATCCTATACAATACAAATAAAATTCTAAAATTATAATTTTGAAAATATAAAAGTAGTTTTTTAAATTGGAAATTTTAAATCAATATAGAAAACTATTTTTTTACAAATATTTTTAAATAAAGAATAAATAAATTATCTCGTAATTGAATGATATGAAAAAAAAATAATGTCTTTACATAGATTTTGACTCTTAGTAAATAAATATATATATGGATTCGTTTGAAAAATTAAATAACAATAGAAAACGTTAGAATATAAAAAAATTAAGAGCTTAAAATTATTATAAAATTAAAAATATATTTAACAAAATCTAAAATTAATTATAATTATAATGCATATTTTTTTTAATTAATGGTCATTATTATTTTATATATATATATATACTATTCACTCTTAACAAAATAAATGAGAAGGTAATTTCCACTAAACCCAGTTTTGTTAACGGATAACAAATAACAAATTTCCAACCTAGATTTAATTTTTAAAAGCGTTAATCTATTTACCTTTTCTACACAAACCACTCAAATTATTTCCTAACAAATTGGACTTACTTGAAATTTGAACAAATTAAACTGTATTCACAATTAATTCGAAAAAAGAAACTGTAATCTTATCTAAATAGTATCACTCTGAAAATCTTTTTCTCCAGCTAACGTGAACCGCCACACTTGGGTGACACGCACGCTGATGGCTATGGTCAATAATCAACAGTGGAAAAAAAAATATCACAAATATAATAAAAATAAAAATAAAAAATAACCAAATATGACAAAAATAAAACTCAACCCTTTTTAAAAATTGTAGAAAAATTGAGAGGCTGAGAAAGGAAAGGGAACAAAAATAAAACACATGTACAGAAAATGGTCACAAAAAATATTATTTTGATTTTGTTATTACTGTTTTGGAAGAAAAACTGAAGAAGGAGAGAGAGAATGGGAGAGTGATCGTCATAACTCATACGTTTGCTTCAGAGTATCCAAAAACTAACAGAAAATTATACATTGTCTCTCTCGCCTCCTCGCAATTTCACACAAAACAAAACCCTATTTCCTATTTCTAACACAAACACTCTCTTTCGCCCATTCTCTTTCACTCTTTGCTCATTCATTCTCCAACTCCAAACCTAAACCAAACCAACTTCGCTCTTTTCTTCTTCTCTCTATTCGCATTCTGCGATAAGCTCTCTGCCGGTTATCACTCAAACGTCGACGTTTTACTCCCGCACTCAATCACTGCCGAGCCTCTAGGGTTAGTTCGTTCCCTTTTCGTCTTTCGCTTTTCCCGAAACGTCGACGTTTTCTCCGTAACCCTAGGTTCTGGAGGAGTGTTTTTTTTTTTTTTTTTTTTTAAATCCTACAATTAATCCGTGTGTTTTTTTTTTTTTTTTTGGTTTTGTTTTTTTTTTTTTTTTTTTTGGCTTGGGATGTATGTGGCTAATTGTTGGTTTTTGTTTACGTTGTGCAGAGGTG
>Ga0099824_1007215_pt1 | contig 14846 bp, 1 predicted proteins | sample SiratrowhiteBW_FD_76837 | JGI IMG/M metagenome (GOLD analysis project Ga0099824, IMG submission 76837) | Root nodule microbial communities of legume samples collected from California, USA - Siratro white BW | ecosystem: Host-associated > Plants > Roots > Nodule | place: USA: California...
CTTTTTCACTGACACTCATCATTAGTGTTACGTTCATTTAATATCTTAAATGCCTATTTAAATAAGAGTTGTGTGTTACCCTACCGTGACCAACACTTAATGTTCATTTAATATATTAAATGACTATTTAAATAATAGTTGTGTGTTACTCTACTGTGACCAATTTCTATTTGTTAATCTGACAGTTAAATTTGTTGTTACTTTTAGTCTTTCGCCTATTTAAAGCTTAATTATAAGAATTTTTTTGTGGTGGCGGGGTGTTCTTTTTTTTTTTTATATATATTATACTATTATGTAATTATTAGTTGTTTCTTAATTTATGATCTTTAAGAAAGCCATGTTGGAACCTCTTTCAGTACCTGTTTAATATTCCAATAATCATCTTGATAATGATACTGTGCATGTCATTAAAATAGAAGATTGAATCGTACACGCTGGCTGCTAATGGAAACTTAAAAGGAAGACGACACTCAAATGTAGACAATTTTGTTTATCTTTTCGTGTCTTATTTTGTTTGGATTTTTTCACGAAACTGCGTGATTTTCAAAGGAGTGCTCACTTTTAACCATTTGAAACTGCGAAGAAAATTCGAGGTGTTGGTACTTTGGTCTCCTTTGTATTCTTCTTTCTCGAAATTTACTTTTCATTCCAAGGTTAATTCATGTTACGTTCTGACTTTTGTATGTTTACTATTTGCTTAATTTTCTTATGACAAACACAAATAATATGGTGCCATGTTTGGCTGACCAATTTGTGTTTGAAGAAACGAATCCATCATCTCATCAGTTACGTAATATAACATCACCCAACCCATTCATAACATGATGCATTGCATTGTTATCAAAACCTCGTTGTGTCTCGAAGGTCAAATGTCAATCCTTTGTTGATAATCTTACTCGTTGACTATTTATAGATTTGGTAAGAGTTTAAGTTAATAAAGAAATTGAAAGCTTACGTGAGAAGGAGAGAAATTAAAATTTATTCGTATTTGACTAGTTTACAGGTTTCTTTGATTGAAAGTATTTATTTATTACATTTTATACATATTTGATTTGTGTATTTTTATTCAAATTTGATTTTGATTCTTGTGATAATGGTATTCATGAGTTCTTCCCGTCAACAAAATCATGTAAAAGATGCAATATTTTCGATTTAAAATTTTGTAACCATATTCATTTTATTATTCCAATTCAATATATAATTTTTAACTCCCCTTAAAATTTTAATATTATTAAATATTAAAATATTTTTTTAGATTATTTTATAGTCCTTTCAATTTTAGATAATAAGAACTAAAATAAATTTAAAATATATATATATATATATATATATATATATATATATATATATAACAAAATATTGTTTGTTAAAAAGAGTAATTAATCTAATTTTAGTTATATGTATCTAGGTAGATGCAATTATAATTATTTAATATGCTTAGTATATTTATAACAAAACAACAACAATAATAATAATAATATATTATAAATGTTATTATTATCTTTATATTTTATATTTTTATAAGATATGGATATTAACAATTGAACTATAACAAACATAAATTAAGCTAATTATTTCTAAATGAAATGGGATGAGAATATCTCATTCACATATGCGAAGTAAAATATTCATCTTTATTCTACATACAAAATAAAATATTCATCTTTATTCTCAATAAGTAATGAAATTCTTGTCTCGTACCTTTCTTTTCATAAAAAGGGGTGTTCCCGTATTCATCTTCTTATTATTTTAAATATTAATTAAATAATTTTTAATATAACATAAAAATCACAAAAAATATTATATTAAGTATTTAATATTAAAAAGATACATATTTTTCCTTCTTTAATCTTAAATAATAAAAAAGAAGTTATAATTATATAAATATCAAATAAAAATTAGATAAAAATCAAATAATTATATAAAAGAGAAAAAGTATTTAAGTGTGAGACCTAAAAATAAATTACATGATTAAGGAAAAGAAATAAAAATGTTCTTAAAGTATTTTTGTTATCGCGTAATTGTCTTGGTGAATGATTTGTTCATAATAATTATTACAAAAATAATATTTAGATTTATTTTAATTAATTAATAGCATACAACTTTTATAATTACATTGCATCTTATCAAAATTAATTAACCTAAGTTTGGAAAGAATTACTCTTTAAAGCATTATAATATAATTGATAAAAAAATATTAGCATCGATATTTAAATAATATTTAAATGTATTTGGTGATTTAAATTATAATCTACACAAATTAATTAGAAACTCAATCAAGACAAAACACTATTTGGCACCAAAAAAATGTTTTTCTAAATAAAGAGTATTAATAATTAATAATTTTGGCATCGAAAATGTGTTTTAAATAATAAAAATATTAATAATTAACATTTTCAGATGCTAAAATAGAGATTATCAAGTGTTAAGGGCAAAACCAAATAAAAGAAAATTGAAGATTCCCGTATTAACTTAAGATAAAAATATAATACTAATTAATGAAAAAAAGGACACTCCATCTCTCTATATTTAAAAAAAAAATCATTATATATAAATAATAATAATAATAATAATAATAATAATAAATGATTTATAGTGTGCAGTGTTCATGTTTTAAGATAAAAAATAATTTATATTTGTTTCTCTTTCTTTTTATAATTTTAAAGTATAATTAAAAGTAGAACAGAAATATGAACTGAAACATTCGTTATATATTGATAGATAATAATAAAGTGGCAGTTTTGTCTGGCATATAATACTAACAATAACTTAGCAGTTTGGTCTAGCATGGCAAATACTACATGCCACTCAATAATACCTTCCAGGAATCAATTTTGTGTTGGTGTAAATTAAAAATGTTACTGAAAATAACACCAGTAAATAAAAATTTCTACGCCCAATTCAACATCCCCCAGAAGAATTGAAGCTGTAACAAATCAATCATTCATGACTAGAAGTCCTCATCAAGCTTGAAAACAAAGTTTTTCCCCGCATCTTGGAGGTTTGACATCACAGAAGCTTTTTGGTAATCACCTACCCTTCTCTCGAAAAAGTTAGCCTTCCCTCTGCTCAATCATGAGTTATGTTATATACTAAGATCAACATTTCAAACCAAGTACCAAGGGATAGTGCATGCATTTACCACAAACCATATCAATAAAAATACAATAGATATGGAATGCAGATCTCAGAAGCTGAAGCTCATTAAACTTTATGAACCATAAAAATACTCACTGTAAAGAGATAAACTCCATCCAATCAAAGGGATTTTCCACACTATACTTTCTTTGGTACCCCAAGGCAACCTGAAAGGTCAAAAGATAAGCAGTTAACCAACCTCAGGAGAAAGGGAAAAAAGAGTGTCAACTTAGTATCATACCAATAGTCTGTCAGCTACAAATTTTATGTACTGGCTCATGAGTGTTGAGTTCATGCCAATCAATGCACAAGGGAGGGCCTCACACACAAACTCAGTTTCAATTTCAACAGCTTCGTGTATGAGCTTATGAATCCTGTCAGAACTTAGCGGCTTCCGTAACAAACTGCAGCCAATAACAATAAATTTACTAGTCATTTCCTCCCCAAAACAAATATGAAAATACTCCAGTGTATCTATACATTTTCATGCCATTTAGAATAACGAATGAAAAAGACAACACTACCTGTACAAAAGACAAGCAAAATCACAGTGAAGGCCCTCATCTCTAGAGATTAGCTCATTTGAGAATGTCAAACCTGGCATCAGTCCTCTCTTTTTAAGCCAGAATATGGAGCAGAAGCTGAAAGCAAACCCCAATTTAAGTTACACTTAAAATAGAACATCATAAATCACATTAAGAAACAAGGGAAGGGCTATAAGCTAAGCTGTTTTCTCTTGAGAGAACTACCTTCCTGAGAAAAATATCCCTTCAACACATGCAAAAGCAACAAGTCTCTCTGCGAATGAAGTGGAACTGTAGCCCATGCATTGCAAGAAGTCATTAGAAAGCAATTTTTATCTTCCCACTGGAAGATATGAAGCAAAACAAAGTTAAAGTAACAAGAAAGACCACATAACTGCAAAACATAAAATCTACGAGGGTTTATGATCACAGTTCACAGGCAATAAGAAAGTAGAAAACATAAACCCAAAGGTTACTGGCAAACTGCCAGTACATTTCTCAAAATCCATATTCAAGAACGTGGTTTGATTTTTGGAGGACTCTTATGATTTTTACACTTTACACATCCAAATTTCATCACAGGAAACAACCCTGCATGTCAAGGTAATCTTTCTTATCCTTTTCATTTTGGTTTCCTTTAAACTTGTGCTTTTTGGATGTACAAAAAAAATAGCAGAACAATTGACCAAATTTAAGAATAACATGCAGTCCAAACTGCAATGTCCCATCTTTTTCTTTAGATAGGTCCCACCCAATTGTGCCATGCCAGCCCCACAAGAACTATGGTTCATTTTTAAGAGACCTGTTTGAGAAGTTGTTGAGAGTGTGAATAGAATTAATAGTCACCTATGAATCCAACTCAATGCCCATTCAGCCTTCCTTGCAACACAAGGCAAATTTTCAATTGCATTGAATAATCTATATTTCTCTCTTGAATCTCTGATAAATGTCTCCAGTAGCAAGCTGTACATTTCTGACAAAAGTAAACCTCAAATCATGCAACAATCAGGCATTATTTATAGGAAGAGAAGTAATCAACTACAAAACTATACCAGAATGAATATTCTCCATTGCTATCTGAAACCCATAAAATGCCCGAGCCTGCCAATAATTATAGTGTAATGATTAGAAGCTAAACTATAAGTAAACTGATTAAATATATCTATCTATCTATATATATATATATATATATATATATATATATATATGAGAAAGGAAATATTAAACCAACTCTGTTATAAATTTTTAAACCGCTCATTATAACTTAAAGTGTACAGAAGCAGATTACAAAAGCTTACAACTTTACCTCGGGAATTTGGACATCACTCAAAAACCTTGCAGCCAAATTCTCCAAAACAATTCCATCAGAAGCAGCAAAAAAAGCCAGAACATGCGTTATGAAGTGCTTCTCAGAGACAGACAAGGTCTCCCAATGTTGTACATCATGGGAGAGATCAACCTCTTCAGCTGTAACCGACTTCCATGTTAATAAAAGTGAACAATCAAAAGGTTCAATCCAATCAATCACATGGAAACAATATGGCTCAATTACACTTCCAATAGTGGCCGACTACCCCTCCCCAAAAAGAAAAAAAACGTGACCATATACTTCAATTGAGTCATCAATAGAATCTTAGACCATGTAAGCAAAAGAACCATCTTCGCAGCTATTTCTGTAATATAGTGCTATATGCATTTTTATCAAATCTATTCTCATTCTATGCATTGATAAGTTCAGAGTACATAACTTCGTATTCTAGTCTATTTTTGCTTTAATCAGAAACATAGTCACTAACATGCGCAAACAAAAGCCAATATCATTATGTACCTTCTGAGAAACAGGTTCAATGTGATTTAATTGCTAATAGATATCAAAATATTAAAACTAATGGTAGAAAATTCCGCATAGTTTAAAAATCCTCATTATAGTCAAACTTGTACATGAAACTACTGGTGTTGACGTCTGTCAAACCAACCCGCACATACTTGGCCGACAATAATTAATCACACAAAAATAAAGAAAACTTCCCACCTTCCCGGAAAGGAAGAAAAAGAAAGATAGAAAGAAAAGGAAAATGCCACAAAAATCTGAAAAAACCATCAGAGCCTGCAGAGAAGAGAAAATTATTTTCAAACGTCATATGTGTATGTGGTAGTTCATTGTGAATCCCTCGTCTCTTTCAAATTCCAAACACCAAGTGTGACAGAGAATACTCATGCAACAGACAAAAAAAAATATTTTTTTAACTGGAACATTAATTTATAATATCCCCACTCACACTTACCCAGGATCCAAGAGAAAGCGAAGAAGATTAACAAGATGGAAATTGAAGAAAGCCATAGGAAGGGATTACTCATAATACCGATCACATCAATATTTGGTTGAGTTCCCGTGCGTGGAAGTCAACTTTACTAAAGCAGAGTGAAGGAATTAGTGGAAATTAAAAGCAGAGCCTTTAGGAACAAGATTACGTTGAAACTTGAAATGAATGAAGTTTTATGGGAAAAGATGTAAGTACCAGTCCAAAAGCTTGCTTCAGCCTTCTTGTACATCTCCCAAATTTGCTTGTAGCGAATGGGGAACATGCAAAACCTCTGGCTTTGCTGCACTAGTATGGGTTCTTGTTCTTGCTCCAGTTCTTGTTCCTCTCTTGCTTTGTGTGTTCCATTTTCCAAAGAACCCATTTTTGTTGGATGAAATAATAGAATTGAAGGAAGAATAAACCCTGCAAAAACCCTTATCAGAAAGCAGAGGACGCTGACCCTAGTTGTTTGCTGCTGACACCAAGAACAAAGCCCTATAATGATTTGGATTTACAGTTTTGTTTGTTTCTGCCATGTTTCACTTTGTTTTAACTGTCTGAGGATACTTCTTCGACAGGTTTATATTTTAGCGGCTACCGTTTTTTCTCGTTTAAACTAGTGGATACACATAAAAAAATAAAAATTTATTACTATTAGTGAAAACAAATAGGCATATGTATTCACATTTTTGTATTAAAATATATAAGATTTTATTATTTTTATATTTTATTATTTTGTGAATTATTAATTAAAAAGTTACAACTTAAAAAATATATAATTTTATAAGATAAAGTTAAAAAATATTATATAATCGTTATTTTAAAAAGATATTTCATTATTTTGAAATAAAGAACAAATTTAATTATTTATTTTATTAAATAAATAAATTATTTTTATTTATTAAAAATTAAAATTTTGAAAACAAAACAACTCTCACTTCATCAGCAAAAGGGAGAGAAGAAGTTGGATGAGACAATAATCTTTCCAATGATAACCAGATATGAGTGAAGAGATCCATAGTTAGTCAACTAGTCTCCACAAACATTATATGAAGATATAGACTTTAATTTGTTCATCAAAGCTTTAGTTTAAAGAAATATAGTTACCCAAAAAGTTTGCAGTAATATCAAATACAACTATAAAATTATGAATTGATAACGAATGTTATTACTAAAAAAAAATCCAACATTAATAAGTTTATATATTCACGTATTAGTATTTTTATTTTTCTGTGTATTTTATTACCATTTTAATATTAGTGTTAATTAAAAAAATTAATAAATTGAAATCGGAGCCAAAACTCATTAGTTTATAGATTTATAAATCGAACGAGAGTCTTAGAAAATTCAGATGTTACAACCTCTAATTTTTAATCATAATAAAATAATCTAATTGGTAAAAAAAAAATATCTATAGTTAAGAGATTAATTAATTTATCATTACCAAAATATAACTTATTTGAAATGTTACCCCTACTTTTCTTTTTTTTTTTTATATGCTACAAAACATTGACAGTATTTTGGATTTTAAGAGGACGTGATTGGCACTTGTGCGGTCATCCATTGCTTGCAATAAATATAGACAGCGGTGATTCATTTCCATTACTTATCTTATTTAGGGTAGGTCGAAATCTTTTGTTTTATTTTCTCTGGAAGGTTCCAAAAGTCTTGTCGTGTTGGTCTTGTCCTGTTTTTTATTTTTTCTCTTACTTTTCTTCTGCTAGATTGAGCAAATTTATGTAGAAACATATACATCTCCATAAATAAAAAATAACAAATTCTATTTTTTTTTAAACTAACATGAAGAATTGAATTACCTAGTAAAGTTCTAACTATATTTAACGTTAAATAGGCTTTTTTTTCAATCTTATTTTTCTATTAATATTCTGTTTGAATACAAATATATTTTAATGGTTGAGATTGACGGAACTAAAAAATGAAGCTTGGGTCACAAGTATAGTTGAATCTTCTTCTGTTGACCTTTGTTTTCATTGATTCACTAAGGACATTGGTGTTGGAAGGAACATATGATAGTAACAGAGTAGGGTTGTTAGCTTTGAGTTCAGAGTGGTGATAACTTAATATTATCAATGTCAGGACCTGAATGCTGCTCAAACCCACCACTTCTGAACCCTAATGCAGGAGCTGGTCACGTTGAAAACCTCGCTGGTATCGATTCATATATTGTTGGTTCCCCCAATTCCAATCTTACCGTTCTTCTTATCTCCGACGTCTTTGGTAATCTATCATCAAAGTTTTTCATCTTTACTCTTTTGTTTTTATTCTCTTTCTTTCTGCATCACAAATCCTTTTTTTTTTTGTTGACTAACATGCTAAATGTATTTTGCAGGGTATGAAGCACCGAATATAAGGTATGGGCTAATTGTTAAATCTCCTGACAATTTTTTATTTACATTCTAGTAGTAGTTTTCTATGTTACAAGTTATGGCACGTGATCTTTGTCTCTGGCCAATTTTCATGTAATGATACAGTACTTTACCTCTCATGATATTTGATTTGATTTACCTGATCATTTGTTTTATTGTGATGCCTAGCCTTTAATAAATTTATTTAACAAATTATGCAACCAATAGAATTTGGATGTTTCGTTCTGCTCTCTTTGCCGAATCTCTTTCTATGATGCCAAATTTAGTGTACACCTAGGAAGTAATAGTGTTTGTTTTGTGATGTAAAGGAACATTGCAGACAAGGTTGCAGCTGCTGGGTATTATGTGGTTGTTCCTGATTTCTTCTTTGGTGATCCCTTTAATTATGAGAATGCTGACCGGCCTCTACTTGTCTGGTTAAAAGATCATGGCACGGTTGGTTCTTATTTACAATAATTGGTGGTTTATATAATTGTTCCCTTTAAAGTATCTTAAAACAAATATATTTTTGTTCCGTTCTATTGAAACTGAATTCTTTTTATGTGTTGAAACTTTGATAACACTATAGTTCTGATCGTAGAAGATTATCCCTGGATTCAGATGTCATTTTATTTGATTTTTTAATACCATAGCACTTGGCCAGTCCTGTGTTTTAATGTTATCTGCAACCTGTATATGTTGTTTGAATTTGTTGTAGAAAAGATGTTATAAAGTATCGTTGATCAAATGTATCATAATCTGTAACTATACATTATTCTCTGATGCTTTCATATTATATTAACAGGACGAAGGATCTAAAGCTGCAAAATCCATAGTTGAAGCTTTGAAACGTAAAGGTGTTTCGGCTATTGGGGCTGCTGGATTCTGCTGGGGAGGTTATTAATTCTGTTTCACTTATTTGGAGTTCTTATTAACCCCCCTCCTTTTGTGTATTTACTAATATACTATATAACACAGCACTTTCAGCTCCTCTTAATAATAATTATTGGTTTGATATAAAGTTTTAAACATGATCAAGTTAATAATCAAACTCAGAATATACCCTTTTCTTTAATTCTACAGCTAAAGTCGTGGTTGAACTTGCAAAATCAAGACTAATCCAAGCTGCTGTGCTTTTACATCCATCATTTGTCTCTCTGGATGACATCAAGGGTATGGATTTCAATACTTAGATTATTTCTTAATTTGCATGTTTGTTCATGGAAGATACTCTGCCTCTTACAACTTATAAGGAAGAATGAGAATGAAAATGATGTTGCACCATCAGTCTAAGCATCTTTGTCTGAATGGGGTCTTGCATCACTTTCAGAAATATCACATTTGTCTGCGCATTGACTTACAGTGCATTTTACATATTGCTGATGTGATCAAAGTTATTTTCATTACATAAAAGATTGATTATTGGTCTAACATTCAGCTGTTGATACTCCAATTGCTATACTTGGAGCCGAGATTGACAAATATTCTCCTCCAGAGCTTGTGAAACAAATTGAACAACTCCTAGCTGCTAAATCTGGGGTCAGATGATCTGTTCCTTCTTTGTATGGTCCATTGTTTTATGCTTACCTTGATAATTTCACAAGGTTATTTTTGTATGTTCTTTCTCGTGCCAATTCCAACACATTTTTTGTGTTGCTATGTGTCTGGAGGAAAAAAGTTGAGCCATGGCACGAGTTGCATAGTATTATTCAGTATTTGTAAAAGAAATTGTCTATTTCAATTGAGTTCCTTAATTAGGACATATAGAAAATCTCTCATGGATTTAGATATCTGTCATGAACATTGGTTTTGTGTTTACAGGTTTCAAGTTTTGTTAAAATATTTCCGAAAGTAGCACACGGTTGGGCTGTGAGATACAACACTGAAGATGCAGAAGCTGTGAAAGCTGCAGAGGAGGCCCACAAGGACTTGCTGGATTGGCTTGCTAAGCATCTTAAGTGAGAATGTTGTTTAGATTGTACAAGATGTTAAGATAACTCAAAACCAGACCATGTATAGAATTTAGGACATCTTCTGCTCGTTCTCCTAAATATGTTAACTCTTTCTTTTTCATTTTTTTTTTCTTATTGTTGAGAGTCCAATAATTGATGTCTACCAAGAAAGAAAGTCAAGAGGATTTGAAAAACAATTATCAAATTTGATATCAGAAAGTTCGTTTGTAAATATCAATTTCAATTTGTTTAAATATTTATTAAATATTATCTAACAAAAAAAATACTGTAAAGAAAATAATTTCAAAATATAGAGTCAAACAAATATAAGAATAATTTAGTAATTTAAAATAAGGATAAAAAAATACATGCATAATTATTATTGTCTTACTTTTAATTTAAAAAATCAGATATTATTTATATTTATACTTATATTCATATTAAACACATTTGGACAATACATGCCACTATAAATTCAGTTTATTATTTAATAATACTTAATAATGAACTGAAAGTTGTTGATTATATAAAAGTGAACATAAAGAAAAAAAAATTCACAAATTTATAACTTATAAATTCAATGAGGCATTATATATTATACCTTCATTTCTTATAAAAATTTATTATTGATCTATTACTACCAAATATTTTTGTTGACCCCTTAAAAGAATCCACAAGAAATATAATGTGCGTTACATACATCATATAATTTGAAATTGAAAAATACATAGCACCAAAGATGCTAAGCTAATATTTTATTTTATTTGTATACCCTAATATGGAACACTTGATTCGTTAGATTTTTATTCAAAAATATAGTTTTTAGTTTTTTCTTATCACTTCTTAAGTTTTCTTTTAGCTTTAGAGAGGAGAAAAACGGTGAATTATAAAGAGAAAGTGAATTTATGTAATTTTTCTTTATTTCTTTAAAATGAATATTTTTCTTTCGTTGTTACATGATTTTAATATATGTTGCTAAATTATTTTGAGAAGACTACAACACAACTTTCGTTGTTAACCTTAAATTATAATTATAGTTTTTTCCCTTCTTCAATTGATTACGTTACTCATTGATTTTACTGTTCTTTTAGGATTTTTTTCACTCTTAAATGATTATTGGTCAAATAGTTTGGCGTGACCAAATTTTATTAATTGAATTCCGAGGATGATCGAGATTAAACATTTTATATAATCAACTTTTCAATTCTCTATTATATGATCTTAATATTTTTCTATTACATAAACGGAAAAAAATATGAAAAAAATCAATCTTCAATATTTTAAAATATATAACCAATAATTTTAAAATAATTTACAATCAAATTTTTGTATACAAATTTTTTCTTCTATTTCTACAATAATTAATTAAAAATTATATTTAAATTTTTTTCTGATTGATTATTAATGATTTCATAGGAGGCATGGATAGTATCGTTAGTATATTGGAGTGCCTGAAGCGTGTCAGTGTATATAGCCACATATATGTGTTGAGTGACATGGGTCCTCTGCAGTCGAAAAACTACTACAGAGGGTGCAGTCCAATCTGGCACCGTAGATTTATTTTATTTTATTTTTCTATTAAGATTTTGTCTGAATACAAATATATTTCAATGGTTGAGATTGATGGAATTAAAAAATGAAGCGTAGGTCACAGTATACTTGTTGAATGGAACATTCGTTTGTTTCTTCTTTGGTTGACGTTTGGTTTCACTGATTCACAAAGGATATTGGTGTTGGAAAAAACGTAGATAGTAACATAGTAGGGTTTTGTTAGGGTTGTGTTCAGAGTGGTGAAAGCTTAATATTATCAATGTCAGGACCTGAATGCTGCTCAAACCCACCACTTCTTAACCCTAATGCAGGAGCTGGTCACGTTGAAAAACTCGCTGGTATCGATTCATATATCGCTGGTTCCCCCAATTCCAATCTTACCGTTCTTCTTATCTCCGACGTTTATGGTAATCTATCATCGAAGTTCCATCTTTACTCTTTGATGTTATTCTCTTCTTTTATGTATCACAAATCCTTTTTGTTTTTTGTTAACTTAACATGCTCTATGTATTTTCCAGGGTATGAAGCACCGCATTTAAGGTATGGGCTAGTTCTTGAATCTCCTGTCTATTTTTTATTTATCTTCTAGTAGTAGTTTTCTAAGTTACAAGTTATGGCAAGTTATCTTTGTCTCTGGCCAATTCCAATTAATGATACAGTAGTTTACCTCTCATGATACTTTTGATTTGATTTTATTCTTATTCCTATTTATTTTTCTGAAGAATCATGCGTTGTGCTTGCTGATGTGTATTCTTTGGGAGCAAATTTGTGTTTGCTTAGACCCAATTACTCGTATATGGATTAATTAAAATTTACAGAGCTTCTAAAAATATATTCTACACTTCGTTCTAATTCAACTTACTTGTGCTTTTTAAACTGCTATCTCACGACCTTTGGGTGGTATTGATAGATATTGATTTTCATAAGGAAATAATTAAATGAATATCCATTTCAATGTATATGTGTAAATCAAATGAACCAATCACTCACTAACACTGTATATATGTTAGATTATTACTTTATTTTTAATCTTTAAGTGATTTACCTGATCATTTATTTTATTGTGATGCCTAGCCTTTTATAAATTTATTTAATAAATTATGCCACCAGTAGCATTTGGATGTTGCGCTGTGCTCTCTTTGCTGAATCTCTCTTTCTATGATGCCAAATTTAGTGTACCCCTAGGAAGTAATACTGTTTATGTTGTGATGTAAAGGAACATTGCAGACAAGGTTGCCGCTGCTGGGTATTATGTGGTTGTTCCTGATTTCTTCTCTGGTGATCCCTATAATCCTGAGAATGCTGACAGGCCTGTACCTGTCTGGTTAAAAGATCATGGCACGGTTGGTTCTTATTTACAATAATTGGTGGTTTATATAATTGTTCCCTTTTCTTTTAAAGTATCTTAAAACAAATCTATTTTTGTTTCGTTTATTGAACAGAGTTTTTTGCTGTGTTGAATCTTTGATAAAACTATAGTTCTGATTGTAGAAGATTACCGCTGGATTCACATGTCATCTTATTTGATTTTTTAATACCATAGCACTTGGCCTGTCCCATGTTTTAATGTTGTCTGCAACCTGTATATGTTGTTTGAATTTGTAGATAAGATGTTATAAAGTATTGTGGATCAATGTATCACAATCTGTAACTATACATTATTCTCTGATGCTTTCATATTATATTAACAGGACAAAGGATCTGAAGCTGCAAAATCCATAGTTGAAGCTTTGAAAAGTAAAGGTGTTTCGGCTATTGGGGCTGCTGGATTCTGTTGGGGAGGTTAGTAATTCTGTTTCACTTATTTGGAGTTCTTATCTACCCCATCCTTTTATGTATTTACTAATATACTATATAGCACTTTCAGCTCCTCTTAAGCGTAATTATTGGTTTGATATAAAGTTTTAAACATGATCAAGTTAATAATCAAACTCAGAATGTACCCTTTTCTTTAATCCTACAGCTAAAGTCGTGGTTGAACTTGCAAAATCCAGACTAATCCAAGCTGCTGTGCTTTTACATCCATCATTTGTCTCTGTGGATGACATCAAGGGTATGGATTTCAATATTTAGATTATTTCTTAATTTGCATATTTATACATGGAAGATTACTCTGCCTATTAACAACTTGTAAGAAAGAATTAGAATCAAAATGATGTTGCAGGATCTAGTCAGACCATCAACGCAAGCATGTTTGTCAGAATAGGGCCTTGCATCACTTTCAGAAATATCACATTTGTCTTCACATTGACCTACAGTGCATTTTACATATTGCTGATGTGATAAAAGTTATTTTCATTACAAAGTTATGAATGTGATGTTCTTGATTAGTGAAACTGTGCATGGACTGTTACAGGAGTAGTGGGCTTTCCTGTTCTTTTTCTTTTTTGTGAAATTATACTGGCATCTAGTGTTATGACTTATCATAATCATTACATGTAACATTTAACTGTGAGATATAAATGGATTGGTGAATATCTTATTGGTTAAATTAATTTGTTTGTCCCAGAATTCTTTAGAATTTTTAAACAGGTCGTTATCCTATGTTTAAATTAGAAACAAAAATCGGAAGGAAAGAAACCTTTTGAAATTTGATAATTTCTCTTGTTTAAAAGAGAAAATGAAGGCAAATATGTGAGAAATGTCATTGACTAAAAGAAACAAGTTAAATATGTCTCCCCAATTCAAATTTAAATTTCTTCTTTCCTTCCTCCACATTTTCTTTCAACTTATCTAAGCATAAGTTTGTAGTTAGATTCTTGAGATTATAATTACTTTTTAATTGCGTCACTGGTTACGATACTGTCAAAGAAGAAAAACTAATTATAAAATTCTCAGATTGACCAAATTTACTGAATAATTAAGTAGCGACCTGGTCTCTAGACTGAGTGGAGACAACGGGGGACCCTCGGGGGCCATGACACCCCCCCCCCCCCCCCCCCCCCCCCCCCCCCCCCCGACCCACTTCCTAATCCCATATTATTTTTTTTCTTTTATTTTTTTTTATTAGTC